>Ga0129333_10004130_pt1 | contig 13579 bp, 9 predicted proteins | sample CPB6_08_DNA_FD_94474 | JGI IMG/M metagenome (GOLD analysis project Ga0129333, IMG submission 94474) | Freshwater to marine salinity gradient microbial communities from Chesapeake Bay, USA - CPBay_Sum_0.6_0.8_DNA | ecosystem: Environmental > Aquatic > Marine > Coastal | place: USA: Chesapeake Bay... | reverse complement strand
GTTATTGCTTGCAAATAAAGAATATCTCAAGGCTGAAGCAAATGCCTATGTTCTGGCAGTTGAAACTTCGATTTCTCTTAACACTGCTATGCAAACCAAGTGTTCGCGCGACATTGGATTTATCACCGACTCTGTTGCCTTCGACTTGAAGTTCGGCGGTAATAAGCAGTCAATTCAGTCTGGTACATATTATTATGGTTATACTGGAACCAGTGCCATTATTGATCAGATTCCGCAAACAATTGATGCATATAATCATATCAAATATATGGCATCATATATTGTTGCGAATACAGCAGTTCCAAGAACATATCAAAACGTTGCAACTCAGCAGTTTTCTGCCAACGTTGCGACTGCTTCTCAATCTGCAATTGCGAATACTTACTTGACGACAATCACTGATATTATCAATACTGGACCAAATAACTATCTACAATTCCGTTATCCAATTCCAACAACATTGAACACTAACGCTGATCAAATTGATGCAGTAACTCAGCTCTATAATAATAGAAACTTTATCAAGAAAGAAACGATTGCTTATCTATCCAATACTTGGACATCGGCAAATCAAGCAGGATTCACAATTAACGTCAGTAACGTTACTGTGTTTACTGATTCTCGCTTGGGTATTAGCAATACGACAAGACCATATCTCGGTCTTGTTATGAATATTGATGGTGAAAAAGAAATTGATATTCAAGCAGGTCTTGGATATAATCCTGGCGAAACATTAAACGTAGCATTTGTTGCTGAAGATGGTTCGTATACTGATTACATCGTAGGTACTGTGGAAACATTTGATCTAAACTCAACTCGTACGACAATGTTAATTACTAATGTTGTTGGATCAAATGGAAACATTCATACAAGTTGGGTTGTAAATACTTCTCCAACTGTAACAACAAACGGTCGCTTCCGTCAAGAAATTATTCTTGGTGTTGATGCTGGTGAATTTGCAAACGTTCAAGTTGGTGGTAAGTTGTCGTTCTTGGTTGATACTGCTCTCGAGATTCCAAAATATATTACAGTTCTCGCAGCAAATACTGTCGGAGCGATTACGACACTAACAATTGATGAGCGTATGGTTGATTTGGTTAAAGATAAAAAGTTATACTTCTATCAGAAGTCATCGCTTGCTGCATCAGGTCAAACGTTTGAGTTCGTTGGATCAGGAACGTCAGTTGTAACATCGCTCCCAAGACTTGGTGGTGACATTCTTCAGACGAATGAAACCGTTTCAAGTAATGGTGGTATCGTGTACTTTACCTCTACTGACCAGTTTGGTAACTTTAGAATTGGTGAAGACTTGCTCATCAACTTCAATACTGGTACTGTTTCTGGTCGCGCATTTACTCGTTCGTTGTTCGCTCAGATTACTCCATTCGTTCTCGCACTTGACTCTTAATAGGAAATTAAAACATGTCTAATCTAGTCCCACTAAATACATTTAAGACGACTACAGTTTCCGTAGGAACTGCTGATACGTTGGTGTATCAGGCTCCTCTTGGAACTGCAACCGTTGTGTTGTTGGCACAATTTGCTACTGTTGGCTCAGGTGCGGTTAATGTTAGCGCCAACATTTACAGAGCTGGTGTTAACACTGAAATTATCAAGGATTTCACGATTCCACTTGGCGATGCAGCTTCTGTTTTAACTGGTCGTTTGGTACTTGAGGAAGGAAATCGCTTGTATTGCCGTGCAAACCTTGCTAGTTCTACTAAATTGGTATTCTCATACCTAGAAACAGCAACTGCTTAATTTTTTGAAGTTGGATTAATATGGTTTCAAAGTTACAAAGCGGCAAAGTACAGGTTGTAAATCCTGTATCAGCAAATTCAGTTACGTCAAGATATGAGTTCTTGGCACTAGAATTGGCTGAGCCAAATTTAGGCGTTCCGCCAGCTAACAATTATTTTTTGACGAGTTTAGCCGATGGAACTCGTACATGGACTCAAGGCGTGCCTGGTCCGCAAGGACCTCAAGGACCAGACAATGGTCCTCAGGGTGCTTCTGGCGTACAGGGCGCACAAGGTCCTGCTCAGGGTCTTCAAGGTGCGACTGGTTTTACTGGATCACAAGGTGCTACAGGTACACTTGGTGGACAGGGTACGTCAGGTCTTCAAGGTATTCAAGGTCCGATTGGACCACAAGGTGTTCAAGGATCTAGCGGTGCTCAAGGTGCGCAGGGTGCATCAATTCAAGGTGCTACAGGTTTAGGTCCTCAAGGTAATCAAGGAACTCAAGCAGCACAAGGTACTGATGGTCCTCAAGGTATTCAGGGTACACAGGGTCCTCAAGGTGAGACTGGTGCGCAAGGTGAAACAGGAACACAAGGAACGATCGGTGTTGGTGCACAGGGTGCTGCAGGTATTCAAGGTCCTCAAGGACCAGATGGTGCCACTGGTCCAACTGGTGGTGTTGGTCCAACAGGTCTTCAAGGCGTTCAAGGACGTCAAGGCGTTCAAGGTCCTCAAGGTATTCGTGGTAACCAAGGTACATCAGGCGCTGATGGTTCAAACGGTGCACCAGGAACACAAGGCACTCAAGGTATTCAAGGAGCACAAGGTCCTCAAGGATCTCAGGGTGGCGTTGGTCCACAAGGTTTAACTGGTACTCAAGGGACAGGCGGTGCACAAGGAACTGCTGGTTCTCAAGGTACAGATGGTACACAAGGTACGATTGGTCCTCAAGGTGTCTTTGGATCACAGGGTGCACAAGGTGCCTCTGGTGAAGGCGGTGCTGCTGGTGGATTAGGACCACCAGGAAATCCTGGTCCTCAAGGTCCTCAAGGAATTCAAGGTGTGCAAGGTTCTGGTGTTCAAGGAACACAAGGTATTCAGGGACCAAATGGTCCTCAAGGCGTTCAAGGATTTAATGGTACACAAGGATTACAGGGCGGTGATGGCGCAGGTGGGTTAACTGGTCCGCCAGGTCCTCAAGGAATTCAAGGAATTCAAGGATCTGGAGTTCAGGGGTTTAGTGGTCCTCAAGGTTCTGCTGGTGATCCAGGTCCTCAAGGCGACCTTGGTGGTGCTGGTGCTGCAGGTTCACAAGGTTCAAGTGGTCCACAAGGTCCAAATGGTCCACAAGGCACTCAAGGTGCTGGTGGCGCAGGTGGTGCTGAAGGAAGCCAAGGTCCTCAAGGAATTCAAGGTGGACAAGGCGCGACAGGTGCTGGTGAGCAAGGCGTAGCAGGTCCGCAAGGCACAGGTGGTGCTGCTGGTGTTCAAGGAACCACTGGCGCAGGATTACAAGGTCCTCAAGGACCAACAGGTATTCAAGGTGACTTTGGTGTACAAGGCTCACAAGGTGTAATTGGCGCAGGAACGCAAGGTTCTCAAGGTATTCAAGGTCCTGATGGTGCTGCTGGTGCTGGCGGTGCTCAAGGAACAACAGGTTCTTCTGGTGATACAGGTCCTGCTGGTCCTCAGGGTGCTCAAGGTCCTGCTCAGGGTCTTCAAGGCTTTAATGGTCCGCAAGGTACATTCGGTTCTCAGGGCGCACAAGGCGTTCAAGGACCAAGTATGGGTGCTCAAGGTATTCAAGGTGCCTTCGGTTCAACAGGTCCTCAAGGTGGATTTGGTGCCACTGGTGCTCAAGGTGAAGTCGGTACTCAAGGTGTGCAAGGTATTCTAGGTGTTCAAGGTGCTACTGGTACAGCAACACAGGGTACGACAGGAACATCAGTACAAGGTATTCAGGGTATTCAAGGTATTCAAGGCATTCAAGGTATTCTTGGATCACAAGGAACATTTGGTACGCAAGGAACGACTGGTACTTCGATTCAAGGTGCTACTGGCGCAGCAACTCAAGGTTCCACAGGTACTCAAGGTCCTACAGGTATCCAAGGACCAACAGGTATTGCTACACAGGGCGCGACAGGTACAGCAACTCAAGGTACAACAGGTGCTCAAGGTCCTACTGGCATTCAAGGTGATGCAAACGGTCCTCCTGGTCCAACTGGTCCACAAGGTGCTACTGGCGCAACTGGTCCTGGTGGTGGCACTGGTGGCACAGGTCCAACTGGTCCACAAGGTGCTACTGGTGCAACTGGTCCACAAGGTGCCACAGGTCCTGGTGGTGGAACAGGTCCTCAAGGTGCCACAGGTTCTGGAACACAAGGTGTTCAAGGACAAATAGGTCCTGGTGGTGGTGCTCAAGGTGCGACAGGTGGCACTGGTCCTCAAGGTGCTACTGGCGCTGGAACACAAGGAACTCAAGGACCAACAGGACCAGCTGGTGGTTCTGGCGGTACAGGTCCTCAAGGTGCAACAGGTGGTCCTGGTGGCACTGGTCCGCAAGGTGCAACTGGCGGCACTGGTGGCACTGGTGGAACAGGTCCTCAAGGAGCAACTGGTGGTACTGGTCCTCAAGGACCAACTGGTTCTGGTGGCTCTTTATCTGGTGGCGCAACCGATAAGATTGCAATTTGGGCAAGTTCTAGCACGTTGACAAATGAAACTAACATTTATCGTAGCGGTGCTGATCTATATGCTACTGACTTCGTAATTGCTTCTGACGAAAAACTTAAAACAGATATCAATGTATTGTCAAATGCACTAGATAAAGTCAATCAGATTCGTGGTATCACTTATAAGTGGAATGAAGAAGGTAAAAAACTTGGTTACACTGATGAACATCTTCAAGTTGGTATCATTGCGCAAGAAATTGCTTCAATATGCCCTGAAGTTGTGAAGATGTCTCCAAGCGGTCATCTATCAGTTTCTTATGATCGTCTTGTTGCAGTCTTGATTGAAGCAATCAAAGAATTGACAACCAGACTCAAATCATTGGAGGATAAAGAATAATGGCTGTTACTTCTCCAGCATCATTATCAAAAATAAGAACTGAATTTGGAAGTGGTTCAACTCGTTTAACTGGATTCAATCGTGGTGGTGGTTATGTTGCAAATCACGAGAACAATGGTGCGATTGCTACAAGCACAGGCTCCTTACGATTATCACAATTTTTAAATACTGATAAAAATTGCGAACCAACTTATGGAACAAACAGTGGTTTTTGGAATGGTGCTACTGGAGAAAACTGGGATAGCGGAAAACCTGAATATATTAAATGTCAGGGTATGGCTAGTTTAGCTGCAGATTATTTAATTGGTGGTAGTAATTGGGGCGATGTGAAAACAGGAATGATTAATGCTGGAATGGCTAGAAACAGCATTGATTATGCTGGTAAGAGTTATAGCAATACAGATCAAGTATTCATTGACTCTATTTTTGATTACGTTGTTTCCGAAACTGAAAATGCTTCGCTCGAATATGCAGTATTTGGAGTAGATGGAAATCACACAGGCAGTTGGTGGACAACAATTAATGCTGGAGATGGTGGTTTTGCTAGAGCAGATGCTGATTATCCGCTTGGGCAATATAATAATGGATGCACATATTGGATATGGGGTGGAACTTTTGGTAGTTTGGGTAGTGGATTTAGTTTCGAATTTATACTATAGATTAGGCTGAAATTTAATGGAAAGCAAACTTAAAAGCGCAAAAGTTAAAGTTGTCTCTCCCGTTGCAGCAAACGGTGTCTCATCACGTTACGAATTTTTAAGTTTAGATCTTGCTGAACCAAATCTCGGTACTCCTCCTGTAAGTGGATATGTTCTTCAGTCATCTACTACTGGCGTCAGAAGTTGGGTTCAAGGATTTTCTGGATTACAAGGTGCACAAGGTGCTGACAATGGTCCTCAAGGACCACCAGGACCACAAGGACCACAAGGTCCTTCTGATGGTGCGCAGGGATCAACAGGTGGAAATGGACCACAAGGACCAACAGGACCAAATGGACCACCAGGACCATCAGGTCCTCCAGGCGGTACAGGTCCTGCGGGACCAACAGGTGGCGTAGGTCCTACGGGACCAGGCGGTCCTCCAGGACCACCAGGACCAGCAGGTCCTCCAGGTGCTTCTGGTGATACAGGTGCACAAGGTGCTGAAGGTGCAGGACCACAAGGCGCACCAGGACCAGCTGGTGATTTAGGAACACAAGGCGCAGTTGGCGTTGGTGCTCAAGGACCGATTGGTCCTCCAGGACCACAAGGACCAACAGGTTCAACAGGTCCTACTGGACCAGGAGGACCAACAGGACCAGGTGGATCAACAGGAAGTCAAGGTGCCACAGGTGGAACAGGACCAACTGGTGCAGGTGGTCCTCAAGGTGCTACAGGACCAACAGGACCAATCGGACCTTCAGGTCCCCCAGGACCACCAGGATCTTCAGTTCAAGGTGTTTCTGGTGCATTAGGAACACAAGGACCAAATGGACCAAACGGACCACAAGGACCAACAGGACCAAATGGACCACCAGGTCCTCCTGGAGTTGGTTCAACTGACATTTCAACATCAGCAAGTTCTGCTACAAATTATCTTGTAGGCGTCGGTGCTGTTGGCTCTTCACAGCCAGCAAGAGCATGTACTAGTGTTTACATGTCATCTTCTACGCTCTATGCTTCTGACTTTATTATTCCTTCAGATGTTCGTCTCAAAGAAAACATCTATCAATTGCAAAATTCACTTACAAACTTAATGGCAATTACAGGTGCAAGATATAATTGGAATCAAACTGCTCAAAGTTTTGGATATGGTGATAAGTCAGACCAAATCGGTGTGCTCGCTCAAGACATCGCTAATGTTTATCCTGAAATCGTTGAGACAAATAATCGTGGTTATTTAAACGTCAAATACGATCGTTTGACTGCTGTTCTAATTGAAGCCATTAAAGAATTAAATCAAAAGGTTGAAGAACTCAAAACGAAAGTAGGAGACTGATATGGCAGTTGGATCTCCTACCTCACTCGCAAATATAGTAACAGAATTTGGCGAAGGAATTTTATCCACTCAAACATTTAATAGTGGATCAGGATCAGTCACCGCACCAGCTGACGCAAGCGGTGTAATAATCAAACTTTGGGGTGGTGGCGGTGGTGGATGGTCAAATCTTGACGCAATTTTTGGTGGTGGCGCTGGTGCAGGTTTTACACTAATCACTGCCGCCGTTACTGGTGGTAGTTCTCAATTTTCATATTCAATTGGTGCTGGTGGAACCGAGGGCGGAGATGGCGCAACATCTACAGTTACATCAAGTTCACCAAGTGTTTCTTTAACAGCAACTGGTGGTGGCGGCTATTTGGGTAGTGGAAGCACTGCTGAAGGTAGTGGCTCAGGCGGTGATGTAAATTATACAGGTTTTGACGCTGTAGGAACAGATGGTGGTGCTGCTGGTGGCTCTGGTCTTGGTGGTCAAACAAATTATGGTGGTGGTCAGGGATACGGACAAGCTCCTGGTAGTGGAGGTTCGGCAACTGATGATGGTTATGATGGTGGCGCAAATGGTCGCGTCACATTCGAATGGCTTTTCAAAGGACTGTCAACCTACGCTCGAGGAACGGGAGAAGTTCCAAGCCACTCAGCAAACGCGAATATACCAACATCGACCACAAATTTAGCCATCGCTCAGTTTAATGGCGCAGAAAAGAATTTCACAGCAACAATTATCAGTGCTGATATCTCAGGCACACAAAATCCACCTAGCAGTTACGCGACTCGTGGATTTGAGGCAGGAGTTTATGGTTCTATTAATCGCGACCAAGTTGGATTGAGCCGAAATAATACGAACACAACGACTCTACTTTCTTGGATTGAAACTCCCGCTGTGTATTATGATTTACTTGGAAATCCGAGTGGGTATATTTTCCCAGCCACAATTAAGTTTAGCGGCGACGTAAGAAGTTCAACGTTGGGTTACCATTTCTTCGCTCTTGCAGAATTTGCAACACAAAGTTTTGACGGAACGAACACGACTTTTACAACTATTGGTGGATTTACACAAACTTTCGGAGCAGATGGCTCATCGAATCCAGTCACACTCATTTACGGTGGTCCTTAAACTAAATATTGAATAATTTAGAGAGATTTTTCAATGGCATACGCAGAAATTACACTAAATCAAGGAACGACGTTTTCGACTGATCTAACGCTCGCAAACGACGATGGTTCCGCAATTAATGTTGCGAATGCCGTGTTCACTTGCCAAATTCGTAAGTCATATTACTCAGCCAATGCTACGGCTAATTTAACAGTTACAAAAGCAAATTCCTCAAATGGTGAGATTACATTAAGTTTAGATGCAGCGAACACAGCAAATATCAAAGCTGGTCGTTATCTATATGACTTGAAGATGCTTAATAGTGGAACAACTACAAGAGTGATTGAAGGGATTATTACTGTAACACCACAAGTATCACAGTAGGGTGAAAGATGCACGTTACAGTCAGTTCAGATAACGATGTCGGTAGAGTTTCCTTATTAGTTGGATCTACAGGTCCTCAGGGAACTGTCGGTGTGCAAGGTGTGCAAGGTGTTCAGGGAGTTCAAGGCACGACAGGTTCTCAAGGTGCGCAAGGGTTTAATGGTACGACAGGGTCGCAAGGTACTCAAGGTGAAATTGGTGCACAAGGTATTCAAGCATCACAAGGAACGCTTGGCATTCAAGGACCAATTGGTGAAACAGGAACACAAGGTATTCAAGGAGAAATTGGAACACAAGGTTTTTCTGGTGCTCAAGGAACATTAGGACTTCAAGGCTCCGTTGGTGATACAGGCGTTCAAGGAACTCAAGGTGCTGAAGGAACTCAAGGAACAGACGGCACACAAGGTGCGACTGGAACAGGTCTCCAAGGTCCTGCAGGAACAACTCAAGGCGCGCAAGGTCTTGTAGGCACTCAAGGTGGTGATGGCGTTCAAGGTTCAACAGGAACTGGTTCTCAAGGAACTACAGGATCACAGGGTGCGACAGGCTCAACAGGTGTTCAAGGAACAGATGGCACTCAAGGTGGCACAGGTGCTCAGGGCATTACTGGTTCGCAAGGAACGACAGGAACTCAAGGAACAGATGGCACACAAGGCACAGTAGGAAATCAAGGCACGACTGGTGATACTGGATCACAAGGAACAACTGGCATTCAAGGTGTCACAGGCATCAAAGGTGATCAAGGTGAGTTTGGTGGTGCAACCTTTGAGTATGTCTATCTCACAAATACAGCAAACACAGATCCAAATGCTGGTAATTTAAAATTTGATGATACTGTTTTCGCAAACGTCACTCGTTTGTTTATTGACTTTACTGATTCAAATTCAGCAAATGTCTTTAATTATATGCAGACAATTGATGATTCAACGTCAACTGTCAAAGGTGTGTTTAAATTAGCAAACTCAGCAAACGTCAATGAATTCGCTTACTTCAATATCAATGGTCTACACAGTCACGTTGCTGATTACTTCTCCATCCCTGTTGCTTATTTGAGCGGCGCATCAAGTTTAGCCAATTCAACTAATGTGATCATCACGTTTACAAGAACAGGTGATAAAGGCGACACAGGAAATCAAGGCACGACAGGAACACAGGGAACAACAGGCGCACAAGGCACTCTTGGAACTCAAGGAACAATTGGAACTCAAGGAACGACAGGCACACAAGGTACTAACGGAACGCAAGGAACACAAGGAATTAGTGTTCAGGGTACTACAGGAACAACTGGTGCTGTTGGTGGATTTTTCTTCTATACCTTTGATACAGCAAAGACTAGTGATGTTGCTCCAGACTCTCAATCATTTCATAGCGATAATCCTTCAAGCCAAAGTTCAATTACAAAACTTTGGTTAGATGATATTGATGTTTCTGGCGCAAATGTTTATTCGCTCGTCAGTTCTGTGTTTGGTTCAACAGCTTCTCCAAAAGGATATATCAGTATTCGTGGCTCGGCTGGCACAGAAAGACTTTACGTTCAAGTTGACAGCGTTACAAAGAAAACTGCATACTATGAACTTGGTGTGACGGTTCTTGCTGGTCCTGCTGATAATCTTGACGATGGTGATCTTTCTGGCTTCAATATTTCTAGAAACGGAGATACTGGTGCACAAGGTCCGACTGGCAATCAAGGCATCACAGGTTCTCAAGGTGTGACAGGCACTCAAGGTCTTGGTGGCACACAAGGAACCAACGGAGCCCAAGGAACAACAGGTGCTCAAGGTCAAACTGGTGCTCAAGGTGAAACTGGCATTCAAGGTGCTCAGGGTGTTCTTGGTGGACAAGGCATCACTGGCGCTCAAGGCACAACAGGAATTCAAGGCGTTCAAGGTGGCGACGGAACTCAAGGCATTCAAGGTGTGACAGGTGGACAAGGCATCACTGGTGCTCAAGGAACACTTGGATCTCAGGGAACAATAGGAACTCAAGGACCAACAGGCATCACAGCGAGTGGCACGGCAAACAATGTCGCCAAGTTTACTGGCACTAGCACATTTGGCAACAGTGTGATCTATGATGATGGAACGAATATTGGTATTGGAACGACTTCGCCCAATATAGGTGGGTATGGAGTCAACAGTAGAATCTTAACGATACAAGGAGTTAGCGGTTCTTATGCTATAAACGAACTTGCATCAAATTCAGCAAATGCTGATGGAGTATATGTTGGAAGAATAGATTTTTCTAGCCGTGGGCAAGCAGCTGGCTACGAAAACATTGCATCAATAGCGTCATTTTTATCTGGCTCAACAAGCACAAAATTTGGTTCTGTGCTACAATTTTTTACACGATCAGATAACGCTGCGTCAGGGGCGCTAGTAGAACGCATGCGTCTTGTTGCAAACGGCAACGTCGGCATCGGGACGACTTCGCCTACGGCAACGTTGCACGCTTACAATGGTACAGCTGGCCAAGAAGTTTCGCGCTTTGAGGGTAACTACGCTGGCAGCGGTTCAGTAACGCTTGCCAATTTCATGCGAGTTGGTGGCGCTGTTGCGGCAGGAATTATTTACGACGATAGCGCATCGCCGCTTGGTATTTCGTTTGGAACGACGACTAATCATCAACTAAACTTCCGCACTAACAACACCGAACGGATGCGCATCACTAGTGGCGGCGACGTCGGCATTGGCACATCTTCACCTGGATCACGACTTGAGATCTCAGCAGCAGATCCGATATTTACGATTTATAACACCAGTACTGGCGATAACGGAATTACATGGGAATCTGATGCTGCATCTGGTGCATCTCGTGCATCGTTGTTTGTAAATTATGCAAATGCTGAATTAAGAATGTCTGCTGGTGTTGGTGGTGGGTCATATTTCCAAAGTTTTTATACAAACGGCACCGAGCGTGTGCGAGTTGACGCTAACGGCAATGTCGGAATTGGAACAACAAGTCCTGCGCATAAACTCCATATTTCAGGATCTGGTGGTGGGTCATTTACGAGTGGCATAACAAATGCACTTTTAAGGGTTAATGCTAATACGAATACAGCTGGTGAAGGTTCTGCGTTAGCATTAAGCGCACTCGCCACAAAAGAAACATCTTGGATTATCGCAGCTGAACACACCTCTGGGACAAATGGTGATCTTGTATTTTATGGCTATCCAGGTGGTGCAAGTTATTCAGAACGCATGCGTATAACTAGTGCTGGCAACATCGGGATTGGAACAACAAGTCCTGCTCGGCAATTAAGTGTCTATACATCATCATCTGAATGGCCAATATTGATTAGAGGTGCTTCTGATACGAATACAAACAGAATGAATGTTTTATTATTACAAAGAGCACGCGGAAATCTAACATCACCAACTGTTCCTACATCTGGTACGAATCTCGGTGGTATAGAGATAGGTGGTTACAATACCTCCACTTACACTGAGGGCTATAATGGCGGTGCTGCCATTTTTGCGTTTGCAGATGGTACTTGGACATCAACTTCTAATCCAACATATCTATCATTCTATACAAATCCAAGTGGTTCTGCTGCTGCCTTAGAACGCATGAGAATTGCAGCAAATGGTCATATTGGTATTGGTACAGATTCACCTGCAGCAAATCTACATGTTGTCAGCACAGGAACAATTATCGATACTCCTGTCTCAACAATTACAGCAAACGCAACGTATGCCGAAAATGCTGCTGGTAAAGTGATCGTCGTCAACTCAGCAAGCAACTTGACGGTGACTGCCGCTGCAGCATCTGTTGCTGGATTCTCATACACTGTGATTCGTAAAGGTTCAGGCACTGTGACAATCGCAAATACTAGTGGAGTTACACGACTCAACTCAGCAAGTTACACAGCATTAACTGTTACAAGAAATGCTGCTGCTACGATTGTATATACTGCTACAAATGAAATTTTTGTATTCGGAGATTTTTCATAATATGAGTTTGCTACATAGATCGATGACTGTTATAAAAAAGAAAGACAACACCCCAGCGCAAATTGAATTGCAAATATTTGGCGGTGGCGGTGGTGGTGGATATACAGTTAATAGATATGGTGGTGGCGGAGGTGGAGGTGGCAGTGCTGGTCAGGTTACTCTGAGCATTACAAAGGGAACCACATACACATTCACTGTCGGTGGGGGTGGAGCAGCCAATGAAAGTAACGGCGGAGACTCTTACTGGGGTGGCGGGTCTTATACAGGTTTTGGTGGTGGCTATGGCGCGATAGGCGATTCGTCAGGGGGCGGTCGTCCTGCTGGTAACGGCGGGTGCGGTGGCGGCTCGATGAACGACGGTGGCGGCTCAAACGCTGCTGGTACTGGTAGCCAAGGTGGTAACGGTTATTTTGCTGGTGGTAGTGACTCGTTTGGTGGTGGCGGTGGAGGCATGGGCGGAAACGGCGGTATGAACGCCGCAGGTGGATTACCTCTCGGCTTTGCAGGCGGCTCCTACGCAGCGGGTGGTGGCGGGAATTTCGCTGGACTGGCAGATGGCGGAAATCCGCAAGACAATCTTGGGAATGGACCAAACGCTGGCAGCGGAGGTGCTGTAGTTATGTACTGGTTGTCATCAAAAGATCCTCCATCAACTGTCACAGGTTCTTATAATGTTCGAACATATAATGGTATATACACAGTCTATGAATTTACTTCTAGCGGTTCTGTCAAATGGGGATAACAAAATTTAGTTTATACAGGGAGTGATCTAATGGCACATTTTGCAATGCTTGATGAAAACAATATAGTTAAAAACATTATTGTTATAAGCAATAACGATATAAAAAATTTACCTTTTCCAGAATCAGAACCTCTTGGTATAGAACTTTGTAAGTTGTATTCTGGTAAACCAGATTCAAATTGGAAACAAACATCATATAACGGCAATTTTCGTGGCATGTATGCTGGGATTGGATACAGCTATGATGCAGTTAATGATGTTTTTGTACCGCCACCGAAGTGATAAATATCTTATCTTATAATATGGAGTTGTTATGAACAAGTATCATTATATTCATCGTTATTTTGCACCTGACTTTGTTGATTATTTCATTCATGTTGCTGAGAAACACGAATATCAGCGAGGATTGGTTATTAACGCCGACGGCACCGTTGCTTTAGACGAAAAGCGAAATTGTTCTATTATTCCAATTGACGTTTTACAAGAAGTTATGATCACGAATCAGCTCTTGTTTATGGCTAATCGTTTGAATTCATACTTTCAATTCGATATTAATTTAATTCGTGAAATCACTCTTACGATGTACGAAACTGGTGGCGAATACGATTGGCATCAAGAC
>Ga0129333_10004129_pt1 | contig 13579 bp, 12 predicted proteins | sample CPB6_08_DNA_FD_94474 | JGI IMG/M metagenome (GOLD analysis project Ga0129333, IMG submission 94474) | Freshwater to marine salinity gradient microbial communities from Chesapeake Bay, USA - CPBay_Sum_0.6_0.8_DNA | ecosystem: Environmental > Aquatic > Marine > Coastal | place: USA: Chesapeake... | reverse complement strand
TATATTTCTAGAATTGGTGAGAATGACTTAATTTCGCAAACATTTATTTCCAATCAACCATATTTGGGATCACTATTCAAATCACAAAATGCTTCAACCTGGGAAGCAAGTCAGTGGGAAGATCTTAAATTCACTTTATACAGAGCTGACTTCATTGAAAGTGGAACTGCAGAATTCTACAGTCCACAACTATCTGAAGGTAATGGACAAATCGCAAAACTATTACCAAATTCACTCAAATTCAACTCACAAAGAGTCAGAGTAAGTCTATCTTCAACAATTAATGACCCAGATCTTACAATTGGAAATACAATAGTTCAAGTTGGAACTGGCGCTAGTGGAAATTATGTAGGAAATGCTGGAATTGCTACTGGAACATTATCAGTAACAAATTCTGGTATTGGATATACACCATCATCAGGATCATTTACTTATAATGATGTCATTCTTTCCAGACTTACTGGTAATGGATCTGGTGCTACAGCAAATGTTACCATTAGTAACGGTGTTGCTATTGCGGCAACCATTGTTAATAGTGGAAATGGATATAGAATTGGAGATACCGTAGGAATTACTACATTGGGTTCAGTATCGGTTGGAAGAGATGCTAAATTTACCATAGTTTCAATCGCCAATACAAATCAACTAATAATTGATAATGTTCAAGGTAATTTTGAAGTTGGATCCGCAAATACAATCACATACATCAATAACTCAGGTATAACTACAACCTTAAATGCTTCTCTTGGTGGAGGAATTTATGCTAGTGAAATTATAACTGATAGTGATGGTTTACATATCAAGGTAAACCATAAAAATCACGGAATGTATGCTGAAGGAAATCTGGTCACAATATCTAATGTCGAATCCGATATTAAACCTACAAAATTAACTGTCAGTTATGCATCAGATTCTACTGGATCAATAAGTGTTGACAATGCTACAAATTTTGGAACATTTGAAGGTGTTGGAGTAGGAACAACAAATCCAGGATACTTGAAAATTGGTAATGAAATAATCGAATATACATCAGTATCAGGAAATGTAATTGGTGGAAATATTGTAAGGGGAACAAATCCACTTACATATCCAATAGGATCTCAGGTTTACAAGTATGAAAATAATGGTATTTCTCTAAGAAGAATTAACAAGACACATAATCTAGATGATGCTACAGTAGAAAATCCAGTAGATTTTGATTATTATCACATTAAACTGGATATGTCTTCTGATGGAACTAACAGGTTTACTGGGTCTGGATTTAAAAAATTATATCAAAATGAAACTAAGTCCAGTGGTGGTTATGATATAAGAGCAACTCAAAATATTGCTTATGAAATTATCACACCAATTGTACAAAATCTGACTGTTCAAGGAACTTCATTAAGTGCTGAATCTAGAACTGTAACAGGAACAAGTATAAGTGGAAATGAAATAGCCTTTGTTGATGCTGGATTTGAACAGATTTCGATAAATCAAGCAAATTATCTTTCTTCCCCAAGACTAGTATGCTCAAAAATCAATGAAGATACAAATCTTGGCAGTTTGCCTGGAAATAAATCGATGAATATGAGATTGAGATTGAATACAACTAATACATATTTGTCTCCAGTAGTTGATACTCAAAGAGTAAGTGCTATTCTTACATCAAATAGAATTAATAGTGTAATCACTAATTATTCTACAGATAATAGAACATCATCTATTTTTGAAGATCCTTCCGCATTCCAATATATCTCCAAGGAGATAAGTCTTGAAACTCCAGCAACATCCGTGAAAGTAATTCTCAATGCTTATATCAATTCGTATTGTGATATAAGAGCTTTCTACTCAATAGGAGAAAATCCTGGATTTGAACCAATCTTCACTCCTTTCCCTGGTTATGACAACCTAGATTTTAGATCACAAATAATTTCTCCAGAAAATAGTAGCGGAAGACCAGATTCTTATGTAACTCCATCGACATCTCTAGAATTTAATTCTGAACTTCTAGACTTTAAGGAGTATAATTTCACTGCGGATGGTCTTCCACCATTTAGAAGCTATAGAATTAAGTTAGTTGCTACTTCAACTAATCAGGTGTACGTTCCTAGAATTAAAGATTTAAGAGTTATTGCTTTGGCGTGATATGGATTTTATTAAAGTAAAAGGTCACGATGGACTCATCCGTGACCCACAAACAAATTCAATTATTAATACAAAAATGTCAGAGTATCAAGAATATGTTTCTAGAAAAAAGAACAAAGAAGAAGAGCAGCAAAAGTTACAAAATTTAGAAAATGATTTTGCTAATATGAAAAATGATTTGAATGAGATTAAAACACTACTTAGGAGTTTTATAAATGGATCCTGATAAAATAGTTTTAGAAAATTTATCTAAAAATTTTGAATATGTCAAGGCTTGTATAGAGATTGATTCTATAACAGATGTTGAGGATTTGAGAACTATTGTAAAATCTTATATGAAACTTTACATGAAACAACAAGAAGTTCTTTCTGATATGTTAAGCAAACCATAAATATTTTAAGAGGTATTAGAAAATGGCGCAACCAACATCCAGACAAGAATTAATAGATTATTGTAAGAGAAAACTTGGTGCGCCAGTTTTGGAAATAAATGTGGCGGATGAACAAATAGATGATTTAGTAGATGACGCTATTCAGTTTTTTCAAGAAAGACATTTTGATGGAGTCGGTCAAGTATTTTTAAAATACCAACTAACTCAAGATGACATTAATAGAGGAAGAGCTCCAAATGGAGAATCACCCACGGCAGGAATAGTTACTACTTCAGCAACTACTTCTATAGCTGGATCTACAACAACTTTTAATTATAAGGAAAATAGTAATTTTTTACAAATTCCACCTTCAGTAATAGGGATTACAAAAATATATCACTTTGATGGAAGCAACACTACAACAAATAATATGTTTAGTGTTAAATATCAATTATTTTTAAATGATATTTATTATTGGGGATCGACAGAAATATTGACATATGCTATGACAAAAACTTATCTTGAAGATATTGATTTTCTACTTACTACTCAAAAACAGATAAGATTCAATCAAAGACAAGATAGACTATATTTGGACATTGACTGGGGAAGTGTTAGAGCTGGCGATTACGTTATTATTGACTGCTACAGGGCTCTAGATCCATCTGATTATACTAGAGTATGGAATGATTCATTTTTGAAGATATATTTAACCTCGTTGATAAAAAGACAATGGGGACAAAATCTCATCAAGTTTCAAGGTGTAAAATTGCCTGGAGGAGTAGAACTTAATGGAAGGCAAATATATGATGATGCTCAAAAAGAACTTGATGTTATTATGGAAAGAATGTCAAATACTTATGAGCTTCCACCACTGGACATGATTGGTTAATTCTTATGTTAAATCCTTTCTTCCAACAGGGAACACAGCAAGAACAGAGTTTAATACAGGATTTGATCAACGAACAGTTGAGAATGTATGGTGTAGAGGTGTATTATCTACCAAGAAAATATATAACAGAAAAGACAATTATAAAAGAGGTAATAGAATCTAAGTTTGATGATGCTTATCCAATAGAAGCATATATTGAAAACTATGAGGGATATGGAGATAATACTACAATATTGTCAAAATTTGGTATTCAAGCAACTAATGAAATAACTTTAATAATCTCAAAAGAAAGATTCGAAGAGTATATTACTCCACTAACAAGAAATAAAAATAATATAAAACTTTCTTCAAGACCAAAAGAAGGTGACTTAGTTTATTTTCCTTTGGGAGATAGACTATTTGAAATTAAATTTGTAGAGCACGAAAAACCATTTTATCAACTACAAAAAAACTATGTTTATGAACTAAGATGTGAACTGTTTAGATATGAGGATGAAGTAATAGATACTGGTATAGATGAAATTGATGACACATTAGAAGCGACAACAGGTGCTGATGGTGATGAAATCTTTGTAGGAAGAACTCAAACACTCACAATGATTGGTTCTGGAACTACAGCAACAGCAACAGCAACTCTAGTGAATGGTGGAATCAGATTAATAACAATCACAAATAGAGGTGGAGGATACACTAGTATTCCTTTTGTGGGGATTTCATCCGCTCCAACAGGAGGTATTACTGGAATAGCATCCGCAGTAATGATTGGTGGTGTTGTCGCCTGTAATGACAACGTAAATCCAGCAGCAAAATCAGTTCAATCAGTTGATATTATTAACGCAGGTTTTGGATATACAGTAGCACCAGGTATCAGATTTATCGGTGGTGGTGGATCTGGAGCTGCTGCTACAGCAACAATCGGTGATGGTATAGTTGGTATCGTAAGCATAACTTCAAATGGATCTGGATATTCAACACCACCAACTATAAGTTTTACCAACCAAATATTCTTAACAGGGGTAGCAACTGTTTCAGCAGCAGCAACAGCGATCGTCAGTGCTGCCGGAACAATAACTTCTATTAGAATTACAAACGCAGGTCTTGGGTATAGTGTGGCACCTACAATTGTCATTTCTTCTCCATATAGTACTGGAACTGGTAATTTCCAATTCAATGAAGTTATTACAGGACAAAGTAGTGGAACAACTGGTAGGGTTAGAAAATGGAATGCTGTTACTAATCAACTAGAAATTTCAAATATTAATGGATCGTTTATTACTGGAGAAACAGTTGTTGGAGCAGCATCTAGTGCCACATATCAGATAAGAACTATTGATACAAATATCAATGCTGATGGATATTCGGACAATACAGAAATTGAAATAGAAGCGGATCAGATAATAGATTTCGATGAATTCAATCCTTTCGGAGTTCCATAACTATAAATAGAAATTATCAGTACTAGAATTATATAATAGGTAAAAAAATGTTTGAGTATTTTTACAACGAAATTTTAAGAAGAACTGTTATAGCTTTTGGAACTTTATTTAATGATATTGAGATCCGTCATACTAACAACTCAGATCAGGTTGTAAGTATTATAAAGGTTCCTCTTGCGTATGGTCCAACTCAGAAATTTCTTGCTAGATTAGAACAATCGCCAGATTTAAATAAATCTACTGCGATGACTCTTCCTAGAATGTCTTTTGAATTCACTGGGTTAGTTTACGATCCCAGTAGAAAGGTAACAACAACTCAAACTTTTACTGCAAAAGATTCAACCACAGGAACAGAAACAAAAAAAGCATTTATGCCAGTTCCTTATAATATGCAATTTGAATTGAGTATTATGTCAAAGTTGAATGATGATGCTCTTCAAATAATTGAACAAATATTACCATATTTTCAACCATCTTATAATCTAACAGTAGAACTTGTTGATTCTATTAACGAAAAGAGAGATATTCCAATAGTTCTCGAAAATATCACAATGCAGGATGACTATGAAGGAAATTTCACTACAAGAAGAGTTTTACTTTATACTTTGAGGTTTACTGCCAAAACATACCTATTCGGTCCAGTATCCTCTGCTACCAAGGATGTTATCAAACAAGTTTCTGTCAATTATCTTACAGGTGTGAGTAGAGATAATACTACAAGAGAAGTTGTATACTCAGCAGAACCTAGAGCAATTAAAAATTATACTGGTATTGTTCTCACAAATCTTTCAAAAGACATATCAACAACTGACTCACTGATTACTGTAAATAACGCTTCCACAATAACAGCAAATAGTTATCTAGATATCGAAGGTGAGGAAGTTTATGTTAAATCAATATCAGGAAATACTCTCACAGTAGAACGTGGTAAAGATAACACAACAATAACATCTCATTTATCTGGAGCACCGATCAAATCAATAACTACTTCGGACAATGCTCTAATAGAAGATGGTGATGATTTTGGATTTACTGGAAGTGTTTTATGAAAATGACGAAAAAGTTCGAAAAGTTAGATGATACTTTTAATGTTGAAAGCGAGATAGTATCTTCTAGTTCTCTAGACTCCATAGAAAAAATTGAAAAAATACCTTCAAATATGGATGATGTGAAAAAAGATTATGAATATACTAGAGGGAATTTGTATTCTTTAATTGAAAAGGGACAAGAAGCTATAAACGGTATTTTAGAATTAGCACAAGAGAGTGAAATGCCAAGAGCATATGAAGTTGCCGGTCAATTGATAAAAAATGTAGCGGACGCTACTGATAAATTGATGGATCTTCAGAAAAAATTAAAAGAAATAGAAGAAGAGAAGCAATCAAGAGGTCCAACAAATGTTACAAATGCCCTGTTTGTTGGATCAACTGCTGAATTATCAAAGTTACTAAAAAAGCAACCAACTGATGAAGACATTTAAGCAGTTTCAAGAAGAGTGGACTAATAAATATAAAAAGAGTATTGATTGCTCAAATCCAAAAGGATTTTCTCAACGCGCTCATTGTGCGGCAAGAAGAAAAAGAGCAAAAGGTGAAGAAACTAAATCAAAACCAGTTGAATGAATAACCAGAAGTTTTCCTATAAAACACCACATTTGAAAGGTAAACAACACCAATTAGATCCAAATTTAGATCTAAAACAGTCAGTTTATCATGCAACAGTTCAATATGTTGATTGGGATAATGATGGTGATGTTGATGAATATGATAAGAAGCCAAAATTAGTTCCAGATGAAAACCCAATAGCAAATTTCGATACCGTTTCTAAAAAATTAATAGCAAAACAAAAAGGTGAAATAAAGCATACAAAAAGAGGAATTGCTTATGAAGGAACTCTTCATAAGTGGTTTAAATCATCAAGTTCAAAAGATGGCAAACCTGGTTGGGTTAATGTTGTTACTGGTGGAACTTGTGCTAGTGACGAACCCGGAGAGGGAACTCCAAAATGTGTTTCTTCGGCAAAAAGAGCAAGTATGACTCCAGAAGAAAGACGTTCTGCGGCTAGAAGAAAAAAAGCAGCAGATCCAGAACAACAACAAAAAACTGGTGCTGCAAAACCAACTTATGTTTCTACGGATAGTCCAAAAATGAAAAAAGAAGAATTGGATTTGCAAGAAGTAAAAGACAAACCTGGAAAAGGTAGTGGCAAAAAGGATGCTTGTTACCATAAGGTAAAGTCTAGATATAGTGTTTGGCCTAGCGCATATGCTTCGGGTGCTTTGGTAAAATGTCGCAAAGTTGGCGCAGATAATTGGGGAACAAAAACTGAAGAAATGCATATGAATGAAGAAGAAAGATATTGCCCATTATGCAACAAAAGAGAAGCAAGATCCGAATGTTCTTATGGAGGAAAAGCTTGGGATAAAGTCTCTGTAAAAGATGAAGAGTATTCAATGGTTCGTTCAGAGCTAAGCACCATTGTGGATGCCGTGAGAAGACTCCAAGCAAAAGTAGAAAATGGAGAAGGATCTTTAGAAGCTTGGGTTCAATCAAAAATTACAAAAGCAGCAGATTATATTGATACTGCAGCAGATTATGTTTCTGGTGGCGAAATGGAAGAAATGAAGTGCTGGCCAGGTTATGAGAAGAAGGGTACTCAAAAACTTTTTGGTAAAAAATATAATCGTTGTGTAAAAAAAGAAGACGTGACTATTGAGGATGCTGATGGAAATACTTTTGCCGAAGTTATTGATTTGATTGAACCAGAACCTATTACGGGATTTAAGTCTCAGGTTGATGAGGCAACTCGCATTCAGGCAAAGGTTGGAAATCTAGTAATGGTTATTTGTATGTGGAGAGGAAAAAGTTATTCCTTAAAGATGTTCTTCCCACAAGCAAAACTCCCAAGCAAGAAAGAAGTTGAAGAGCAAATTCAAAAGGTATATCCAGGCGCAAAAGTTATTTACTCCAAAGTAACTGAAAGAGAGCCAGGAGAACCATTTTTTCAAGTAGAAGATTGGCAAAAAGTCAATCGTCAAGACAAAACCGATGGTTTAAGCCAGAAAGCAGTAAATGCTTATCGTAGAGAGAATCCAGGTTCCAAGTTACAAACTGCCGTAACTGAAAAGAAACCCACAGGTAAAAGAGCACAACGTCGCAAAAACTTTTGTAGTCGTATGTCTGGAATGAAGAAAAGATTGACATCAGCAGAAACTGCTAGAGATCCAGATTCAAGAATCAATAAGGCACTTCGTCGTTGGAACTGTAATTAATTAAGAGGTTTATATTATGTCAAATGATGTTTATCTTGGCAATCCGCTTTTAAAAAAAGCAAATACTCCCATTGAATTTACTCAAGAACAAATTGAGGAATTTATAAAATGTCAAAGTGATCCAGTAAATTTTGCTAATAATTATGTAAAAATTGTAACTCTTGATCATGGATTACAGACATTCAAACCATATCACTTTCAAGAAAAGTTAATTAATAACTTCCATCAACACAGATTTAATATCTGTAAGATGCCTCGTCAAACAGGAAAGTCTACAACTGTAGTATCTTTTCTCCTTCATTATGCTGTATTCAATGATAATGTAAATATAGGTATTCTAGCTAACAAAGCAGCAACTGCTAGAGAACTATTAGATAGATTGCAAACAGCATATGAAAACTTACCAAAGTGGATGCAGCAAGGAATTATCTCTTGGAACAAAGGTTCTCTTGAACTTGAAAACGGAAGCAAGATCTTGGCTGCTTCTACTTCTGCTTCTGCGGTTCGTGGTATGTCATTCAACATTCTATTTTTGGACGAATTTGCGTTCGTTCCAAATCACATCGCAGATTCATTCTTTGCGTCAGTATATCCAACAATTACTTCTGGTAAAAACACAAAAGTAATTATCGTATCCACGCCTCACGGTATGAATCATTTCTACCGTATGTGGCACGATGCTGAGAAGGGAAAAAATGAATACGTATTCACTGATGTTCACTGGAGCGAGGTTCCAGGTAGAGATGAAGCATGGAAAGCACAAACTATTGCCAATACTTCAGAACAGCAGTTTAAGGTTGAGTTTGAGTGTGAATTTCTAGGTTCAGTCGATACTCTGATCGCACCATCAAAACTAAGAAGTCTAGTTTATGATAATCCAAAAACTCAAAGTGCTGGATTGGATGTATATGAAGAGGTCAAAGAAGACCACGATTATGTTATTACTGTTGACGTAGCTAGAGGAGTTGGTGAAGATTATTCTGCTTTTGTAGTTGTGGATATTACAGAATTTCCACATAGAGTAGTTGCAAAGTATAGAAACAATGAAATAAAACCAATGATGTTTCCAAACATCATATACGAAGTAGCTAAAAATTACAATGGCGCATATATTTTATGTGAAGTAAACGATATTGGAGATCAAGTGGCATCACTTCTTCATTATGATCTAGAGTATCAAAATGTTCTAATGTGTTCTATGAGAGGTCGTGCTGGACAAATAGTTGGGCAAGGATTTTCTGGTAAGAAAACACAATTAGGTGTTAAGATGTCCAAAACTGTTAAGAAAGTTGGATCTCTTAACCTCAAAACAATGATAGAAGAGAATAAACTCATTTTCAATGATTATGAGATTATTAGTGAACTGACCACTTTCGTATCAAAACACAATTCTTTTGAGGCGGAAGAGGGTTGTAATGATGATTTGGCAATGTGTCTTGTAATATACGCTTGGTTAGTTGCTCAAGACTACTTTAAAGAATTAACCGATCAAGACATAAGAAAAAGAATTTATGAAGAACAAAAAAATCAAATAGAGCAAGATATGGCTCCATTTGGATTTGTTGAAGATGGAATGGGAGATAATGAAAGTTTTGTAGATTCTACTGGAGATAGATGGTTTACAGATGAGTATGGTGATATGGCATATATGTGGGAGTATAGGTAATGGAAATAGGCAAGCAAATAAACTTAGGTCATTTATTGCTTGTTGATAGAAGGTGTAGGGTTTGTGGTGAGACAAAAAACCTAATAGACAGTTTTTACAGAACTCGTAAAGATAGAGGAGCAGTATCTTCGTCTTATTCGTATGAATGTAAAGATTGTACTATAAAAAGGGTAATTTTAAATAAAATGGTTTCAAAAGTTTTTGATAAATGGGAATATCCTGACTGGTAATCGGTTCACGTCAAGTTTCCCCTGCGAAAAGTAAGTTTTTAATAAATATTTTGTAGATAAACTGAGACTTTACGGAGAAAAAAATGGCGACTCCTCAATTATCTCCAGGCGTACTAGTCAGGGAAGTTGATTTAACTGTAGGAAGAGCTGATAATGTTTTAGATAATATTGGTGCTATTGCTGGACCATTCCCGATTGGACCTGTTGACCATCCTATTGACATCACCACAGAGCAAGAGCTCATTAACGTATTTGGAAAACCACTCTCAACAGATTCCCAATACGAATATTGGATGAGTGCATCTTCATTCCTTAGTTATGGTGGTGTTCTTAAAGTTGTTAGAACTGGTGGAACTACCCTCAACAACGCAAATGCTGGTGTTGGAGCAGCATATACAACATCATTAGATATTGATAACTATGACGATTATATCAATAATCATTCCGAAGCAAATAACTTTACCTTTGCTGCTAAGAACCCTGGTTCTTGGGCAAACAGCTTGAAAGTTTGTGTAATTGATGATCTGGGAGATCAGATCATTGGTATTACAACGACAAACTTAGCTAACGCAGGTGCTGTTATTGGATACGGAATTACAGCAGCTGTATCAGGAACTCTTGCTGGTTCTGGAAGCACAAGCACTTTTGTTGGACATCTAAAGGGAATTATTACTGGTGTTTCAACAGACGCCACAAACGCTGCTAGCACAATTACCGTAAAAGTTCTTTCTAGAGTTTCTTCCGCTGGAACTGAAACTAAGATTGACTATGCTGAAGGATCAGCATTTAATTCTTTCGATACCTCAGATTCTGTTTACTTCGTCAATAACTCTGGTATTAACACCGGTCTTTCCGCTGCCAATCCATTCACTCCTGCTTCCGTTACTGATTGGTACGAAAATCAAACTTTAGGTCTAACCAATAGCATAATTTATTGGAGATCTATAGCACCAAAACCAACATCAAACAGATATTCTCTAGAGAGAAATGGTAAAGGTGATGGAATTCACGTTGTTGTTGTTGATGACTTAGGAACTGTTACTGGAATTCAGGGTAACATTCTTGAGAAGCATTTAGGACTTTCAAAAGCACTTGATTCCATTTCTGCTGTCAATTCACCACAAAGAATCTGGTACGAGCAGTATATTGCTGATTTCTCAACCCAGATTTATGCTGGAGGAAATCCGTCAAGTGCTGCCGATTCCTATTGGGGAACCGCTCCAAGAGCGACTGGATTTACTACTTACAGTGGTGTTGCTGCTGCTTCGTTCACTCCAATTACAACCTCTGATGGTCTCTGGGGACAAAACGCACAAGATTCAACATTCTCAGCAATCGGAAATGTTACATACACTTTAGGTGGTGGAGTTGACTATTCTGCTTCTGGTGGAATGCAAGCAACCCTAGGAGATCTAATCACATCATATGGATTGTTCTCAAATAAAGATGAAGTAGAAGTTGATTACTTGATTATGGGACCTGGATTGACTGACAGGGCAGATTCGCAAGCTAAAGCATCCTATCTAATTTCTCTAGCAGAAGAAAGAAAGGATTGTGTTGCTACAGTTGGTCCTCACAGATCAGACTTGATTGGTATCACTAACACCACTACTCAAACTAATAATCTAGTAAATTACTTTAGTTCACTACCATCTTCTTCATATGCTATTTTTGATAGTGGATATAAGTATACCTACGATAGATTTAACAACAAGTTCCGCTATATTCCTTGTAATGCGGATGTTGCTGGTTTGATGACTCGCACAAATATTGTCGCTTATCCTTGGTTCTCTCCAGCAGGACAACAGCGCGGTATTATCAATAATGCCGTCAAGTTGGCATATAATCCAAATAAGGCACAAAGAGATAAACTATATCCACAAAGAGTTAACGCAATCGTTACTCAACCTGGAATTGGAACTCTTCTCTTTGGCGATAAAACTGCTCTTGGATATGCTTCAGCATTCGATAGAATCAATGTTCGCCGCCTGTTCCTCACAATTGAACAAGCACTCCAAAGAGCTGCTCAAGCACAACTCTTTGAACTAAACGACGAGTTGACAAGAGCAAACTTCAGAAACATCGTAGAACCATATCTCCGCGATGTTCAAGCGAAGAGAGGTCTTTATGGATTCTTAGTTGTTTGCGATAGTTCAAATAACACTCCTGATGTTATTGATAACAATGAGTTCAGAGCAGATATCTTCCTGAAGCCCGCAAAATCCATTAATTATGTCACTCTTACATTTGTTGCTACCAGAACTGGCGTAAGTTTTGAAGAAGTAGCTGGTACAGTTTAACTTTATAATCTAAATAACAAAAGGAGGACTTAAACAATGGCAACGACAAGAGAAAATCTAACAATCTCCAACTTTAAATCAAAACTTATTGGTGGCGGTGCTCGCCCCAATCTGTTTGAGGTAGAACTTGCTAATCTACCTGGTGATATTTCCTGGGACTCTGATAATTTCAGATTCATGTGTAAAGCAGCACAACTTCCTGCTCAAAACATCGGATCTATCGATGTTCCTTTCCGTGGAAGAACATTTAAAGTTGCTGGAGATAGAACCATCGATGCTTGGACAGTAACAATCATCAATGACGAAGGATTCATTTTGAGAAATGCTTTTGAAGCTTGGACAGAACTAATTGCCAAACTGGATACAAACATTGGAGCAACTGATCCAACTGCTTATATGGTAAATGCTAAAGTTTATCAGTTAGGAAGAGGATCTACAGCAAGTAGCCAGGATAATTCTGGAAGCGCCAATGCTGTTCTAAAAGAATATGAATTCATTGATATCTTCCCAACCAACGTAGCAGCGATTGATCTTTCATATGATAGCTCAGATACAATTGAGGAGTTCACTGTAGAATTCCAAGTACAGAGCATCAATGTTACCGGTGCTGGTGGTACGAACGGCTAATAAATAGTCTAAAGATTAATTCTAAAACTAATAAATTATGGCTAAATTATTTGGATTTTCTATAGAAGATACTGAACCACTATCTCCAAGTACAGTCTCCCCCGTCCCACAAAATAATGAGGACGGGGTTGACCACTATATGAGTAGTGGTTTTTTTGGTTCATATGTAGATATTGAAGGTGTTTATAGAACAGAATACGAATTAATTAAAAGATATCGTGAAATGGCACTTCATCCCGAAGTTGATAGTGCTATTGAAGATATCGTAAACGAAGCAATTGTATCAGATCAAAACGACGTTCCTGTTCAAATTGATCCTGACAATTTAAATGCGAGCGATGGGATCAAGAAAAAGATTCGCTCAGAATTTAAATACATCTTAGATTTATTGGACTTTGATAAAAAGAGCCACGAAATTTATAGAAACTGGTACATTGATGGGCGTATTTACTACCACAAAATCATTGACCTAAAGAATCCTCACGAAGGAATTAAGGAACTTCGTTATATTGACGCAATGAAAATGCGTTATATCAGACAAGAAAAGAAAAAACCAGAAGATAAATTCAGAGCAGTTAATGTTCTTAAGACTGATAATCCTATGGATTATGAGTTTCCCGAGATTGAAGAGTATTTTATTTACAACCCAAGATCAATTT
>Ga0129333_10004128_pt1 | contig 13579 bp, 10 predicted proteins | sample CPB6_08_DNA_FD_94474 | JGI IMG/M metagenome (GOLD analysis project Ga0129333, IMG submission 94474) | Freshwater to marine salinity gradient microbial communities from Chesapeake Bay, USA - CPBay_Sum_0.6_0.8_DNA | ecosystem: Environmental > Aquatic > Marine > Coastal | place: USA: Chesapeake... | reverse complement strand
TGGTGGAGATCCTGCTGGGCACCTCGATCACCGTCTTCAGTCCCTACGCCGGGAAATTCGCATGGGGTGCGGTGGCGATCGCCATGGCCGGGGGCGGCATTGCGGTGGCCAGTTCCGTGCTGGCACTGAACCGGAACCAGGAGAACTGGGTGCGGTATCGCAGCCTCAGCGAAGCACTGAAACACGAGAAGTACCTCTACATGACCGGCACCGCTCCCTACGCGGACCCTGACAAGGGCTTCGGCGCTTTCGTGAGCACCGTTGAAGCACTGATGCTGGAAGAGCAGTCCGGCTGGGCCAAGATGGCCGCCCAGGACACCAGTGGTACCAGCGCCACCACCAGCCCCAGCCCCAGCGTGGCAGTGAAACAGGAGATCAACCAGCGCTGAATGACGCGATCCAGCACAGCGACTGGTGCAGGCGGGGCAACTGGATCACCAGAGCGCTGCCGCTGGCAGGCCTGACCCTCAGACCCGCCGGATTGATCTGGATGAGCCGGCCTTTTCCCCTGTGCCATAACCGAGACAGGACGGCAGATCGGATCCGATGAGCAGCCGTCCACTCCGCCATGGATGTCTGGATCGAAGCCTCGAAGACCCTGATCCTGGGGTTGATGCTGATCATTGCCGCAACGGCAATTCGACTATCCATGCGGCTGCAGGCACTCACCACGCCCCTGACTCGGAGGCTGGCGGAGTTGCATCAGGCTGAACCGGGCAGCCTGATGACCACGGATCCCTGGTTGACACGGGTGCAGGAACGGTATTCAGCCCTGCTCTGTCATGTGGATTCGATCGATGCGACCGAGTTCAGCTGCGGTGAGATCGAGACCCTGCCCCTCAAGGTGCTCGGGCGCACGCTGACGGCATCGGCAGCGCAGAGCTGGATCCGTCAGGCGCCAGGCGTTCTGATCTCGCTGGGCCTGCTGGGCACCTTTGTAGGGCTGACGGTGGGCCTCAATCAGATCGCCGCGGTGTTGAAACCGGGGGTCACACCCGCCGCGATCATGGCAACGCTGGGGGGAATGATCGCGCCGATGGGTGCCGCCTTCCAGTCCAGTCTGATGGGGCTGTTCCTGAGCCTGGTGGTGCTGATCTGGAGCCAGCTCAATGGCAGCCGCGACTGCCTGGAGCGCTGCGAGCTGTTGCTGACCAGCTGGCTGGAAACCGTGCTGCCTCAGCAGCTGGGTGCCAAGGTCATGACACCCCTCCGTCAATCGATTGAAGGGCTCAACGAGCGCATGGGCATCCTTCCTGGTGTGATCGCGGCAAGTGTGGAACGCGCCATGCAGCAGGCCTTCGCGGCCAAGCTCGAGCAGGTGTTCAATGTGCAGACCGTTCTGGCGGAAGAGGCGCAACGATCGCTCCAGCAACTGGCCGCCATCAGCGCGGCCCTGCACGAGAGCGGCCAGGACTTCCAGCAGGCCGCGCAGGCGCTGAAACACAGCTCGTTTGCCTCCACCCTGCAGGAATCGGTGCAAGGTCTGATCGACTGCCGGGAACACCTGACAGCAAGCACGAACGGTCTCAGCAAACGCTTGCTCGATCTGCGCGACAGTCTGATCAGCACCCAATCGGAGTGGAAGCTGCTGGCCAAGACGGCCGAACAGGAGCTCAGCAGCTGCCGGCTGGCCATCGACCAGATGCAGATCGAAACTCAGGCCCTGCGCCAGGTCAGCGCCGGACTGGGAGAGGCGACCCAGGCCAACAGCGAAGCGGCCAAGCAACTGCGCGAAACACGGTTGGAGGTGATGCGCGACCGCAAGCTGACGATCAGCGTTGCCGAAACGATCCAAGCACGCCTGAACACGGACAGCAGCGTGGCGGAGAGCTGCCAGCTGTTCGTCCAGTCGTTGCAATCCTGCCTTGACGACTGGCATCAGTCGATGCAGCAACTCGATGGGCTACAGACGCAACTCCTCAATCTGGCGATCAAGGCGCGGCGTGACGATGCCGAGCTGATGAGCACTGAGCGCCGAGAAGCGCAGGAGTTGATTCGCCGCCTGCGTCAGCAGCTGCTGGAGGAGGTCGGAACGGCGATCCAGAGCCAGCACGAGGCCCTGATCAACCTGAACACACCGACCCGGGAGGCCGGGGTCATCGGCCAGCAACTGGAGCTGCAACTCGAGAGCGTCCGCCAGCAACTGAATGCCATCCATGACGAGCTGGATGCCCTGTTGGAGGCCGACAGCAACAGCCGTGAGCGAGGAGACACCTAGTCATGTCGAAATCGCGCCGCCGCCGCAGTGAAGAGACCAATGTCTGGATCGGCTATACAGATCTCCTCAGCAACAGCCTGCTGGTGTTGATCATCACGATCGTGATCACCAGCCTGGCTCGCGCCAGCAATGAGAAGCCACCACTGGTGCGACTGACCGAACAGGAGTCCTTCCGCTTCCCCACCGGTAGCTACACGCTCAGCCCGGAGTTTCGTGCCGCCCTGGAGCGCCGGTTGCCAGACATCAGAGACACGATCAACAAGTATCGGATCGACAGTGTGGAGGTGATCGGCCACACGGATGGTCAGCCCTCACCCGGCGCCAGCAACCTCGACCTGCTGCTGCCAAACAGCAAACAAGGCGACAGCTTACGGGGCTTCGAAGCAGGGTCGAACACCGACCTCGGACTGCTGCGGGCCCTGGCGGTTGCCAAGTATCTGAAGGCGCGCTTGCAGCCGGATGTGAAGGGAGAGCTGCGCATCCGTCCCTATTCAGCCGGCAGCCTGATCGATGGCGACGGGCGGTTCGCACCGGCTGATGAGCAGGATCGCGCCGAGCGCCGCAGGATTGAACTGCGCTTCACCCGTCAGGAGGACTGAGCCGTGGATGATGTCCCCACTCCGATGGAACGGCTGCTCCGGCTGGAAGCCTGCATCGAGCAGCTCAACCGCCAGCTGCTGCAAGCGCCGGACGCGGTGAAGCCGGGCGAGGGGCGGCCAACGCGGCAGGTCTGGCCAGCAGATGAACAGCTGCTCACCCGCTGCCTACGGCGCACACCCCAGGTGGTGCAGGCCTACCAGAGTGGCGGCGAGCTGACAGCCACCGAGGGGGGAGGCGTGCTGCTGGAGCCCTCAGCCCAGCAGGGGCTGGTCCACCTCTGTGAGCTGAACAACGGCGACGCCGTGGCCTGGCTGCCCAGGAACGCCCCGGACAACCACCTGGGGCTCTCCGCAATCGGCAGGATCTTTGCGATCCCCGCTGGCGTGACACGCCTGCAGGAGCTGACCATCCAGCGGCTGCCCCTGTTCAAACCGATCGTCCTGCACAACCGTTGGACCCTGGCGCGACGCGGCGAACTCACCCGCAAGGGGGCGACCTGCCCGGAAGAGTCGGCGAACGAGGCGATCAACGGCAGGCTGGAACGGCTGGAGAGAGCGATGTCCCACCTCAGTGCCAGGAACGAGGACCGATTGCGCGAGCTGCAGGTGAAACTGGAGACCCAGCAGAAGGAGCTGGATCAGCTACTGCGTCTGAAACGCCCATGAGCGAGTTGCCCTATCGGATCGTGCGCGATGACGGCGGCAGCGACAGCTTCACACGTCAAGGCTATGGCTCCTACGAGGAGGCCCATGCCGTGCTGGAGCGGTATTACGCCGATTGCTGCTGTTCTGACGACCGCGAGTACTACAGGATTGTCAGCGAGCACGATTGAACGCGCTGTCGCTCAGCAGGCCACCACAGATGCGGACGCGTCAGCCGGTGATGCGGCTGAAGTCGGCCAGAACGGAGGCCTGGTTGCGCAGCAGGGCGAGCAGGTTGAGGCGGTTACGACGCACGGCAGGATCCTCAGCCATCACCATCACGCTCTGCTCACCATCGAAGAAGGCGGCCAGGGCATCGGCACCATCGCTGAGGCCGCGGGCCAACGTGGCGTAGCGAGCGGTGCCGACGCCGGTGGCGATCGGCTCCAGCTGGCGTAGCACCGCCAGCATGCCCGCCTCGCTCGGCTTCTCGAACAGCGCGGCATCGACCACACCAGCATCGCTGAGGACGCTGGGGTCGAGATCGCCTTTCTCAGCCAGACGGGCTGCCCGGGTCACCACCGCCTGCACGGCGGCCAGCTGACCACTGGCCCGCAGCTCCACCAGCAGGTCGGCCCGCTGGCGGGCATCGGCGGGATCACGGAGCACCCGCGCCAGCGGCACGCTGTCGCCGGCCACGGCCTGGACCAGATCGGCGTCGAGACCCTGCTCCTCCAGCAGGCTCACCAGGCGCTGGCGCAGGAATTCACCCAGCTCGGCCGCCAGGGCGGCGGCATCCACCTGGAACGCAGGCAGGAGTGCCGACCAATGGGCGGTGGAGCGCTCCAGCAGAGCGATCAGATCAAGGTGCCAGCCCCGATCCCAGAGGATCTGCAGCAGGCCGTTACCGGCGCGGCGCAGGGCATAGGGGTCGGAGGAGCCGCTGGGGCGCTCACCCTTGGCGTAGATGCTCAGCAGCAGCTCCAGGCGCTCGGCCACGGCCACCACGGCACCGGCCTCGCTGGCGGGCAGGGCGTCACCGGCACCGCGGGGGAAGTAGTGCTCCAGCACCGCCAGGGCCACCGGTCGGGGTTCGCCTTCAGCCAGGAGGTACTTGCCCCCCATCACCCCCTGCAGTTCGGGAAATTCGCCCACCATCTGGCTCACCAGATCGTGCTTGCAGAGGTGGGCGGCGCGGCGGGCGTGGCTGGCGGTGTCGACCGAGAGCTGCAGCTGCTCCAGCAGCACATCGGTGCACCACTCGAGGCGCTCGACGCGGTCGCGCAGCGAACCCAGACCCTCTGCGAAGGTGACGCGGGCCAACTGGTCGCGCCGATCGATGCTGGCGACGGCGCGGTCGGCGCGCACGAAGAATTCGGCATCCGCCAGGCGGGCCTTGAGCACGCGTTCATTACCGCGGCGCACGGTGTCGACCGACTCCGGCAGACCGTTGCCGATGCAGAGGAAGCGCGGCAGAAGGCTGGCGCGGGCATCGAGCGCCAGGGGATCGCTGGCGGCATCGCGGCGGTAGAGCGGCACGTAGCGCTGGTGGGCGCGCATCACGGTGCTCAGCACTTCTGCCGGCAGGGCGAGATAGTGCTCATCGACGCTGCCTTCGATCAGCAGCGGCGCCTCCACCAGATCGGTGAGCTCCTCGGCGAGCGATTCCGGCAGGTCGGGCTCAGCCTGCAGGGCCGCCGACGCCTCGCTGACGGCGCGGTGAATGGCGCTGGCCCGGGCGGCGCGATCCACCTGCACACCGGCGGCCGCCAGGGTGGCGGCGTAGCCGTCGGCGCTGGCGATGCTGACGTCGCCGGCCTGGAGCCGATGACCGCGGCTGAGACGGCCGGCCTCCACCAGGGGATCACTGCCGCCCAGACGGACCGGAATCACCGCCGCATCCAGCAGGGCCACCAGCCAGCGGACCGGCCGCGAGAAGCGGGCCTCACCCTCACCCCAGCGCATGAAGCGGCGTCCCTGCAGGGAGGCGATCCAGGCCGGGATCACTTCAGCCAGCAGATCGGAGGCGCTGCGTCCCCGTTCGAGCACGCGGGCGAACACGAAGGGGCCCTTGGGGGTCTCGCGCACCTCCAGGGCTTCCGGTTCGATGCCGCAGCGGCGGGCGAAGCCGATGGCGGCCTGGGTGGGGCTGCCATCGCGAAAGGCCTGGGCCGCCGGCGGCCCCTTGCGCTCCTCCTCGAGGTCGTCGGCAGCGGCGGCCAGGTTGTCCACCAGCAGGGCCAGGCGGCGCGGCGTACCGGTGCACTGGATCGCCCCATGGCTGAGGCGGGCCTCCGCCAGATCGCGCCGCACCAGCTGCTCCAGCTGCGGCAGGGCCAATCGCGCGAAATCGGCCGGCAGCTCCTCGGTTCCGATTTCGAGCAGAAAGGTGGGCACGCCAGCAGGCCACAGCAGCCGCTCACTGTATTGAAAGGGCAGCTGAGCCGCCCCGTCTCCAGAGCGCCGCTGCCGTTTCGCTACGGTCGTTTCAGGATCAGGTTGAGTGAGTGACCGTGACGGCAGGGCAGAGCGCGACCGGCGGTGCAGTCGGGCCTGAAGCCGGGACCCGTGACCTGGCCCCGAGCCAGCTCTCCCCCTGCATCGCCAGCGGTGCCGAGCGCAGCAAGTTCGAGCAGCTCAAGGCTGACAGCGGCTACCTGCACGACCCCCTGGCCGAGGAACTGGCCAACGACGCCAACCACTTCTCCGAAGGGGCCGTTCAACTGCTGAAGTTCCACGGCAGCTATCAGCAGGACAACCGAGAAAACCGCCAGAAGGGCCGGGACAAGGACTGGCAGATGATGCTGCGCCTGCGCAGCCCCGGCGGTCGCATCCCGGCCTCGCTGTTCCTGGCGATGGATGAACTGGCCGATCGCCTCGGTAACGGCACGCTGCGGGCCACGACACGCCAGGCCTTCCAGATGCACGGCGTGCGCAAGCACAACCTGCGCGAAGTGATCGGCACGATCGTGCGCGGCATGGGCTCCACCCTGGCGGCCTGCGGCGACATCAACCGCAACGTGATGGCGCCGGCGGCGCCGTTTGAAACGGGCGCCTATCCCGCAGCGCGGCAACTGGCCGATGACATCGCCGATCTGCTGTCCCCCAGCGCCGCCGAGGGCTCCTACCTCGACCTGTGGGTCGATGGTGAGCTGAGCTACCGGATCAAGCCCAGCCGGGCCGTGAGCAAGGTGCGCAGCCGGCAGAGCGAAGGCGGTGTGTTCAGCGGTGATGCCAGCGAGCCCCTGTACGGGCCCACCTACATGCCGCGCAAGTTCAAGTGCGCCGTCACCGTGCCCGGCGACAACTCGGTGGATCTGCTGACGCAGGACATCGGCCTGGTGGCCTTCGCCGACGCCAGCGGAGCGCTCAAGGGCTGCAACGTCTACGTCGGCGGCGGCATGGGTCGCACCCACAACAAGGAGGAGACCTTCGCCCGCACCGCTGATCCGCTCGGCTATGTGGCCGCTGAGCACGTGCTGGATCTGGTGCAGGCCATCGTCGCCCTCCAGCGCGACTACGGCGACCGCCAGACCCGCCGCCATGCGCGCATGAAGTACCTGATCCACGATCAGGGCATCGCCTGGTTCAAACGGGAGCTGAAGGCCAGGTATTTCGCGCATCCGATCAAGGGCCTGCGCCTGGAACCCAAGACCAGGCTGGTCGACTACCTCGGCTGGCACCGCGTCAGCCCCGGCATGTGGTTCGTCGGAATTCCGCTGCTGTGCGGTCGCCTCAGCGGAGAGCTCAAGGCGGGCCTGCGCCGGCTGGTCGAGACCTATCAGCTGGAGATCCGCCTCACGCCCAACCAGGACCTTCTGCTCTGCAACATCGGCACGGCCCAGCGGGCCAGCGTGCGCCAGGCCCTGGCCGAGCTGGGCATTCACGACCCGGACTCTCCGGCCCGACTGGAGCGCCACGCCATCGCCTGCCCGGCGCTGCCCCTGTGCGGCCTGGCGGTGACCGAAGCCGAGCGCACGCTGCCGGCGGTGCTCGAGCGGCTGGAGGCCCAGCTGCAGCAGCTGCAGATCGAGAAATCGATCCTGGTGCGCATGACCGGCTGCCCGAACGGCTGCGCCCGCCCCTACATGGCCGAACTGGGTCTGGTGGGGGATGGCGTCAATCAGTACCAGCTGTGGCTGGGCGGCACCCCCAACCTCAGCCGCCTTGCGGAGCCCTATCTGGAGCGGATGCCGCTCGATCAGCTGGAGCAGACGCTCGAGCCGCTGCTGCGCAGCTGGAAGGCGGCCGGTGGTCGCCGCAGCTTCGGCGATCATGTGGCCAGGCTGGGCCGCGACCAGGTGAAGGAGCTGCTGGCCACGGTCTGAAGCTGATCAGCCCGGCAGCCATCGGCCATAGCAGGCCTGCCGGGCCGGGCCATGACGCCAGGCCCAGAGCTGATCACCCCAGCTGAAATGCCACCACTCGTTGGGGTGGCGCACGAAGCCAGCGGCGGCCATCGCTTCGCCCAGCAGCTGGCGATGGCCGTGCCAGAGCAGCGCCTGCCGGCGTTGATCGCCATCGGGCAGCAGCTCAGCGACCTCCAGGTAGTGATCGGGCTCCGAGACGGCTCCCAGTGCGTCGATCTCTGAACCCATCGCAACGACGACGCCATCGGCATCGACCAGGGTGAGGTCGACGGCAGCGCCGGTGCTGTGGGGCGGCGGGGTGGCCGGATCGTCACTGGGGGGTGCCCAGAAGCGGCCGACCGTGGCCACGACTGCGGCCAGCTCGGGGCAGGCCCCTCCGGCGTCGGGGGTGGGATCGATCCCCAGTCGTTTGCATTCGGCGGCGATGGTGTACTCCACCATGAAGATCTGCACCTCCAGCGGCCGCCAGGCATCAAAGATCGCCAGCCGCCAGCCGGGGCGCAGCAGCTGCAGCTGCTGCTGTGCCCGCTGCAGCCGCTCGATCACACCGCTGCGCAGACGAAACGGCGAGCCACCATCGCCATAGGGAGCACCAACGGCGCGATAGGGGTGGGGTTCAAGCCGCAGGAACTCCGCAGGCAGGTCCAGCAACGGCTCGCCGTTGTCGACGATCGGGATCGGACTCCAGGGACGAAGAGCCATGGGTTGCGGATCAATGGGGCGAAGAGGCCAGAAGGGCGAACAGGAGAAGAGGCAAAAAGGAGAACAGTGGGAACGGTTCGAACGGATGGGATCAGTTCAGGCGAGCCCCCTGCACGAGGCGCTGGCGCTGCTTGGACAGCACCGCCGCCAGGGCAGGCTGGCGCTGCAGCTCGGGATCGTGCTCCAGCAGCTCGCGGGCAACCCGGCGGGCCTGCTCGAGCACCTCGCCGTCATCACTGAGGCTGGCCAGGGCCAGGTCCGGCAGACCGCTCTGGCGGGTGCCGAGAACCTGGCCAGGACCCCGCAGGCGCAGGTCCATCTCGGCGATCTCGAAGCCATCGGTGGATTGCACCAGCACCTCCAGGCGCTGACGGGCGAGGGCATTGCGGCTGTCGTTGAGCAGCAGGCAGTGGGAGGCGGCAGCACCGCGCCCGACACGGCCGCGCAGCTGGTGCAGCTGGGCCAGGCCGAAGCGATCGGCGTGCTCGATCAACATCACGCTGGCGGCTGGCACATCGACGCCCACCTCCACCACGGTGGTGCTTACCAGCACCTGGCTCTGGCCACTGGCGAAGGCGTTGATCGCCGCCTGCTTATCGGCACTGGCCATACGGCCATGCAGCAGACCCACCTGCAGATCAGGGAACACCTCCTCACTCAGGTGGCGGTGCGCCTCAACGGCCGAGCGCAGCTCAAGCTTCTCGGACTCCTCCACCAGCGGCAGCACCACATAGGCGCGCTGGCCCAGGGCCACCTGCTCACGGATCAGCGCATAGGCCTCCTGCCGTTCGCCGGCGCCGAGCAGGCGCGTGCAGATCGGCGTGCGGCCGGGGGGGAGCTCATCGATCTGACTCACCTCCAGATCACCATGCAGCGACAGAGCCAGGGTTCGAGGGATCGGGGTGGCCGTCATCGTCAGCAGATGGGGCTGGAGGCCCTTGCCGAGCAGGCGATTGCGCTGATGCACCCCGAAGCGGTGCTGTTCATCCACCACCACAAGGCCAAGGCGGGCGAACTGCACCGGGTCCTCGAGCAGGGCATGGGTGCCCACCAGCAGCTTGAGCTGGCCATTGGCCAGGTCGTTGAGCAGCTCGCGCCGGCGCCGCGCCGGGGTGGAGCCGGTGAGCAGGGCGCAGCTGACATGCAGCTGCGGCAACCACTCACACAGCTTGCGGTGGTGCTGCTCGGCCAGCACCTCGGTGGGGGCCATCAGCGCGCCCTGGCAGCCGGCTTCGATGGCGGTGAGCAGGGCGGCGATGGCCACCACGGTCTTGCCGGAACCGACATCGCCCTGCACCAGCCGCGCCATCGGCTGATCGCGCACCAGATCGGCGCGGATCTCGGCCAGCACCCGCTGCTGGGCGCCGGTGAGCGGAAAGGGCAGCAGATCCAGGAAGGCCTGCAGCAGGGAGGCCGGCGCTGCTGCAGGAGCGCCGATCAGGCTCTGGCCCGGCAGCGGCAGCAGCGGTGGCGCCGGCCGGCTGGTGAGCTCATGGCGACGCTGGAGCAGCCCCAGCTGCAGCAGCAGGAACTCGTCGAACACCAGGCGGTGACGGGCAGCGGCCAGGCTGGCGCGGTCCGCGGGGCGATGGATCTGCCAGAGCGCCTCCCCCAGGGCGAGCAGCTGCTCACGCTGGAGCAGACCGGCGGGCAGATGATCGGGCCAGAGGCGCGCTGCTGTCACCACCGGCCGCATCAGGTTGCGCAGGCGGTCGGCCGTCAGGCCCTCGGTGAGGCCATAGACCGGTAGCAGCCGGCCGATCTGCTCGCTCTGCACCGGGGCGCTGGGGCTGGCCAGCACCTCCATCAGCGGGTCCTGGAACACCGGGCCATAGGGCGTCTCCTTGACCAGACCACTGACCGCCACCGTGGCGCCGGGCGGATACTGGCGCTGCTGGAGCTTCAGCCAGCCGGGGGAGCTGAAACGCTTGCCGGCAAAGAACTTGGACACCTTGAGTCGGCCGGTGACATCGGCCAGCTGCAGCTCCAGGATCGAGAGATTGGGGTTGCGGGGGCTGGTGAAGGTGTGGCAGCGCCGCACCGTGGCCACGATCGTGGCGGTGCTGCCCGGCTGCAGGGCAGCGATGCGCACCAGGTTGGCGTAATCGAGGTAGTCGCGGGGATAGTGACGCACCAGGTCCTCCGCCAGCCAGAGATCGAGGGCCGCCAGGCGAGCAGCGGCCTTGGGACCGATACCGCGCACCTCACCAAGCGGCGTATCGGGGCGGACGACGCGAGCGGCGGCAGGGGCGGTGGAACCGCTGGGTTCGGCATCAGGCAACAGGCGCAGACGAGGCGGCGCCGGCGGCGTGCTTGGGCGTAGCGCACACTGAAGCTCATGCAGGGTCTGGCGGCTGCGGCGCACCAGGCTCTGGCGCTGGGTCAGGCCCTGGCCGGAATAAGCGGCGTAGGCTTCGGCCAGCTGAGCCAGGGCCTGGGCCTGCCGGGGCGGTAGCGGCAGGGGCGGCTGCAGCAGAGCGCGGGCCAGGAAGGCGCTGAAGGTTTCGCGACGGCCCTGCAGATCAGCGAAGCCGCGATCGGCCTCCAGCTGCAGTGCCTGCTGCAGCGGGCGCAGCCAGGCCTCCAGCGTCAGCTGGGAGGCAGCGGCGGGGTCTGGTGCTGGGCGCTGTCCCGAAACCACTGCTGCTCTGCCTCCAGGGCCACAACCCGCCGCTGCCAGACGCGGTAACGCCTGGCCATTGTGCGCAATTCGCGGCGCCGCTGCTCAAGCCGGCGGCGGCAGGTGCGCAGGCGCGGCTGTTCGTACTCCAGATCGCTGGGTCGCAGCAGCACCGTCAGCACCTCGGCGGGAGCAGCAGAACCCGGCAGCGGCAGGGGCAGACGCAGCAGGTTGGCCGGGGCCGGCAGGGCCTCCACCTGTCCCTCGAGCACCCCATCGAGCAGATTGAGCGGCAACAGGCCCTGGGCCAGACCCAGCCGCATCATCTCAACGTTGAGGGCGTGGGAGAGGTTGCGCAGGCGCCGGCTGAGGGCGCGATCGAAGTGAGTCCACCAGCTCCATTGCAGCAGGGGATCGCGGGGAAGGCTGCTGGCGGTGACGCGGGGGTCGGGGGGTGAGGGCTGCTCGAGCGAGGCGAGGGTGGCGTCGATGTCGGAGCCGCCGGCGGCGGCTCCAGGCGCCGCTGTGGCCGGATCGGCAGAGGTGCCGGACTGCTCCTGGGACAGCAGCTCCTGGCCGAGACCGGCGGAGGCCATCTGGAACAGCGATTGCATCAGCTGCAGCTCCATCTCGGCACCACTGGGCTCAGGGGCCGGCTCAGGCACCGGCGCAACCGCGGGCCGAGGCAGGCCGGGGATGCCGGAATCGAACAGATCGGCAGCCACAGGGAGGTCCAGGCCGAGCTGGACCGAGCCGGGCGGCTGGGCCGCAGCCGGGCCGCCGTCGGAGAGGCCTGTGGTGGTGCTGCTGGTAGGGGAGGAATCGGCGTCAGGAGCCTCCAGCAGGGCCTGCATCAGGCGCTGACGCTGGCTGGCGCGGCGGCGCAGATCGCGACGGTGCTGCTGAGCCGCCAGGCCCATCAACTGCTCCACGGTGAGCAAGGTGCTGCAGCGGCGCACCAGCACCACCAGACGCTGCTGGAACTGATGGCGCCGCTCGCTGGGCAGCTCCTTGTAGCGCTCAGGGACCACCTGGGTGGCCAGATGAAAACAGGCCTGCTGCACAGCCGGCAGCAGGCCTTCACGCAACACCTGCAGGTACAGCGCCAGATCGCGATACAGGCCAGGAGCCAGCTCCTCCTGCTGCTGGAGCAACAGGTTGAGCTGGCGCTGCGCCTCCTCAAGCGGCTGGGCGTTGGGATGCAAGTGAGAAGGGAACGATCCGGATCAGGCAGCCTGCATCGCCGCCACTTCAGCAGCGAAGTCCATCTTCTCGACTTCAATGCCCTCACCGAGATTGAAGCGCACGAAGCGACGAACCTGAATGTTCTCGCCCACCTTGCCAGCCACCTGCTTCACCATTTCCTCGACGGTGATGGCGCTGTCCTTGATGTAAGCCTGATCCATCAGGGCCATTTCCTTGAGGCGCTTGCCGATACGGCCAGCCACGATCTTCTCCTTCATCTCCTCCTTCTTGCCGGCGAGATCATCGCGGCCCATCTCGATCTGCTTCTCGCGATCGGCGACCTCGGAGGGGATGTCGTCGACCTTGACGTAATCGACGCTGGGGCAGGCAGCGACCTGCATCGCCACGTTGCGGATCAGCTCCTGGAAGATCTCACCGCGGGCGACGAAGTCGGTTTCGCAGTTCACTTCCACCAGCACGCCGACGCGGGCGCCGGTGTGGATGTAGCTACCGATGGCACCCTCAGCGGCGGTGCGGCCGGACTTCTTCTCAGCGGAGGCGATGCCCTTCTGACGCAGCCACTCAACGGCCTTGTCCTTGTCGCCGCCGGTCTCGGCCAGGGCTTTCTTGCAGTCCATCATGCCTGCGCCGGTGACGTCGCGCAGTTCCTTGACAAGCTTGGCGGAGATCTCAGCCATGGGGGGGAAGGATGTGAATCGTTAGGGGAAAGGGGATGAGGCTCCAACGCAGAGAGCTTCCCTGACGGGAAGCTCCATGCCGGGGCACTCTGCAGGCAGGTCGGACCGCTGACGTGGGGCTTCAGCCCTCTTCGTCGTCGTAGCCGCCGCGCTGATCCTGGGCGCCGTGGCGACCCTCATTGATGGCATCGGCGAGGCGGCCAAGCACCAGCTGCACCGAACGCACAGCGTCGTCGTTGCAGGGGATGGGCACGTCGCAGAGGTCGGGATCGCAGTTGGTGTCGAGCATCGACACCAGGGGGATATCGAGCTTGCGGGCTTCGAGCACGGCGTTGGTTTCGCGGCGCTGGTCCACCAGAACCACCACGTCGGGCAGGCGACGCAGGTTCTTCAGGCCACCCAGGTACTTCTGAAGGCGCTCGAGTTCACGGCGCAGCACGGCCGCTTCCTTCTTGGGACGCATGGCGATGGCACCGGAAGCCTCCATGCGCTCCAGGTCCTTGAGGCGATCGATGCGGGCGCGCATCGTGGCCCAGTTGGTGAGC
>Ga0129333_10004127_pt1 | contig 13581 bp, 12 predicted proteins | sample CPB6_08_DNA_FD_94474 | JGI IMG/M metagenome (GOLD analysis project Ga0129333, IMG submission 94474) | Freshwater to marine salinity gradient microbial communities from Chesapeake Bay, USA - CPBay_Sum_0.6_0.8_DNA | ecosystem: Environmental > Aquatic > Marine > Coastal | place: USA: Chesapeake... | reverse complement strand
GAATGTGTACGGCGAAGTGGCACAAACTTCAACCAACTTCACTGTGTCTCGTGTTGGTGTGGGCAAGCAACTTTCTGAAAAGGTGTCTGTTGTTCTAGGTGCTGTGCATTTGCACAGTCAAGATATTCAAAGTACCTCAGGTAGTGTGATGCTTAGAATAGGATTCTAAGCGCCAAACAAAAAGCCCCGCAAGGGGCTTTTTTATGAATTGGTCCCACGGTGCGGAATCGAACCGCATCCTGGGTCTTATCTGGACGAAAGGCTTATAAGGCCTCCTGCTCTCCTTGAGCTACCGTGGGAAGACGTCATCACTGATTGTGATTGTTACGTATTCGTGCAGTAGTGTAGAGCTTGTGCATGCTTTTATTTATCAGTTGGTCCGCCTGCCAGGACTCGAACCTGGAATAGAAGCTTAGAAGGCTACTGTGATATCCCTTTCACCACAGGCAGATTGTTTGGTGCCAGAAACGGGACTCGAACCCGTATGCCCTTGCGAGCGGCAGATTTTAAGTCTGCTGAGTATACCATTCCTCCACTCTGGCAAAACCTGGTGGGCCCCCCGGGACTTGAACCCGGACTCAACGGATTATGAGTCCGCTGCTTTAACCAATTAAGCTAAAGGCCCAAAATCGTATTATAAAATATTTCCTGCTATTTGTCAATCTTCAACATAATGAAAATCTTTGTCTAACCATGCATACAAGATATCTTCTTGCCTAACATATCCGTACTTGTGCAAGCTGTTTTTCATGCTGTCATTTATTAAATTTTTTTCTGCTAGATCATACCAAGAAGTTTGTGCAGGATCCATAGGCGCATGATGACTCTTGTACACTGCCATATGCAGCCAAGGATTTTCTTTACGTTTTAAAAAATATGCATCACAGCAATCAAATCCGTTTACGGCCAACATGTATACCATGCTGAGAAAATTGTGATTATAATAATTAAAACTATTACTACGTAGTACCAAACGGTTGTTTTGATAGGTACTCTGATAAGGGATGCAGATATACAGCATGCCATTTTCATTCATCTGCTCATTCCATAAGCGCAGAGTGGATAAAGGATTGATTGCGTATTGAAAGCTATTATGACACCAGATCATGTCTACTGGTATAGGTAGACTTCTACGTTCAAAGTCAGAGGAAATAACATTAACATTTGAAGGAAGATTTTCTTTATCAATAGCACTGGTATTTTTGTCAACTGCATAACATTTGTAATTTCTTTTACGCACAGTTTCGTAAACATTGCCATTTGTATCTTCAGTGATTTCAATGTATTCAGCTGTGGCCCACCATGTGATATCAGCACCTACACCGCAGCCCATGTCTGCCACACTTGAAATACTGTCCATAAAATCTTCATAACGATTTATAAGATGCAATGTCTCAAGACTGTGTTCATGACTTTGATGTTCGTTGTTAAACAGATCCATTGGTTAATATTTCAATGATAAGTTTTTCTTGTAGATTCTTTAATCTTGACTCTAATTGATTGCAGGCTTCTGCTATTTCAATATCAGATCCCCAGGCCAACTGTCTATTTAGATACACAGCCCAATGTGATACAGTATCCTTTTCCAACTGCACCGCTGCTGCATTACCGCGGGGTCTAGCTCGCATGCTCAAGTTATATGATTCTATCAGTGCTTCGGCGCGAGCACGTACTGTCATACTGCCACATCCTCCATGCCGGCAGTGCGCAAGCGAGTGATATGTCCCAGCATGAAATTCTTGCTTTCAAGACCTTTCATGATGCCTAACCAACGATTGCGCAGCAATGCCACTTCATTGATAATGGTTTCAAAATCTACCACTTCATCTTCGCCATCCACGTATTTTTCTGCATCTCTACTGGTTAGTGCCCGGGCATAGGCTTCTAAATACTTTTGAAAATGTTTACGTCGTATTTTGCGTAACTGAATATTAAGATATTCTAGTATGGCTTCAATCTCTTGCAGTTGGTTAAAACGATGTTCTGTCACGCCCGGCAGGCCTGATAGATTGCGTTCTATCAAACCCGCCACACGCACATCCTGCTTGGCTTCTTGTAACTGTGCTTCATAATAGGATATAAAATCTGGTAAGTTACCAAGATCTTGCACTATCCGATTGTACCACATCAGTCATCACCGTAGTCGTAGTCCATGTCTTCATCATCTTGTTCCTCTTCAGGATCAAGATACTCTGATGATGCTCGCTTCATGTATGAGTCTACACCAGCAAGTATCTTTAGATCCTGTTCGCCCACACCACTGTCGTTTAAAATACTAAACACATGATCAGCTGCGGCTTGACGATCCTTGCTGGAAATATACTCCTTCATCACTGTGTACGTGTCCACCAGTGCGTCTATATCAATGCTCATTCTGCCATTTCCTCTTCAGGTAATTGAGCTGATACCACGTGATGTGGATTTTTTACAAAATCCTCCATAACCAGGTCAAGTGTACCATCATCATTGCGTTCCCAGGCCTTGCGGAACTGTTTGATAACTGTACCATCAGCTAGGGTGTATTTAAGACTGTTGCCTTCTTTCTGCAATAAACCTTTGTTTTCCAGTAGATCAGTTAGACCTGAGTATGGACTCATACCTGTTTCGTAGGGAATTTTAACCTGTACACTTTCAAACGGCTTGGCATAGCGTGTTTTCATTACCTTGCAAGCTGCACGAATACCCTTTACTTCTGAAATCTTGTTGCCTTCTTCATCTTCTTTGAGTTTTAGTTTCCTCATCGCAACAACGATTGAGCTTGCGTAGATAAATCCTTGTCCACCAGATATCTTGTCATCTGGGTCAAACATGTCCTGGCTGGCGTATGTATGGTTGGTTGCAACCAGGCCAATGTTCAAGCTGCCAAACATGTTAACACAGTTTCTTACCAGCGCAGTAAGTGCTTTGGGTTTACGACCAAGATCGCCTTTCATCTCGCCTGCTTCAAACTGATTCACATCAGTAGGGGTAAGCAACATACCCAGACTGTCAATCACAAACAGTACCTTAGGACGTTGGTCTTCTGGCAGTGTTTTGTATTCTTTAACAAAGTCTGAAATAACCTTGGCCACGTCATCAATCATGGCCATGTTCAGCTTGAGCAGTTTGTCTTCTGTGGTTTCCACTCCTAGTGCATGTAGCCAGGCTTCATCCAGTGCGTTCTCTGTATCAATAAGAATAGGATAGATGCCCTGTTGCTGTGCATGACGGATCAGGTTGCCTGAACAGATAAAACTTTTGCCTGCACCTGATTCACCTGCAAACACAGTTACCTTGCCCATGGGAATACCTTTGTTAAAGTCTCCTGAGATAAGATAGTTTAGTGTGTAATTGCCAGTGCTGATCCAGGTGTCTGGATCATTGAAGCCAACGGAAATACCGTCAATGCTTTTGGTAATGCTTTTTCTAAATTTGCTTAGATCAAATGGTTTTGCCATAATAGATTCCTCTCGTCATTAGTATAGTTGAAAAAACCTGGGCATTGCAACCACCAGAGACCGGTTAATGGTTGCAATCCCAGGCCGTGTTTTTACTGCTTCTGACGATTGCGAATCATGGCCAAGATATCCTCGGCACGTTGATTGCTGGGTTTGGCCTCTTGCACTGGTGCTGTTGCAGCAGGTGCATCCTCTGTGTCAAATGGAGGATCATCATGTGTGACAGCAGGAGCAGGTGCTGCCTTTGCAGCAGGTGCTGGTGCTGCTTTCGCACTCACTGTGTCATCGCTACCGCCACCACCACCAAAACCACTGGGCTTGTAGTATGAACCCCAACGCTCAGGATCATATGCTTGACCGTCCACGCTGGCTTCAAACATTTCCTTGATTACCTTGAGCTCAACATCAGTTGGCTGTTTGGGCAAGAAGTCTGTGAGATTGAACAGTCCAAAACTGTCAACTGCTGCACGTTCGTCCGCTGTGAGCGCACTTTCTTTACGTGCCCAAGTGGAGGTGCTGTAGTCAGCATAACCACCTTTTGAAGTTTTCTTGATAGTGAAATCAAGTCCTGCTTCATAGTCTGTGGGCATGGATTCCATGTCTGGATCCATGAGTGCGTTCTTGATCAGGTTAAAAATCTGTGGACTGATCACAAAACGACGAATTGGATTTTCTGGAGTCTTGTCATCGCCCAGTGGGTTCTCCCGCACAAAGCCTTGGAACAAGTAGGATTTTTTCTTCCAGTACTTACGACCCATTTCTTCCAGGCTGGAGTCCTTGAACCAGGTACGTACCTCTGCAAGAATAGGACATGCCTCGCCATACATCTCAACGCAAGGAACTTGTACTACCACTGGTTTTGAATCTGCTTGACCCTTGATGCCTGCGAAAGGCAAACGAATCATGAGCCGTTCTACCCAGAAAAAACTGTTCTTGGAATTGCCGTCTGGTAAGAAACGAACTTTTGCTGTGGAACCTTCTGCGATGTTCCAGTGTGGATAGATAGCGTTGTCGCCACCTGTTTGACTACCGCCTGTGCGGTTTTCTTGTGCTTGTAGTTTTGCACGAATTTCTGCCAATGAAGTTGCCATAATGTTTTCTCCTTAATAAATGTGCCATAATGGTTGTCAATGCACATACATAGTATATGCAAATGTATTTATGATTGCAATAGAATTGCCAGATTATTTCACCATAAACGACTGTAATCCAGCCAAACGAGCAATTGCTCGTAGTTCTTCACTAACCACTCCGCCTGATGCTTGCCCAGGCGGTTGATTTGCTGCTGTGGGCTGTGCAGGTGTGGCTGGTTGTGTAGGGGGCGTCATGTTTGTGGCTTGATCCATTTCTGCATCACCAAAGTTCAATTTGGCTGCCAACCCTGGCATTTCCTGCTGTAAGAAATATTTAATTGTGTCGCGAGCATCAGCACGTGGTCCTTCTGCATCAGCAAGGTCATGTAGTCTGTCAAACAGTTCATCATCACCAATCAGTTCATAGAGTGCGCTGGTAGCATTCTCTGCGTCTACTCCCACTTCCAATGGTTCGGCCATGAGTGTTTGCAGCTCTTGAATTTCCTCTGGTGAGTCTGGTAGTGCCCAAGTACCTTCTTCAAGTATTTCACCTGAATCAAAGTCTACTAGGTTGTAGTCTGCATGAGACACACGCAACCCTTCATGAAGGTTGCGTAGATCTCTTACATAGTGTGTTGCCAGTTTAACTGCCAATGCTTGATTTTCTTTTAGTTCTTGGTCGCTGTCTTCGTTTACCATGTTAAAGTTTGCTGCCCAGTGTTTGGCAAATTCAGCCACCTCAGGAATCGCTGCACCACGCTTGGCAATGTCCTCAAGAATACGTACCACTAGATCTGCAGGGCGAGCGAAACTCAGAGCCTTGAAATATTCGTCCATGCCTTCGTTCTCAATCAACTGCAAGTCAGCACGGTGTTCGATGATGTCTTTTACACTTTCTAATTGCTTGTGTTTGGCTTGTTCTTGTAACTGATATGCCTTGTTTACCAATGGCAATGCTGCCATCATGCGGTCATCAAATACCTTTTTTACAAAACGTTCTTTTAATTCGTTAACATCCACTTCATCCAATTGTTGTTTTGCAGGTTCAAATGATTCTAAAAAATTTCTATATGCTCTTGATCCTTTGAGGTAGTTCAACTGTCTATTCATGCCCTGATAGTAATTGGCCGCTGCTTCAACCATTTTGGCTGCTGTGTTGTCTTCAAAGGTACGATGCTTCATCACACGCACGAATCTTCCTAGATCTGACATCTCCTGAATCATGCTGTTTATATGCTGTCCAACTTCATCGTAAGGAATGCCGCCTTCGGCTACATGTCGTGCCATGGCTCGTGCACCACTTAACTTGTTGTGTTGCATTTTGAAACGTTCGCCTTGTGCATTCTCAACATAGATACTGTTTATATGTCTGGCTCTGCTACCACGCTGCTCTGGATTCACACTTTCTGTGTGCTTGATCATGATTCTAGCAGGTCCAACATTTTCGTAGCTGATCATGTGTGTGCCATAAAGTCTGCTTTCTGATATTGCCACATCTTGAGTGGTCAAGGTGCTGTCTGCTTTACTCACTTGTTTTAGATCCTTTATGTTTAGATTGCTACGACTGATGTCTCTAGTATCAAAAGTCAATAGATTGCGTTTGGCAAAATACCGTAGCTCTTTCAAGAACATGTACCAATTGTCTAGTTCTTGCTCATCTAGGTTGTCGCTGATGTTTTTACTGAAATAAATTTTAAGGTTATTTTCATCAATGATGCTAATGGTCACATTGCCATGATTTTCGTCATTCACCACATAGTCAAAATTGAAAAATCTTGCTTTTTCTGGGTCATTGGTAGCCTTGGCCGCTTCATCACCTAGATTGATATTCTCAAATCTGGAACGTACTTTTTCAAATAAATCTTCAGCAATTTTTTCAATTTCGCGTGACATAGTGATTCCGTTTTAATAGCGTATTTAGCCCTAAATCATTATAAAGGGCATGGGCGCAATAAAGTCTTCCAGCGTGTCTCTAACTTCATTGTCTAATCGTTGATCAAACTCTTTGAGTACCTGAATCATGCGCACCACAAGCAGCGTGGATAGCACAAGATCATCAGTTTCTCCTATTTTGGCTTTGAAAGATGTGCCCACTGCAACAAAGTTCTTGAGCTCGCTGATTAAATTTTTACTTGCAATGGTCATGCGCTTGGTTTCAACTAAACTTTTGAATTTGCTACACACAGACAGCTTGCTTTTGTTTGTGGTAGTAAAACCTTTGCGATAACTGCGTGAGTGTCCTGCACGATGTGGCTCACTTAAAAATATACCAGGAATGTTTTCTTCACCTATTTCTGCAATGGCTACCAGTGCTGCTTCTCCTAGTGTGTTGTTTTCCACACTATAATATACATCTGTGCTTGAGCCTATGCTGTCAACTATGTAACTGGTTATTTCTTTTATGATAGCCACTTGTCTTTGCACTGGAGTTTTGTTATTTTGCCATTCAGCTACCTGTCTAAGAGTGGGCAGTTCAAACACTTGAATAGCAGCAGGATCTCCGCCTGTGCCCAGACTAGGATCCAGTCCAACCACGTAGGTGTAACCTTTTTCTGGCTTTTTATACCAGCGCACCTGGCCCTGTTTTTCCATTGGATCAATGCCTCCCATTTCAAACAAGGTCACAGCATTGATTAGAGTTTCATCAAATATCAAGAATTCACATTCCATTTCGCGACGGAATCTTTCTTCGCCTAACTGTTGTCGTTGTTGATCCGCCCAGGCATCATCGCGCTCTGGATGTTCTCTCCAATTGCTTCTGAATGCTTTGAAGCCGTTTATTCCTAAAATAGTTTCATTGCCAAAATCATCAATGGTTCGGTTGGCACCTTTCCATAACAAAGCAAACTGATCTTCATCGCTGTTTGGTGTGCTGGTAATAATACACTTACCACCTGTGGCCAAGGTAGGCGATATGGATGTCCAAAATTCTTTGGCAATAGTAGGACGTACAAATGCAAACTCATCGCAATAGAGTAAAGAAATACTCATACCACGACCTGTGTTTTCTGTTGTGGTTTGTGCAACTATACGTGAACCATTATCAAAATCAATTGATCCTTTGTTATAACTTACCACACCTGCACGTATGTGATCTGGCACATGCTCATAGGCAAATCTCACTCGCTGCATGATTTCTTGTGCGCCCAAATATTTGTGTGCTGCAACCAATATGGTGCTGTCTGGTACAAACATAGCATACCAAAGCAAGTAGCCTGCTGCACTGGTGCTTTTACCAGTTTGTCGCGGCATCAAACTTATGGAGAATCTATAATTATGATAGGTGTCAATCAATCTTGACTGATATTCAAATGCATGGTATAATATCTTACCCTTGGTTGGGTGTTGAATGTAGAAGTAATTGTTCATGAAATATTCTGGTCCAGTGATTGGATTAGCACATTTGGCTATTTCACGAATATACTGCTCTGTGTAGCTCTCTACTTGGTGAGCTTTTTTTACAATTACGCCTTCTAAACTTTTTGCCATAGTAAATATATTTAACATGAACTGCTTGTTACTCAACTCAAATTACGAGCCCATCAGTGTATTGCCTTTGAGCATCATAAACTGGCAACATGCTATTAAGCTGATGTTTTTGGACCGCATTACCATACTTGAAGAATATGATAATCTGGTGGCCCGAAGTGCTCATCTAACCATACACTATCCTGCTGTGGCGGTGACCAAGAGCTATTTTAGCAAGAAACGCAACATACGCTTTAGTCGCAGCAACCTCTATTTACGAGACTTGTATCAGTGTCAATACTGCGGAGATACTTTTGCCCGCGACATGCTCACACTGGATCATGTGATTCCTCGTAGTACTGGTGGTAAAACTAACTGGGAAAACAGTGTTACTGCTTGTAAAACCTGTAACCACAAAAAAGGTGATAAATTGTGGAAGCCCATGCGTATGCCTTACAAACCAGATTACTATCAATTGGTAAACAAATGGCGCAGTCGTCCTGTGCATATTGAACACCCTAGTTGGTATCAGTATCTTGGACTAGAAGAACAACGAGCCACAGCATAAATACGCACATGCGTGTTAAAGAAATAGCAATCACTGAAGCTCCGTTAGGCCCCGACTTGTTCAAGTACGAAGGCACTCCTAAGGCGCGAGTGCCTATTGTGCTGCAAAAAATACAGTCAGGCAGTCCTTTTAAAGTAAAAACCACCAAAGGTATTGAAGACGTGGTGATTGATCCAGCTGAGGCTCCAAAATTTGATGCTTGGACCAAACAAACGCCTAGACCCAATCTGCGTCTGCGCACGGCTGAAGAGCCACCTAGAGAAATACCATTTGGTGCTATTATCAAAACTTCAGAGTTTGGCGGCGAAGAATCAGGCAAACGTGTGGCAATAGAACAATTGCAAATTGACGGCTTGTCTGGAGAACTGGAAGCTATCAAACAAAAGACCGGCAAAGCCAGTATTCCTCTCAAGGTTGGTAAACGCATGGTACAAGCAGCCACCTTTGGGAAGACCACAGAATTGATCAATGGTCGTGCTCCAAAAAGTGACATGACCATCTATGACGAATCAGGGCATGCTGTGGCATGGGTAAGTTTAAAAGCTGATAACTTTGCCAAATATGGCGGCTGGAATCATCTTATAAACCTGCCTGAGATTCAACAATGGCTTACAAAAATCAAAGCCGAAACCAACGGTGTGTTTCAAAGTGGTCAAGCGTTTGGACTGCATCCAAGCAATGATATAAAAAATCTTATTGTGTTTGGAAAAAACTTTTTCTCAGGACAATCAGGAATCAGCAATGTTGATGTGGTGCTTGCGGGTTATCCAAAAATTACCAAATCCGGACGTAGCTATCAACTTTCAGCACAACAAGTGTTTGCTAACGGAGATACTCCAACCGGCGACTACGAGCCCTATCTAGTTTTAAGATACATGCTGGATCGCCCAGATCTAGGATTTAAAAATGCTCGTGCTGAAACCAATACCAAGTTTGAAAAACGTAAAGTAAAATTTTTAGATTAAACAGGCTTCTCGCCTGTGAGATATGGCAGGCTAAACCATAATCGGAACCACTCTTCAGTGCCTGGCTTTATATCGTGTTTTTTCATAAGCTGACCTTTTTCATTGCCAGTCACAGAAATATTGCTGCCAGGATAACCTTTATACTCTGTGAACATGGGCCGGTTGGTTACACCGGCCAAGATCTTCAATTCTTCAATGCTGTCCATAGGGTATCACCGGGCGATCGTCGTCGGGGTTATTCCCCGGTTCCTTTGCATTTGGCTCGTTTTGCATTTGTTAGTGCTCCGTAGTCCACAGGCCAGATCTGATTCAATGGCACTTCTTTGGCAGTAGCAGGAAAGCTAAATGCCACACCGCTGAGTTTTTCAACAGTTTCTAGGCTAGCACGTACCTTGGTCAAGTCATTGCCCTGTCCGCCCTCGTGCTTGAACAAAAACGCCATGACTTCGCCTGTGGTGGTGTCTGTTACAATCTTGTAGAACGCACGTGGCACAACCACTTGATTTGCACCAATGGTTTTGTCACCAGTGCCATATATAGCCCCAGCGTATACTACCAGTGCATGCCCTCTTTGCACGGCCCAGCCGCGTGTGGCAGTCTCCAGCAATTTCCAGATACCACGGTTCAGTCCAGGTAGTTGTGGATACATATTGGTCAACAAAAAACTTTCCAACTCTGCTTGATTGTCAAAGCTCATGTCACCGTTGGGTGCCACATGTCCAATGTCATAACCGCTTTTGGCATAGTCACTGAGTTCTGCACGTTTGCCTTTGGGCAAGCTGTTGTCTGGCATGAATCCGTTACTGCGTGGAACACAGCCTAGTGCATTTTTTGGTTGTAGTGTGTAGCTGACCCATACAGGAATCTTGGCCACATTGTCATGCAGAGTAACATAGGCATGACGGCAGATGGCTTGACTGTTGCCCATAAGATCGCCTCTTGATGCTTTAGGAAATCCATAAGGTGCTTGTACATTACAGGCATTGATAGGCAGTGGAGCCCATTGCTCCCAGGCTGCGGCTGTGTTGGCTACAAGAGATAGTAGCAAAATTGAAAACCATTTTTTCATAATTGACCTTTGTGGTATTACCAAGCTCTACAACTCCAATACCGCGCTTTCCAACGTGGACCCGGATTGTCGCAATTGTGTCTAGCTCTAAAACTCTTACGACGCTTGGGATTTGATTTTTTTATGCGCATGGTTTTTTGCCCGGCCTTTTTAGCACTAGTTCCACCATGTCCAAAATTAACTTTTACAATACTGCCATTTGGTTTACGCACATATACTTTTTTCTTTTTGACATCGCCTGCCATAGGCTTGCCTAATGGTACCTTACGGCCTCTATACTCGGCTTCGGTAACAGCGTCTTCTTGCTCGTCGTCTTCTTCGTGAACATCTTTACGAAACCATTCACGAGGATCATGCTCGCGATTATAAGGTGCGAATGCATTGCCATGAATAGGGCTTATACTATCAGTACTTGCAGGAGCAATATCCTCAAATGTCCAGCCTAGACTTTCCATGATTTCAATCGCGCGGTTGTCTAGCTCAATCACAGGAGAACCATCCTCTAATAGTTCTCCTACAACACTTTCAATCAACACATCAGTGCTGAGTTCTAGATCAAAAGCATCTCCAGGTACTGGATTTTCTAAAATAAATTCGCTTTCAGCAATGTATTCGCGCAGACTTTTCATCATGCTTTTACCTTTATACTGTCATATAGTGCAGCTAGTCTATCCTCTAGTTGAACGTTTTCTGTTGCCATTGGATTGTCACCTGCCTTGGGTTTGTCAGCATATTGTTTTTTCTTGCGATTTAGATCTTGCCCAGCATCACCAATCGCAGTTGAATCTGCATACTGTTCATTTGGTTCATTGGCAAATTCTTCAGTGACTTCTTCTTCTGGTACCATAACAATTTTACGCTCAGGTCCGTGATCGTGTGAATGATCATGTTGATGTCCTAGTCCTGCCATTTTTAGCATTTTTGCCAACTGCTCAGCTGCTTCGCCGTCTGCTGTGACACTCATGGTCTTACGACCTGTTTTGGTATCAAAACTGGTATTCACGCTCATTCCGCTTTCAGATTGTGACATACCTCCCATTGGGCTCATGTCTCCACATTCATCTAGGGGTTGCATGCTTTCTGACATCATGCTCGCACATTCTGCGAATCCATGCTCTGGACACATTTGTCCCTCTGCTGTCATGTTACAGGTAGCTTCATGCACTTGATCAGTATCAAAGGTTTGACCAAAGGCCTTGAACTTGTCTTTACCAGTACGTTCTGCCTCAGCATCCTGCTGACTGATATAATCACCGCGACTCATTTCTCCTAGCCCAGCCAAACGTGCTAGTTCATCTAGCTCTCCATCAACTTTTACTTCGTCTGGTAGAGCAGGCAACTGTTCGTCGTCTGGTACGTTAGGATTGTAGAAAAAGTCAGTTCTTTGATTTTCTTTTTCTTTCGTTTCGCCCATGAGCTTGTTTTTGCTGTGGCGATGCAGTTCTAGGGCATCACGCAATTTGTCGCCCATTTGTCCACTACGCTTGTATTCATCAAGTTCAGCATGCAGTTCGTACAACATTTCTTCAACTGTTTGATCTGTTTCACGCATCATTTCAACAAAGTTAATACCTTCAGTAACTTTAGCAGGCAATCCTTTGTGCTTGGTCTTGGCAAAGTCCTTGGCATCTTGTTTGCTCATGCCCTTGGCTGCTTTGGCCACTTCCTTGCTGGCAGGCTTGTCGCCTTTCTTGGCAGCGTATACCATGCCCATGAACTTTTGTTGAGCCTTGCTCACTGCTTTTTCACTTAATAATAGTGAATCTAATTCGCTGATAGTGTCTTCTACAAATGTGTCTAGTCTAATAGACTCATTGGTTTTGCGACCACCTTTGTGTTTCCATGCTTTGGATGTCACACGCTCTGGCCCTGTGTGCTTCTTAGGACGACCGCGCTTTTTAGGTGCATCGCTGGCGCCTGTTTCTTCGCCATCGTCACTATAGGTTTCAGGCTTACGAGTGTAACGTGTACCAGTGCTGGTTGTTTGTTTGTCAAACTTGCCTGTGCCTTTTTCTTTTTCAGCACGTTTACGTGCGTCGTCCACTGTTGGGAAGCCTTCCATTACACCATCATCGCGCATGCGCTGCTTTAACTTCTCTAATCCTGCACGACCAGTAGGGCTCTTACTTGCCTCATCATCTAAATCTTTTGTGCTCACTTTCCAATCTCCACCCTTGGCCTTGCGCTGATACGCAGGCACCTTACTCTTATTAACTTCGTCTTTGTATTCGCCTTCTTTGATTTCAGGATTATCGTCGTCTGTGTTGGCTTTCATGTAATCTCTTGCGGTGTCAAGGTAATCCATGGCCTTGTTGATCTTGCTTTGCACCCACTCAGGTAAATTGTCGTCTGCGCTAAGAATGCTATCTAATTCACGAGCAGCATCTTCAATGGTGCTGAGATCATCCTTGGCCATGTCGCCTTCTTGATCGTATTCACCTTTGTTGGTAACATCGTGTTGATCTTCAAAGTTTTCTTTAACAGGATAATCTTTACCATCAACGCTAAAGCTGTCTTTACCTTGAGCACGAGCTTTTACTAATTCGCCACTAAATTCATTACCTTCTTCTTTTTTCTTCGCACCTGCAATCTTGTCTGCGTAGGTAATTTTATCTTTTGGTTCAGCTAGTGCTGCAAACTTTTTCTGCTTGGGAGAGAGCATGTCTTCGTTGGGCTGCTCATCTAGCTTGTCATGCTTGGCACGAAGCAGTGCCATCTTCTCTTTGCTGGCGCCATCACGGCCTGCTTGCTGCAATGCTTTCATGCCAGTCTCGCCATATTTCTTTTTACCTAGGTATGCTTGCAAACCGCTCTCGTCTATTGGACCTTGAACCACTTTATCCAACATAGCAGCAGCATGTTGTAGGTAATCAGTAAGGTCATATTGTTGTATATGACGAGCAATATTGCCGCTGCCCATTGGAGCAATACCATCTTGTTCACTACCCATTGCAGCGTTGTCTACCAGGTCAAGATACTTGCCAATTACAGCACGAGCCTT
>Ga0129333_10004126_pt1 | contig 13581 bp, 19 predicted proteins | sample CPB6_08_DNA_FD_94474 | JGI IMG/M metagenome (GOLD analysis project Ga0129333, IMG submission 94474) | Freshwater to marine salinity gradient microbial communities from Chesapeake Bay, USA - CPBay_Sum_0.6_0.8_DNA | ecosystem: Environmental > Aquatic > Marine > Coastal | place: USA: Chesapeake... | reverse complement strand
GATACTCTTGGAACTAACTATCGACTTATAGGAGAAGTTGCTATGACTGCCGCTACAAGAAGTGCAACTGCTATCGGAGCTACCGCTATATTTACTTTTGACCAACCTATTATTATGCAGTCAGGTCAGATTATGGCTGTATGTCAATCCGTTTATGCAGGTGTTCAAGACCAAAATGATGCTGTTGCTTACGCAGGTAATTACTAATGGCTACTTATTTTTTCAGAAATACTGGTGATGTAAACTGGGGTACTGCTACTAATTGGTCATTGACTGATGGTGGTGGTGCTACTGGTGCAGTTCCTACTGCTGCTGATGATGCAAGATTTACTGCTAATAGTGGTAATTGCACTGTCAATGCTTCTGCAAGGGTTTGCCTTACACTTAACTGTACGGGTTATACAAATACACTTACTCTAACACAAGTATTAACAGTCGGAGGAAACATTACTCTTTCTGGAACAATGACTATTGCAGGAGCTTCAGATTTAAGAATTTCGGCAAGTGGTACTGTTACAGGCAATGGTTGTAATATCCCTAATTTTAGAATAGGTGTTACAGTAAGTTTAACTTGTACTCTTGCTGATGTATTATCTATTAATAACCTATTGATTGGTGGTAGTAATGCAACAACATTTACAATCAATGGAAACTCTATAAATATAAATGGTAATCTCACATTAGGTACATTAGCAAATGGTATCAGTTCTACTGGTACTACTGTATTTAATTTAGTTGGAACAGGAACTTGGAGTCATAACATAGTAGGTACTATTTTAAGGAATACAACTAATATAAATACTTCTGGAACAATAACCTGCACTGGAAATTTGCGTTATGGAACAGGTACGTTGACATATATAGCAGGAACAGTAAATGCCTTATCAGCAACATTAGAGATACCATCAACAGCAACACTAAATGTAAATGGTATAAATTGGGGGACATTATCAACTGGAGGCACTATAACAATGACACTGCTTTCAAATTTGCAATGTGGCAACTTTTTATTTGGCAGCACCACAACAGGCTCACCTGTTATCGCTGGAGCAAATAGAGCAATACAAGTTTCAGGAAATCTTACAACAGCAGCAACAACTGGAACTCCATCTGGAAGTGCAACAGTAGAAATGGTTGGAAATGGTAGCATAAATTTGACGACACTGACAACTGCTGTTTTTCAAGCCCCAATTAATATTAACACATCAGAAACAATTACATTAGTAGGTAACTTGCGTATTGGCTCAAGTTCATTTACCTATACAGCAGGGAAAGTGATAACTACTGGAACTACCATATCTGTAATCAGTAGTCATACATTTACTAATGTGCAGTATATATTGTTTCCTAATATTTCAGTTGCATCTGGCATAACCTTGACTATGAATGAGTTTTTCTCCGGTAGTCCTGAAAAAATTTGCAATGTCAATCCAACAACAGCGGACACAACATATACCGTTGCATTTTCTGATGGGTTTGAGAAAATTACCAAATTCACTAAAATTAACGGGTGTATAGTACCAAGAAGATTGCAACTGATAGCACTAACCGATGGATTTAATAATGGGAATAATCAAGGCATAAGATTTATCAATCAATCCCCTAATAGCTTTGCAAAAAACTTGCCTTCAGTAACTAACGGAATGACTTATCCGACATTTTCACTAACAAGCGACCCAACAATAAACTAATCATATATTTATGTCAACAACTTTAACGCCGGAACAACAAAAAGCTGCTGAAATTCTTCAAAAAGACCGACAAGACCGCCAAAATAGGGCAGCCGAAGAAATTCAGAAGATTCTCGACAGAGAAAACTGTGCTATCGTTTGTTCAATTACTTTTGATGAGGTCAAAGGTCCGCGATTTGAGAAAAAAATAGTCGCTTTAGGCTAATATGCTATCAAATCCGTTATATTTGCCCGTATGTATAGTTATGTAAGGCTCAAAATTTTCAAGAAACAACAATATGCCTACATACAACCCTTCAAATGCTTTTTTTCTGCTAAATGCAGCCCTTAATGCCAATAATTTCTATTCAGGGAAGAATAAGTCACGCATCATAAATTGGGACCAAAATCTTAACGAATTACAACTCATTGACACTACTACCGGGGATGTTATTCAAACTCTTGGTGCTGGAGCTAACGTAGCCGATTTAGGAACCGTTTTATTCGTTTCAGAGAATGGTAATAACACAACAGGAACGAGAGGTCGTATTGACTTGCCATATGCTACAATAGGGGCAGCAGAGGTGGCAGCAAATTTTGGAGATACTATATTCGTTTTCCCGGGTAGTTTCAATGCTACATCACTTGGGAAAGATGGAATAACGTATTATTTCTGCGCCGGGGCTACTGTAACTCAACCCGTAGTTGGTCCTACTGCATATTTATTCAGCGATTCAGCTCTTGGATTAGGCGGTACGTTTACTGTTTTGGGGGAAGGTGATTTTACGAATAACTTTTCAAACATATTGGCACAGAGGAATGGTAGCCAAGTTTACATAGAGGGAAATCGATTTGTTTCCGGAAGTTCAGGTGAGGCAGCGTTCTATTCGGAAAGCACGGTAGCAAAAGCAAGCCCATCAAATACTACCACGATTGTCGCCGATGAAATAGTTTCTTTGGGGAATGGGGTTTATGTTTACACGGAGAATGCTACAAGCACAATGACGGTTACGGCAAACAAAATACAAAGCACGGCTACTACAATCGTTACTTTTGATGCTTCACTTACAGGTCTAAACAGTCCTACTTTACGAGTGACGGCTAATAATATTACCAATGTCGGAAAGGCTGGTGATTCAATTAACATTCATAATATCGGAGGTAAAATATATGTCAACTGCCCGAACATCGTAAAAACAGATGCAAGTGCAAATGCTCCAGTAGTATTGATGAATCCAGGCTCTCCCAATCAGGAGGGTTACGTTGAAATCAATGGAAATATAAATTATCTCCCTACAAGCGGTTTAACTACTAACGATTATATCCTTTTTATGGGTGCTGGTTCTTCTAAAATCAGTGCTAACATATATGGTGCTGCTCGTAGTGCTTATCAGGGAGGTACAGGAGGAACAGGTTATTCTCATTATTTAGAAGGATATATAGAATCAAATACGAAAGTATTGACAGGCTTTGCAACAATAAGTATAGCATTTGGAACAGCGCACAAAGTATTCGTCAACGCTATTGTTAAAAATAACGACAATGACACTACTGCATATGGCATAGAATCAAAGCAAGATGCTGCTCTTGTAGTTATGCAAAACTGTGTTATAGTTACACAAGGAGCAAATTCCGTTCAGGCAGGAGGACTTTCTATCTATTCTTACGCAGGTTCTTGTGCCAATAACGCTATAAATGTGGGCGGCGAACTTGTAAGTAACATTCTCGTAAGCGCAAGTGTTGTAGCACCTGTATTTAATACCTAAAATTGAATAAACAGAACAGAAATATATTGATTGCTTCGGCGGTAGTTATCCTATTGCTTGTTGTCATCATTGTTCTTATTTTGAGGAGAAATAAAGGCAGAGGGGCTTTGCGTATGGGTGGCTCATCTTTTAGAGGGCTATCTACACAAGTCGCCAACGATGAATTGCAGAAATGGCAGTATGGTCAGATTAAAGAAAATAGTCCGGCTATGCTTTCAACACTTGAAAATTATTGGCTGGAAGGTGCAGGTGTTAATTGGAAAGGAAGTCAGGCGGTAAATAATCCTTGGTCAGCAGCCTTTATAAGTTATGTGATGAAAAAATCGGGTGCTGGTAGTGATTTCCCTTACGCTACCGCTCATTCGACATATATTACTAAGTCAATTCAGAATCGAAAGCAGAATAACTCAAATCCATTCAAGGGTTACAGAACAAATGAAGTAAAGGTCGAGCCAGGTGATTTAGTATGCTATTCCCGTGCGGGTAGTAACGCAGGATATGATACAACAGGAGGATATACGTCCCATTGCGACATAGTTGTTTCGGTATCAGGCAATCAGGCAGACAGTATAGGGGGTAACGTATCTCAATCGGTAAGCAAAACTTCTGTTCCATTAACGGCAGATGGCAAGATAGATACCGCAAGAACTTCTAAGCCCTACTTTGTGGTCATAAAGAACGAAAAATGATAGTCAACTTCTTTCTCAAGGAAGATACAATTATAGGCGAATCCGTTTCAATTACAGTTATGAAGGTCAATAATAGAGGCAGAAATCAGGTGATGAATGCTATCGATATTGATAAAATGCCGGATTCAGACCGAAAGATTGTTCATTCCGCAATAGCCTTACTTGAAAAATATAGTCAAGAAGAAAAAGGAGCGATACAAATTCGCTATAATCTTTAATTTTTTTTCGACATATTGTTTTTGGTTTATCAAATCTGTTATATTTGAAGCAATCTTTTGGGGATGTAAAGTGCCTAATGTGGCAAAAAGTATAGGCGTATAGCCAAATGACTCATATCTTTTTAGATGGCCACAGTTATAGCCAGTGACCTTGCTGCTCTTTATGAACTTGGATATGCAGCAAATCCGGCATCACCGAACACTATTTACAGGCTGTTTTTTAATTCGTTAGTTGGCAAAATTTATATTGTTGACGCGGATTTCAACATCCTTTATGAGCGTAGTGGAAACGCGGGGTCTGGATTGAAAGTGTCGCTTTCTGATTTGTGCGCTATCAATGATTTTGGTGAAAATGCTCAAAACTCTAATCCAAATGCTATTTGGCGTATGTATTTTTATGTCAATAGGTCTTTGGGAGAGTCAAATTATGGTGTTATTCTTGCCAATCAAAGTTTTGACAATGTTTGGTATTTCGATATGACAAGTGCAATGGTCTTAAATCCAATATCTGCTTCAGACATATGCGTTATTCAGGATTTCGGTCTTAATGCACAATTATCCTCGCCAAATGCTATATGGAGAACATATCTTCATATCGGAACAGACCCACAGGAAGACCCGACTACATTTAGTTTGGTAAATAGAGATTTTCAAGTAGTAGCTTCATTCAATTTAGCATAAGACAATGGCAAAAGTAGGTGCAAGAGATTTGACTAATTTTTACGATTTCGGACCGCAAAATGACCCGACTAATCCGGAATTATCTCATCGTATGTATTTCGATTTGAGTACAACGATAGGTAACAACGTATTGATGGTGGCAGACCAAGCGTTTAATATTATATCCGAATATCAAGGATGGCCAGCAAGTCTTATTGTAGGTGTTGGAACTCCAATCATTAGTAAACTTGACATCTGTGTTCTTAATGACCAAGGACTTAATTCTTTTCCACCGGTAGCAAGCAGAGTGAATCCTATCTATCGGATGTATATTGCTGAAAGACCTATTACAGTAAATGTTCCTACGTTAGTAACAGTATGGCAAATACCATATACAGATGCTACGGGTTCGTTTATTCCTGAAGCAAATATCACAAGTGACGGCGGGGGAGTTGGTATTATATTTTCAGATACTCCCGGAGGCGACCCTGGAACCGGCACTCTGATTGTATATGGAACTTCGGGTACTTTTTCTTCAGGAGATGTTTTGACGAGTGGTTCTATTACTGCAACTGCTGGTGATGTTGAAAATTTAGGTGAAGAAACCGTCAACATAGAAACTGAATACGAGTGTTCACTTCTCATAGTAAATCAAAGATTTCAGATTGAATATATCGTGCCTCTTTTGGAAGGATTTGTTCCATTACAAACGCTATCCGCAGGTGCTATTTGCTGTTCATACGATTATGGCTTTAATGCTCAATCAACTGACCAAAATTACATTTGGCATATGTACGTTAGTGATTATACAGTTGACCCGGGAACAGAATTTGAGCAAATAGTTCCAAATTGCTTACTTATTGTAAATAGAGATTTCAAAGTAGGATGTTATCAGACACCATTACCATAACACAAAAAATTTAATTTAGTAATCATCAATCCAATAAATATAAACTCTAACTAAAACCAACAGAAAATGGCAAAAATTCTTGCTTCTGACCTCGTAAATTTTTACGACTTTGGACTTGCTGCCGACCCTGCAAGCCCTAACACAACTTATCGTATGTACTATGATAAGACAAACGACTTTTTGCGTATCGTTGACGCAGCTTTCAACATCGTATATTCTTATCAAGGATATGCTGGTACGTTGATTACAACTCCTGCGCCGGTTCCTCCCGCAACATTGAACAAGATTACGAAAACAGACATTTGCGTATTGAACGATGATGGACTGAATGCTCTGCCTGCAAACGGAAATTCAATCTATCGTATGTATCTTGCGGAAGGTCGTAACATCGTTATTACTGTTTCAGGTGGCGAGTTCCCTGTAACTATCGAAACCGATTGTGCGCTTCTTATCGTGAATCAGGCTTTCCAGATTGAGCATATCATTCCATTGGTATCTTCTTCATTGCCTTTGCCAACTTTGGATACACCATACCTGACTTGTACTTATGACTACGGTCTGAATGCAGAGGCAGCAAGTGGTAACTACATTTGGCATATGTATATCGCCGACTATGATACCGGTGAAGGAATTGCAGCAAACGCTCTTTGTATCGTAAATCAGGATTTCAAAGTGACTTGTTACGCTTCTCAACCCCTGATTGGGTAATAAATACTGCTAAATTTGGTGAAATATGAAACCTATACCGCTTAAATACAGAATACTGCCACTGATTACCGCAACTTTTATCGGTGTGTGGTATTATCGTAACAAGAAAGACGGAACGACTGCGTTCTTAATTTTTGGGGTGATGTATTTCGTTTCATATTTCATCATTTCGGCAGCTTGGCGCGATGCTCAAACCACTCCACTTGGTGAAGGTAAAAGAATTGCTGGTGTAGATGATGGATGTCCTGCTCCAACTATTGACGTAGCATTAAATCTGAAAAACAGACAAAAGGCTATCGATGAGTTCGGTTACGGTCCACCTAATCCGGCTTTGCCAAATAGAGAATTTTGGGAACGTAAGAAAAAAATGTGGAAAGTAAACGACGATGCTGAAGTAAAAAGTATGCGTTGTGGTAATTGTGCCGCATTCGACATATCGGCAAAAGCAAAGGCGTGTATAGGTCAGGGAATAGGTGGTCAAGACCCGGAACAGGTTATCGATGCTGGTGAACTTGGTTATTGCCGTTTCCTAAAATTCAAATGTGCCGCAAAACGTACTTGTGATGCCTGGGTAACAGGTGGTCCAATTAAATAACCACTAAATAAAATGGGGAAAAAGAATATGACACCTCCTCCTTCAGAAATGGCAATAGCCGATATGGTAGCAAAATCCGATGCACGGGTTATTAGAAAAGGTATTTTAGGGCAAATCGCTATTGTTATTATTACCGTAATTGGTACTGCTATAACTTTCTATTTTACTACCAAAAGCGATATTAAGCATTTGTACGAGCTTTCTAATTCTAACACGAAGAATATCGAAGAATTGACAAAAAGTGTCAACAATCTTACTACCAAGACTGAAATTTTGAGCAACGAGCCTACCTCCACTCAAAAACAGATGGACGATATGAACAAGCGTATGGATAGAATTGAGGCCAAGCAAGACCAGATTTACGAAATTCTGCTGAATATGCAGAGAGGTCGATAAACAGCAAAACGTAACCTATTTACGTTGACATCCTAAAAATATGTATGCACTCGGAACATTAAAAGTCGCTTGGGTTGAGAAAGACCCTTTGTTTTTGTCATCGCTAATGTTCAATCCGAACGAAATTGACAAGGCGGAGGCTTTCGGCAAGTCCAAAGGCAACTTTATGATTATGAAGCTCGTTGGTCAGAAAGGCGACACTTATCGTTGGGAATTACTACCATATGGGGAATATAAGGGCTATCTGAATGGGATGAAGATGAAACGTGCATTTCAGGACTTATTCGAGAGTTCATTTGCTGAAAACAATACTATCATCACCGCCAAAGTTCCGGAAACAAAGATGCAGGCAGACAAATCTCAATATGTTAGACTATTAGACGTATTTGTTATCGGTCCCGTATTGATTTATGCAGGAACATTCAAGGCTTTGCCCAAATATCTCCGCGTGTTCTTGATTGTAGTTGGGATATTGACTATCCTTTACAACGCGAATAACTATTTGAAAAATAAAGAATAGGACGAATTTCGTATCATTATTTGCGCCTATTTTGATTCACATAAATATCATTTTTGTTATACATTTGACAGAATGAGTACGAACTGGGATTTTTTACCAGAAAAGGCTATGGAAAGAGGCGTTTTTTCTCAAGAAGATGCCGTTTTTAGCCTACCTAATGGTGAAATAAAACCGAGTGAAGAAAGCAATTTTGAGGGTGAAACGTACTTTGTGCAGGGAGGAGCGGAAACGACATCTTTCGCAAAGGACAAAAGTAAGCCGGGTAAGATTTCGAAGTGGGATAGGACGATAAATATGAGGGTTAGAAATCTGAATCCAGCACCTTTCGCGATAGGAACGGCAATCATTTTTGGTCGTCCGGGTCAGCTTCAACCTCCTTTTTCGTTCTCTGAAGTATCGATGCCGGACATCAATCAAGGTGGTCAAGAGTTTTTAAGGCGGGAAATCGTAGATAACTCGTTTTCAATACAAGGTTTGCGTATGATATTTCGCAGAGGTCAACTTTCTTCTGCGGACTTTACAGACCAAATCAGAGAGCCACTAACATTGGTAGAGAATACAATTAACGGGAAAAGAATTGAGCGGGTGTTTCAGACAGTAAATGGTCTTTCGCCAACTACATTGAACTTGATTCCCAATATTGTACCGGCTAACGAAGTGGCAGTAATTGATTTTCCTACGTTTGAATTTGTCGTGGATAACAACAATACGATAGAATATAGGATAAGAAACAGGTGTGCAGTATTGATGTATTTCACGATAAAGACCAAAATTGATTACACTAACGCATTGTTTGACAGAAACTTAATTTCTGCTTCTAATCAGCCAAGATTGTCTGGTAATCCTTTAGGGGATATAGCGATTGAGAATATGGCAAACAGAGCTTTGGAGGATTCAAACTATAATAGTACAGTACAATACGCATTTGCACCAAGACCAACAGGTAATACACTTGCCGACATAGTTATACTCAATGATTAACCTACTCAAAAATAAAATAGCTTCGGTCATCATAATCGTCCTACTTGTAGTGGTAGTCACCGTATTTGTATTTAATATGGTAAAAAGTTCTAACCAAGAAAAAATTGACGAGGAGAAGATGTCCAAGATTGATTCCTTGTATTCTATTTGGATTGATGTTGCGGGTACGGGAGATAAAGTAACCTTACAGAACAACAAAGCAAAATACGAGCGTGAAATCTATGATAAACTTTCGGATTCAGAAATTCAGTTCTTGACCGAATACTCCAATAATTTCCGCACTCTAAAAAATGAACCAAGTTTGTTTACCCCTACTGCAATAGCAATGGGCGGTTATCTTGTTCAGAATTTTAATAATATGAAGCAGATTGCTTCTAAAACGAGCCTGAAAGACTACTTATCCAAGTTTGGAGTAACAATAGGCAGTCGAATGTCAGAAATAATGTAAAGCTATGGAACAAATCAAAGAAATCTTCAAAAAACGAAATGTATGGCTGGTAATCTTGCTGATTGCCTTTGTCATCGTTTTGGTCATTGCCATCAACAAATACAATCAAAAGAAAGAGCAGGAAAAACGAGAGGCTGAAATAAAACGTAAGGCGTTAGAGAATAAAGTAACAGAAAAGGAGCAGGAACTCAATCAGTATATGCGTAAACTATGGGGCGACAATGCTCATTGGATGCGTAACTACATCATCAGCTATATGGGCGGTGGAAAAGACGTGAGAGAAAGTGCCGGAAGATTACTGAAAAATCAGGAGCAGATTGGTCGTGCTATGGGTATGTGGTATGGTAAGGACGTAGGCAAGAAGATTATTGAAATGCTTCAGAAAAATATGGTCGCGTTCGGAGATATGCTGTCCGCTATGGTCAATAAAAAGAGAAATGACGCTATCGTAGCCGAAAAACGCTGGAGCGACAACACCGATTCTTTAGCCTCGTATTTGAGTTCTATAAACCCTCGATTCGACAAGATTGAACTTTCACAGCACCTCAAAAAATACAACGAACTGATGACCACACAGGCTATCAATCGTTATCGTGGTAAACACGCTTCGGAAATCAATAGTTTCGATAAGGCTTACAATCAGGCAAACTTTGACATCGCGGATACTATCACTAAGGGTATCGTTCAGCAATTCCCGGAGAAATTCGACCGTGAACCAAGTGAAGTTGAGCCTGTATCATCAAAAGAAGTAGAAACAAAAGAATAAATCAGTAAAATGGAACAAGCAGCAGAAAAAAAATCCAAATTCTCGCCTGGTACGTTAATCCTTATGGGTATCGTTGCCGTGATTACTGCCTATGTGGTATATCAAGTTCAATACAAGAAAAAGACCGTTAAAGAAGCCTTTGCTGAAATCGGCAAGTCTTTGGGTTCTCCAACAGGTATTGTGGCTATTCTCGGATTCATTATGGGTATCGGTGAGTTCATTATTACCGACAACGTAAACCAATATGGATTTGCTGAAGCAGCCAAAACTGGTAAACTATTCCAAGTTCCAAGCAAAGATAAACTTCAATCAACCACTACTACGTTGTTCATCACCTCTATTTTGACCGGTGTTTTGACAGACCTTACTTTACGTTTGTTGCCACAGGAAGCGAAAGAGAATGTAGCGCGTAAATTTTTAGGATAGTCAATGAGAAAGGAAATTAAACAACTTATTATTCTTTTGGGGATTATCGTTGTTGCGGTGTTCGTTCTTCCTATGCTGTCTGATTCGGATGATTCTGAAAAGGACGATGAGAAGGATGAAGATGATGATGACAATGATGACGAGGAAGATTATGTGCCTCCTCCTGCAAGGGGTTATCTTGGACCGGGTACTTTACCATCTGCTCCAGCACCTCCCCCTCCTCCGCCACCTGGACCTCCTGTACCACCACCACCGGGACCACCCGTTCCACCCCCACCGTATCCATACCCATATCCATATGCAGGGGCTTGGTATGGCGGTTATCCTTATACGGATGCTTTAGTGGTAAGTGCTTTAGCGGCAGAGGCTTCAAATGTTGCTCAAAGACAGCGTTGTTATCGTGAAGTTCCTGTAAAAACGGGAGAATATGGCACTCGTAGTCTTTGTCTTAATCGTGCTGAATATCTTGAGCATTTGCGTAAGCGTTTGAGTTATTTCAGGACGGAATATGATAAGGCATTAAAAGAAAAGCGTTCAAACCGTGCGCGTAAAATGAAAGCCCAAGCAGATAAGTTCAAAGCTATGGTGGACGCAGAAATCAGAAAACAGTAATCATCAATCACAAATAAAAACCAAAAACAATGGCTCGTACATTTATTACCAGAGAGTTCTTTCCTGTAAACAGTCAGGGATTCAACAACACATTCGTAAGCGTGTTCTACGACGATGTAGCAAACACACTTGTATTTATCAATGACAAAACCGGTGCTACCGTTGCTACTATTGGTGGTGTTGCTTTGACAACTAACCTTGTTGCTCAAGTAGTTGCTGCCGCAGCGCAGGCTTATTTTGCAACTGCTCCTGTTATTGCTTTCGGTCTTGGAAAAATCATTTGCGTTCAGGACTATGATGGTAGTGGCGATGCAGGTACTTTCCAAAAAGTTTCTACTTCAAACGGAACTTTTGCTGATTGGATAGTTATCGCAACAGAAAACAAGGCATCTACTGGTGCTATCGGAAGCAGCCCTATTTAATCATTGATGTTGGCAAAAACATAGGGGACTAACCATCCCCTTTTGCTATATTCGTGACTTGTATTAACCAAAAAAATCATATCAAATGGCAACCAAGCGTTCAAAAGCGGCTATCAACAAAGACCGCAAGTATCTCAACAAATCACAGAAGCACGAAGTATCTCGTAAGCGCGTAACAAAGGCTTCAAAGTACAAAAAGAAAAAATAATCGAGTAAAGTAAAACCAACAAAAAGTAGAGAAATGTTCAAGAATATGACGCCCAAACAGAAAATCATCATCGCAGTAGTGGTGGTGGTAATTATTGCCCTTATTGTATTCTTCGTGGTTCGTGCCAAAAAGAAGAAAAAGCAGTATGCTGAAAGTGCCGAAAAGAAAGTTTCCGGAGAAAATCAGTTTAAGAAATCCGAGCCTACACCAGCAGAAGGTGGAAAGTTCCGAGTTATTCCTGATGAAGATGACCCTGAAAACCTTCCTGAAGAAAAACCTGCACCAAGACCTCAACAGTCAAGACAGGAACAGCAGAAGCCTAAAATTCAGCAAAAACCACATTTGAATACTTCGGGCAAGACCAGAGGCGGAGCGTTACCACCAATGGAAGAAGATTTGTCGCAAATTCCAAACGATGAATCATCTTTTACCGGCGTTCTTTTCAATGTTGACCAAGTAATTGACCTATCGAAAAGCAAAAAGCGTAAATGAAATATAAGGGGTTGAAAAAATCAAGGTTGTTGGAATATGCTTTCTTATTGATTGCTATGTTTTTGACTCTTTGGCTTATGCACTCCTCAACAAATCTTTTTTCTTTTAGTCAATCTATTTTCACACATTTTTAGTTGTGATATGATACGGAATATGTAATGGACAAAGCACTCAAAAATATCTTCTATTTAATAGGTATTGGTGTAGTCATTGTCCTTTTCTTTTCCATTCGCGGATGTATTTCGAACTCAAATAGGGCTGATTATCTTTTTGGTAAATGGGTAGATGATAGTACAAAAATGCAGGTCATAAAAAACCAACTCGGTCAGACCTCATACATAGCTGATGTTACTCAACTTACTCAAGACCAGATAAAACAATACGCAAAGTCAGATAGTATGTTCAATGCGTTGACCGAGCGTTATTCTAAACTTGAGGCTTTGATTAGAACTAAGGGCGGTGTTTATGTTGATACGCTTTGGCTGTTCAGGGAAGATACCGATACGTTGCCTTGTGCGGAATTTGAGAGGACTGATACTATAAAGAACCGTTATTATTCTTTTGACTATCGCCTGACCAAACGAAGTATGAGCATCAATAATCTGACTTTTCCGGATACGGTCAATACTATCATAGGTGAACGCAAGTCGGGATTTTTGGGATTGAAAAGAAATCTTGTTGTAGAGCAAACACATACAAACAAATATATTCAGGTTCAGCAACTTACGCCTGTCGTAACAGAACGAAGAAAAACGTGGCCGACTTGGCTGGGTATAGGCGCGGGAGTAGGATTAGCAACCGGATATTTTATATTCAAATAATATGGCAGAATTTAACTTTCAATCACCAAAATTCAAATCAGTTTTAAGCATTGCTGGTATTATTGCATTGTTGCTTTTTATTGATTTGATGTTACGAATCTACTTGAATACGCTTATGATTAAAGACCTCAAAAACAAAGAATTAAATAAATGAAACGAGGACTTATCATCGGACTGATTGTTGCAGCCATTTTGGTCATAGTTGCGTATTTGTATATGCAGTATCGTAGGCTATTGGACGCTACTTGGACTTTTGCTGGTACTAAACTCAAG
>Ga0129333_10004119_pt1 | contig 13599 bp, 4 predicted proteins | sample CPB6_08_DNA_FD_94474 | JGI IMG/M metagenome (GOLD analysis project Ga0129333, IMG submission 94474) | Freshwater to marine salinity gradient microbial communities from Chesapeake Bay, USA - CPBay_Sum_0.6_0.8_DNA | ecosystem: Environmental > Aquatic > Marine > Coastal | place: USA: Chesapeake Bay... | reverse complement strand
ATGCCCTACTCACAAAAAATCATCGACCAAGTGGCGGAGACGCCCAAGTCGCTCGGCAATCAGCTTGGGCGTTGGGCTATCTACCACGACTTCTCTGTTGTACGCATAGCCAAGGCTCTCGGGGTGACCCGCCAGACGGTGTACAACTGGTTCTTGGGCAAAGAAATCTTCCCGGCGTACAAAGACCGCGCCGAGTGGCTGCTCAAGATTTTGCAATCAGCACATAACGCAGAAGACGCATGGAGAACGGTATGCAAGGAATTAAGCCTCGAAGCCTGACCAACTCGGAACTGATCCGGGTGGGGGCTGACTACGTTGACAGGGGCGGACTGCCCAACGACTTCGCAGTAGAACTGCTGCGCCGCCTGAACTGGTACACGCAAGACAAGGAACGCGAGACCGCCAGCGAGACTGACCCGCGCCAACAAAGCCTCCCCCTGTAACACCCAACCCGAGGACCTCCATGGCCCCGCTTGATTTACTAGCGGCGGTTTTGCCGTCGCCGGGTAATGGGTATTACTGCGCGGTAGAACTGACAAAGAAAAAAGAACACGTCTTTGGCGAGACGCTTGAGGAGATCATGCCCACCGTTGAGCGGTGGGCGCAGGCTGGATACGACACCTACTTTGCGCTTGGCACCTTCGGCACCGACGCCGACCGGACCAAGGACAACATGCACGCCAGTCAGGTACTGGCGGTGGACCTTGACTGCAACCATCCGAAGGACATCCCGGATGAGGATGGCGTCGTCAAGCCCAAGGCATACCCCAGCGCCAAGGCAGCGGCGCAGGCGCTCCAGAAGTTCTGCGAGGACACCGGGCTGGCAGGCTTGGGCGACCCATGGATCGTCCATTCAGGCGGCGGCATCCACGCATACTGGCCGCTGGACCGCATGCTGTTCAAGGACGAGTGGTACCCGCTGGCACGGCGCTTCAAGGAGTTGTGCCGCAAGCACGACCTGAAGATCGACAACGCGGTCACGGGCGATGCTTCCCGAGTGCTGCGCGTGCCCGAGACGACCAATACCGGCGTGAAGAACGGCAAAGCCGTACGCGCTGCCACCCGGGTGCGTGGCATGGCCGAGGGCGCTGTGTTTGCGGTGGAAGACATCGAGGCTATCCTGAGTGCCGAGGGGATAGGCGCAGACTATGTAAAGCCGCCTGCGTCGTCGCTGGCTCTGCCGGGGCAGAGGCCGACCAGTGTCAATCCTTCTTCTGTTTCCGCTGCGCTCACGCAAAACAGCATCACGCTGTTCAAGAAAATCCTCGTCAAAACCAAAAACTGCAGCGGCTGTGGGCAACTGGCCCACTACGTCGAGGAAGCGCAGGAAGACGGCATGGAGCCGCTCTGGAGGGGTGTCCTGAGTTGGGCGAAGGTCTGCAACGACGGCGAGAAGGCTGCGGTCTGGCTGTCTGACCTGCACCCCTACGACCACGAGCGCATGCACAGGAAGCTGGCCGAGATCAAAGGCCCGTACTCCTGCGCTGCCATGGACGACATCAACCCGGGCATCTGCCGTGGTTGCCAGCATTGGGGCAAGATCACCAACCCGCTGATCTGGGGGCGCGACGTTGCGGTCACCACCGAGGCTGCCGAGGTAGCCGTCGAGACCGAGAAGGAAGAGATCAAGGTCATGCGCCCGGAGCCGCCACGCGGCTACGCCTACGGGCAGCATGGCGGCATCTTCATGGAGCGGTCGGAGCCAGATGAGAACGGCAATCTGGTCAAGCGCCAGATCATGCTGTGCGCCCACGACCTGTTCCCCGTGGACATCCTCAGCACCAACGGCATCCACGAGGTGCACTTCTGCCTTGTCCGTAACAAACAGTTGCATGAGGTGCTGGTGCCCCAGAAGTGCATGGCGTCCAAGGACGAGACCATCAAGGCGCTGGCAGCGCAGAACGTCATGGCGGCGTTTGGGTCGGGCAACGACAAGAACTTCTACGAGTACGTTCGCGCCAGCGTGGAGAAGCTGAGCACGGAGAAGGACCCCATCAAGGTGCCGCACAGCTACGGCTGGCAGGACGACGATACGTTCGTCTACGCAGGGCGCATCTACAGCCCCCACAAGCCCCCGGTCATGGTGCCCATGCCTGACCTCCAGAACATCGTCTCCAACACGCAGCCAAAGGGCACGCTGGAGAACTGGCGCAAGGTCATCGACATGATGATCCGGCGCAAGATGTGGGACCAATTAGCCGTGGTCATGGCCGGTGCTGGCTCCCCGCTGATGCGCTTCAGCGGCCTGTTTGGCATGACGGTGCACGTCGCCTCCACCGAGTCCGGTACGGGCAAGTCGCTGTCGCTCGACACAGCAGCGTCTATTTGGGGTCATCCGGTGCACTACCGCACAGGCTCGGGTACGTCCGCTGTTGCAATGCAGCAAAGGCTCGGGCACCTGCGCAGCCTGCCGCTGGTGACAGATGAGATCACGACCAACAACCGCACGGACTTTGAGTGGTTCCCGGCCTTCCTGTTCAGCATGTCTGAGGGGCGCGGCAAGGAGCGCATGGAGTCGGGCACCAACAAGGAGCGGCTGAACCTGTCCACATGGGCGTCCATGGCGCTGATGTCCTCAAACCGCAACGCGGTGGACTGGATGACCGGGGCGCGGGAGCACTCCTCTGAGGGTGAGTTGCGCCGCGTAATTGAGTTCGGCATGGACAAGAAGCTGGAGTGGCTGCCTGAAGAAATCACCATCATCAAGTCCTTGCAGGATAACTACGGCGTGGCTGGTGAGGTCTACGTCCAGTACCTTGTGGACAACGTGGCGATGCTGCGCGAGATGGTGCCTGAGTGCATCAACCGCATGTACACCGAGTACAACGCCCCGAGCGACGAGCGGTACTGGATGGCGGGTGTGGGGTGCGTGGTGGCAAGTTGCCTGCTGTTTAGCGACAAGCACACGGGAATAGCCAACATGCCGGTCATGGAGATCATCGAGGCGTACAAGCGCCAGATCAGCTACCAGCGGGCCTGCATCAAGGGCGGCAAGCGCACCGCCGAGGACGTGCTCAACGCCTACATCCAGACGTACCAAGGCAAGTTCGTCATCGTCAAGTACGGCGAGAAGGCTGGGCCTGCGGCTATGTTCGGCGATGGCAGCAGCGTGGGTAAGAACACCACACGCGCCGAAGTCATGGGCAGGGTCGAGCACGGCGTCACACCGGGCTGCGTGGACTTCTACATCGAGGAACGGCTGCTGCGAGCCTTCTGCTCAAACATGAGCTTTGGCTACACCATCTTCAAAGCGGAGATTGCCAACCTGTTCATGGTGCAGTTTGTCGGCAAGAAAGATATGCTTGCCAAGACCGAAGGCCCACCGCTGCGGGTGTCTGCCATCAAGATCACCCGGCACATCAACACGGCAGACGATGCGCTACTCCAAGTTGTTCCCGTGGCAGAAGACTGAGCGTGGGCAGGGCTTCTTTGTCCCGTGCCTGAACGTACACGAGGTGCGCGTGGCGGGGCTTAACGAAGCCCTACGCCACCGCATCCTCGACGCCAAAGCCTACCCCGCTATCCACAACGGACTCAACGGGGTGTGGTTCTACCGGCTTGCGTCAAAGTGAACTGGAATAGCTCACCGTCTGGTCATACAGATTACGAGCCGATTTGGCGTAGTTAATCTTTAATTGCCGCAGCATGTCAAGCTGCCCACGTTTTTCTTCTGGGGAAATGTTTGACGCCTGAATTGCACGTTCAGCCGCTGTGATCTTACTCATAGCGTTTTTGAATTTTTCGCCAACTTCTGCCACCAATAGTTCGGTACCTTTACGCTCCATCAAACTCTTGGCATCCGCCATACGCCCTTCGGTCAGCATTTTCTTCATGGTGCTTTTGACCTGAATAGCTTCGTTCATCCGTTCGTAGACGTTGTTGATGATGCCGCCAGCATCGTTAGGTTGGAACGCCCCGCCCACAAGCGGATACTCAGACAAACGCCGCACCGCCCGCTCCGGCCCTTCAGACTTGGGTACGCCCACGCTTACTGCTTGCAGAAACGCCAAGCCCAACGTGCCGGTGTAGCCCGACACAAGACTCTCAAAAATCACGGGCGAAATGCCAAACTGTTTGCCCAGCACTTTGCTTATTTCTGCTGTGTTGGTGCGGAACTGTTCTTCTGGCAGTAGTTCTTTTTCTCGCGCCGACAGAATGTCGCGCCCTGTGTAGAACGATTTACCAAGCCCCGCTTCAATAGCGGGCTTGAGTGCTTGCGGAATACCGTACGACGAGCCGCCCGGGACGGTCTGGCGCAAAATGGTCTTGAACGCATCAAACGCATCTTCCGCGCCTTTGTCGCTGCGCATGGAATTGAACACGGCCTCGGGCAACGCCTTGAAGATATAGCCAATTTCAAACGGCACCGGCAGCTTGACTGGTTCATCTAGCCCCGGCACGCGCACAAACCAGTTGCCGTACTTCTGGTCAGGCGTGGCGTTTTCGTACGCCTCGTCGTCGGCCATCATTGCGGCGTAGACCAGCGTCGCGGTTGCCATCATCCCGCCCCGGACCAGCAATTTCTGACGAATCTTCAGTTGGTCGTTAAACGGCATCTTGCCAAACAACGCCCGATACAAGACGTTCAAGCCCTGAATCTGTGCGTTGAAGAATGGGATCAGCGCGTTTGCCATGTGGATAGACGGCGACGCCCCGCGCTTGTTAAAGTTCATTGACTCCAGCGCCATCAGCGTCGCTTCCATCTCCGACATACCCTGCTTGATGTAGCTGTTGTACTGGGCACGGCGGGTCAGCGCGTCAGCTTCCATGGCCGCAGCTTCAAACTTACCCAGCGCCTGCATCCAACCCGGCTTGTTTTCCGTGATGTCACGCAAAATCATGCTCAGGTCTTCGGAGCGACCCACAAACTGCTGACCACCAGTCACACCGCGCTTTTCCAAAGTGTCACGCGTTGCAGACCGAAGTTCTTTGAGCGCGCCAAACACAGGTACAAAGTCAGCACCAGCCAGCATCGGCGCTGCCAGCGTGTCGCGGAACAACTGTCGTGCCATGTACAGCGGGCTGAGTGTCACCGCTTTGCGCAGCAACTGCGCAGGCATAGCCAGTACCCGGAAAACAAAAGGCATCTGAGTCGGGATGCCTTCCATACCCTTTACAAGGATGTCGGCAGGAACGCCAGTATCAAATTCTCGGTTGCCAATCTTTACTTTTTCGGTGGACAGCACGGCGTACTTGTCCACGCCGTCTTCCTTGAACCGTACAACATCCCGGCCTTCGGTTGCTTTCACAAACTTGGCGGCTTTGATGTTCGCCAGTTCGTAAACAGCGTTCTTTGTGGCAAGGTTGTTCAAGCCCATGTCCATGATCATGCTGGTGTTCTGCACCGAACTTGTCATGAAATCTAGAATGGGTTTATCGCCGCCAACCAACTCTTGCAGGTACGGCTTACTCTTGATGTCACCAATCCGGATGGGCGACTCGTTGCCAATCACAAGGTCAACGACACCGCCTTGTTTGCGGTACCACGGGATGTAGTCGTCATCTTTGATCAGGTTCTGCGCGGTCTTCTCGGAGATGGCTCCCGTGCTTGCCAAGAATTTGATCAAGTTGCGGTTGTACGCGTTGTACTCCGCGCGGGCACGGTCGAATATATCTTTCAGCCCCGGCACGCTATCCACCGACGCCAGTGCATCTCTCAGTGCTTCCGGCGTAATGTCTTCGCTAAAGTTCAGCGCGGTCAACCCTTTGTTCTTGGCCCGGATGGCAGACATGTACATCGTGAACAACCGGTTCACGTTTTCGCCGCTACCAACTAGCGGTGTGGCTTCTTTCAGGATGTCTACTGTACCCTTGATGCTCGGCCCGTCTTGCGTTTCAACAACGCGCTCAACTTTGCCGTCCGCCCGGGATTTTTCTACAATCTGCGGTGCGCCGCGCGCCACAGCCTGCGCCGTAAAGTTCATGCGCTGGTCGTACATGCGTAGGTAGTACATCATCTGCGTTCCACGCAGCGTCTCCATGTACTTGGCAAGGCGCTCAAACCCGGCAAAGCGGTCCACTACCTGCGTCTCAAACGCAAGGCCCGTGGCGTTAGCCTTGATGTCATCGACCCAAGTACGTTGCTTTGCAACGATCTTGTTGGCAAAATCCAAAGCGTTTTTCAAGGACGCCGGGGCTTCTTTAGGCCGCGCCACAGACGGCGTAGCCAGCTTCATGTCCGCTTCGGTTGGGCGCGGAACACGAGTCATCAAGCGATCTGCAACCGCCAGCGATGCTTCCAACATGTTCTTGGGAACGTCAATACCCAGCATGCGCAGCACGCCGTTCTTCAGCGACTCCCACATGTTCTTGAGCGTCCAAGGCTTGGACTTCAGATACTCCCGCAGGGGGCCGTCCGACAAAGACTCAGACAAAAACTCGCTTACGTCTTTTCTGGCGTTTTCGTTGGGCGCGTTGGGGTCCGCCACAAACGCTTTGTAAAGTTCTTCAAGCTCCCGCTTGGCTGCGCGCTGGTCTGCGCTCAGGTCTTTGTCGGGCATGCGCAACACCCGCTCGGTAGCTGCGTGCATACCCTCGTGAATAACCGTCTGCTCGTTCAGACCCGCCGCTTTATCCAGACGGATCAGGGAGCCATCCACTTTGGCTTCGCCGTACGCAGGCGTGCCGTCCGGCATGCGCAGATCGTCTACCAACTCCACCCGGGTGTTGCCCAGCAGCATCTTCAGACGAGACGCCACCGCACGGGTAATCGGGTCGTTGGTGCTCCGGGCAAGGTTGTTCATCACCGCCGCTGCGTTTTCCTCGGTATCGACCGGGGTTTGCAGTTTCGGCCCTTGCGTCTGGGCCGTTGCCATCTGGAACAGCCGGTCAAATGAAGGCGCCCGGTCGCCAATAACCGAGCCAGCGTCTTCCTCAACCCCGCCAAGTTCGCCCGTAATCGAGCCAATACCGCGCTCGCGTTCAGCGCGCAACCCTTGCGACACTTCAGCAAGCGTCTGGGTGTAGCCTGTACGGAATGCTTTCAAGCCGGTCAGCTTCTTTGTGCTGGCGGTCGTAGCGCCTACCGGCGGGCGGAACGGTTTGCCTTCGCTGATCCGGGTGTAGTCCGCCTCAAGGTTGCGGATGTCGGTCAGAAGTTGCCGTTTGAACAGCAGCGTAAAGCGTTCTTCAACAGATCGCGCCTCGTCGTTGATGGCAGCATCAATCTCTTTGGCTTCCACCGGACCATCAAACGATGCAAAAAGTTCATACGCGTCGGTCAGTTCCGTGTCAATCTCTTCAAGCGTCATCTGCTTGTTCTGAGACCGGCGGGCAATTTCTTGCGTCTCGTTAAGTGCTTCGACCTGTTCGCGGCGCAGCGCGTCGGCGCGTTTTTGTTCCCGGGTAAGGGCAGGCGTCTTGACGCCTTTCTCAACCCGAATACCCGGCAGGTCTTCCAGCGTCAGCTTGCGGTCCTCAACACGCTTCTTGTTGGAGTCGGCACGCTTGATCGTGTTTTCCAGTTTCTTGCGCTGTTCGGAGACTTGTTTTTCAAGTTTGGCAACCGTGAACGGGTAGTCGCCCAGCGTCTTGACTTGGGGCGTGCCGGTATAGACCGGGATCACGCGCTCGCGCATTTCAAGTTTGATGTTGCCTTTCTCGTCTCTTTCTTCAACTTCTTCTTGACGAGTGACGTAGCCTGCAATCCCGGTCTTGGCTTCTTCGCCGCGCAGCTTGGCAAGGCGCTTCTCTAGCCCTTCCAAGTAGGTGCGCTCTACCTTGACGTTACCGTCAAGCATAGCTTGCATCGCCAGTTCTTTGCCGTTGATAGCCTCGTAACGCTGCGCGTTCAGGCGGGCAAGACTTTTCTGGAGCTTGGCAATTTCTTTGTTCAGGTCTTCCAGCGCCCCCATTTTTTCTTCAAATTTGAAGACTTCGTAGGTGGCAAGCTGCGTCCTGTCAGCGCCAGCTTCTCGGTTCAGGATCGCGTCGTATCGCTTAAAAATGCGCTCAAGTTCGGCTTCTTCTTTTTTAAGCGTTTTCTCCGCCGCATCCAGTGCGGTGGTTGCTTCCTTGATTGCTGGGTCAAACAGCGCCGCGTAAGCAGCGTCAACTTCAGCTTTTGCTCGTGTGTAAGCGTCTTCAGTTGCTTTGTTGTACGCGGCGCGGCCTTCCGCAATCTCTTTTTCCAACGCCCGAATTTGCTGTTCTGCCCGGGTAGGCTCAGCCTTGACCACAGCCCTGCTCACGTTGTTAAGCACGTCTTGCAGCGGTTGCAGTTCTGCTTGCAGTTCTGCCGCCTGTTTGCGAATCTCGGCGTTGGTGTCCTGCATAAACGCCAGCAATCTGTTGTTGGCGGCGTTGATCGGCTTGCCCTGCTTGAGGATTGCCAACGCTTCTTTGACCCGCTCTTCGTAGGCAGGCTTCAAGTTTTGCTTGTAGTTAAGTTCAAGCCGTTGAATTGTGGCTTGTTCTTCTGGCGTGAACGTATTGAGTTTCTTGCCCTTGAGGTACGTGTTAATGAGCGTAAGTTCTGCCGGGTCGGTGCTAAAGTCTGGGCGCTCAACCGCAGCCTCAGCCATCTGCTCATTGGTCCACTTCGTGGTGCCCGTCATAAAGAACTTGGTGTTCGCCTTGATATTGGCGATTTGCTCCTTTAGGGTTTTGACCTGTTCCAACCGCGCTTTGGTGGCGGCGGCAGCTTTGGCGTCTTTCTCTTCTGCGGCTTTTTGCGCAGCCCGGGCTTTTTCCAGCGCAGCCCACACAGGCTTGATGCGGGGCGAGTTTGCAAAGTTTTTGGGCGACGCACGCAGGTAACCAAGATCGTCTTCGATCTTGCGCGGGGCTTTCCCCGGTTCCTCAAATATCAGATCAAGCTGCTTTTGCCCTGCTTCTTTACGCTCAACTGCGGTTGGTTCAGAAGCACGCAGTGCATCCGTAATGGCGCGGAGATCGCTGGCCGTAATCTGACGGCGTGCGGCCGCAGCCGATACTACCGGCTCAACTGCATCTAAAAGTTTCCGAGTGGCTTTGCCTTCGTCTAACGCTTTGGCAACTTTCTCCATCACGTTGGCAGTCGCCATGCGACGGAGTTCAGGCGCACCCCTCTGCGCAACTTTCATTTGCAGTTTTGTAGGCTCCGTGCCAAACATGCCTGTGATTGGCTCCGGCAAACGCAGCTTTTCAATCTGCTCGCGCACGTATTCAGTGCGGCGGCGTAGTTCGCCTTCAAGCGTTTTGGCAGTTTCCCCCCGCGCTTCAGCAACTTTCTGGGCTTCAAGCGCCGGGTACTGGCGTTTGAGTATGGGGATTTCTACTTGCAGCTTTGCCGGTGGCGGCTCCAGTTCTGCCCGAGCTTCGTCAAGTTGCTCCTTGAGCACTTGCACGGCTTTGTCGTACGCCCCAAACCTGCGCTGTTCTAGCGGGCGCAGGTCCATCTTGCGGGTGATTGCGCCACGAATAATCTTGTCTGCCCGCATCACGGCAGGCTGAACAATCACGTCTTGCAGCGCCTCGCGGCGCGGCGCAGCCTGCACTCGAGTGACCCACTCGTTGAACGTGTCGTAAATCTTGGATGTTGCTTTGACTGCTTCATCCGTGGTCAAGGCTTCCCGGTTGTACGCAACGCGGTTAGCAGCAGCTTCACGCAGAACAGCATCAATATAGTCGGCTCGGGCTTTTTCAACACGCTGTTGCAAAACTGCGGCGCTTGCCCCGGCCATTTTTTCTTTCCCAAGAACGTCTTCTTTGCGCAGCCGATCAATAGCGTCTTCGGCGCGATCCAGCGCCTCGGCTTGTGCACGACGTGCTTTAAGCAGTTCTTGAGCGTAGGTGTTGGTTGCGGGTTCTTTGACACCCGCTTTCAGTTCTTTGGTCTGCGCACCTTCAGGACGCTGCGCAGCCGTGGCATTAAGTTGCTCAAGCAGAGCGTTGCCGCGCTCATAGGCGGCGCGGGCAGCGTCAGAACGCCCAGCCCGCAAAGACGACGCATAGTCTTCCTGCGCCTGATCGTAGTCAGCCAGCATCTTTTCAATAGTCTGACGAACCCGAGCAGCATTGGGTGTGTACTTAACTCCCTCCGGGGCTTTGATTGGCGGTTCAGGGCGCTCAAATGCTTTCTCGTACTGCGCCTCGACCTTTTGGGCGGCAACACGGCCTACCGGGGCAATGTCTTCAAGTTGTTTTTGCAGCGCAGCAATTTGCTCGTCGTATGCCAACCGTTGCTGCGCAGGGGTCTGGATGTTCCGCAGTTTGTTGAGTTCTTTTCCGTACTTGCGGTATTCCTCGGGCGTCAGTTGACCCTTTGCAAACGTGTCTTCAATCTCTTTGATTCGCGCCTTGGTCTCTGCCATTGACGCAGTTTTTGGCACCGCGTCTCTTTCCTTTTGCATCGCCTCGATCTGCTGGCGCAGAACGTCGTATTGCTCCGCCACTTCCGGCGGCGCTTCACGAATGGCTTTGGTCTCGTCAAGGTAGTCCAGCAACCCTTGGTACTGCTGCGGTGTTTCTGGAGTTGGCGCGGTTTGCAGCAGCGCCCCGCGTTGCTCCATTTCTTTGCGCATGCCCGACGCCCGCTCTTTTTCAAGCAGGTTGAGGCGGTCAAGAACCAGTTGGTTTTCTTTTCGCTCTAGTCCCGGAATGCGAAGTGCTTGTTGGCGTACTTGCTCGGCAAGCCGAGGGTCTTGTAACAAGTAGTCCGCGTAGTCATTAGGCGACGGTGCCGGAAGTTGTTCTTGCGCCAACGCAATCCGTTCTTGGGCGTACTTTGCGGCTGGAGACGGGCCTTCTGTAGGAAGCGCAGGCTCTTGCGGCAAAAAGTCTTCTTCGCGCACTTGTTGCGCAGCCTGTATCGGCGATGGCAACGTGATGCCTTGGCGCTCAAGAAACGCTTCTTCCGGCGACATCGTTTTGAGTCGCTCGGCCTCCATGACCTGCGTGGCCTGCGGCAGATCTTTCTCGATGCGTTTCAACTCCCGGCTCAGGTCGTTGATCTGCATCCCCAACACACGGCGCTGGGGGTCTTTTTTGTCCAGTTCTTTTTGCTGTGCAACAAGCGCAGCGCGCTCATCACGCAGACGTTGAAAATCCGCAAGCACCTGTTTGGCGTAGTCCGGGGTGGCTTTGCGGGCTTCCTCAGCGGCTTTGCGCTGTTCTTCCTCGGCATGCAGGCGCTGGATTTCGTCTTGTGACGTAGCACCTTTAGCCCTGCGCCCGATAGCCAAGTCCAAAATGCCCTGCACCAATGCGCCGGTAGCACCGCCATAGGCCGCAGACTCGCCTACCTGCTCAATAATTTCTTGCTCGGGTTTGTACAAACCCTTAGCAATCATGTTTTGCGCAGCCTGCGCAGCGGCTTCTTGTGCCGCTTCTTCACCACCAGCTTGCAACGCACGCCGAACAAACGCAACGGCGCCAGCCTTAGCGGGCTCAGACACCCGCCCTAAAATTCGGGCAGGCGCAAACATCTCGGAAACACCTACAACAGCGCCCAAAGCAGTGGCTGTGCCACGCTGTTCCATCCCGCCTTCTTGCTCAGCCCGGACCCGTGCTTCCCCGGCTCCAGCACCAGCGCCCAGTCCAGCCATACCCACCCGACCTGCAAGGCCAACGGGCCGAGACCAAGGAACGGCGCAATAGAGCCTACGGCTTGTCCAAACTTACGGCCAACTGTTTCTTCGTAGCCGGGAGCCGCTTCAAACGGTTTCTTAGCAGCACCAGCAATACTGGCAATACTTTCGCGGGCAGCTTTTTCCGTTTCTTCTGGCAATAACGACGATGCGCCAACTGCGGCGCTTTCGACCAACCCAATAGCGCCGGGGGCCAGTCCTTTGAAAAACTCTTTTACTTGCCCACCGACGGTAGGTTCAGGCGTTGGTTTAGCTTCTGGCTTTGCTCCAAAAGCTTCTGGATACATCTGTCTGGCTCGTGCCCATGCTTGGTCGGGCGTTTCGCCTTCCCGAATAGTTACAAACGAACCGTCAGGTAGTGGCAGATACTGAGCCATAAGCATCCAAATTGTGCGGCTAGGGATACAGGCAGTACGTAGGCCGAACTACGTACTGCCGGAAGTTTACAGTTTAAGGGCGTACAGGGCCACCCGGATTTGCAACCGGAGTAGGCATCATAGCGCGTTGCATTGCAGCAATAACTTGTTGGTAAAGCTCGGGGTTTGTCGTTTTTAGCAAAGCCAATTCCGCTGGGTCTGCGTATTTACCAAGCAGCGCATTGACTCCGCTTCCGCGAGAAGCTGCCAACTGTTGCTGCGCAGCCATTAGTTTGGGGTCGGCTACCAAGGCACGAAGCGTGCGCACCTCTGCGGGTTCTTGTCCAAGCTGCATTTGGGCGCGGCGGTTTGCCCCAGACTCAGCCACCATGCGTTCGTAAATGGAGCCTGCTGTCCGAGAATCTGCCACACGCGATTGCACCAAAGCGTCAATACCAAATTTTTTGGCATTAAACAGTCGATCAGCCGCTTTTTCTTCAAACTGTTGTTTAGATTTCCAGTCATCGCGCTCTTCTGCGCGGCGGGCTTGTTCAATGTCAGCTATAGCCCGGGTGCGTTCGCGTTCAGATTTTTTGAAATCTTTAATAGCGTCTTTATACCCTGCCAAACCTTTAAGAGCGCCTTGCCCAATATTCTCAAAAGCGTTGCGAGAAGTGCCAGACATCATTGCAAGACCAGCTTCAAGAAACATCATGCTGCGTGCTTTGTCTTTTTCGCCTGCGGCTTCGTCGCCTTCTTTTTTCAGCAGTGCTTCTAACCCTTCGTAAGCTTTTCCGCCGGGTTTGCCTTGTGCTAAACGCGCCCGCGCTGCGGCATTTTCTGCTTGCGCAAGGTCTTCCATTGACTGCGTGGCCATGCTCACGGCGTCCGACGAAGAGAAAGCGCCTGCAAGACGTTTTGCTTCGTCAATATTTGGCACCGCAGCCCCCGCAGAAGGCGTTCCAGAAGCTGGCGCTCTATCCGAAGTCCGAGCACCTGTTGGGGGTCCTGCCGGACGTGCGGCGACAATTGCACGCCCCGTTTTTTCGTCCAGCATGCCTTCAATTGGCGGAACAGAACCTTTTACAGGCACGGAAGGCGTTGCCATACGCGCGCGCTCAGCTTCTTGGCGGCGCAAAAATTCACCAAAAGAAATTGGCTCACCAGTTACCGGGTCAATACGGCGTTTTTCTGCGGCGTTAAAAGGACTGAGCAACAACTTATCAACGGTCCCATAAGACGGGCGTTGGTACAGCGGCAAATCTTCGTAACTGCCTGTATAAGAGCCTGTTTGACCGTTATACCGCTCAACCATGCCACCATCGGCATAGCCCACGGCCATGTCGTAATCCTCGGTGCCGCCGACAATGCCGCCTGCCGCAGCGTTCATGGTTTCCATATTTGGCGCGGGGAGGGCAGCAATACCGCCCATATCCGGCATACCCATCTGTGCAATCTCAGCGTCGGCTATCGTGGGAGAAGGCGTGACTTTTGGCGTGGTTGCCGCAGCACGCATTTTTTTACGCTGAGTGCTCTCCGACACGGCCAGCGCCATGATGTAAGGGTCGTCCTTGTGCATCATGGCAAAGCGTTGCAATGCCTGATCAGGCATCTGACGCAGGCTCGCGGTAATGTCGTTCAGTTCGTCAAGCTGCATTTCAGTCCCCTGCAATCTT
>Ga0129333_10004118_pt1 | contig 13604 bp, 16 predicted proteins | sample CPB6_08_DNA_FD_94474 | JGI IMG/M metagenome (GOLD analysis project Ga0129333, IMG submission 94474) | Freshwater to marine salinity gradient microbial communities from Chesapeake Bay, USA - CPBay_Sum_0.6_0.8_DNA | ecosystem: Environmental > Aquatic > Marine > Coastal | place: USA: Chesapeake... | reverse complement strand
GCGAACGCTGCATATACACATGGTGCAGGTGGTTCATTACAATATGTAGCACTATCATCTACACAATGGTATACAGTAGGCGCAAGTTACGCATGAGGGTAGCACATGAGCGCACCTAATTGGATCACACCAGCAGGCTTGATAGGTGTATATCCTGCACAAATCAGTTTTGAATATCTGCTTGAAGCAACACCTGTGTTACCCGCACTAACAGTTAGTTATAAATTGTTAAGCGGATCATTGCCGTTGGGGGTCAATCTTAGAATTGATGGATTAATTTATGGTACACCCACACTAGTAACAGATGATTCTACCACTACGTTTGTCATAAGAGCTACTGACAACTTAGGAAATATCAAAGACAGAACATTTGAGTTAACTATATCAGGAGATGCAGTACCTGCATTCACTACTGCTGAAGGTGCAATCACAACAGTATTTGATAGCACTTGGGTTGAGATACCAATCACATATAGCAATCCTGTAGCAGACAATCCTGTGACTATACGTGTATTGCAAGGAGGACTGCCACCTGGTCTAGAAATAAATGAATATGGATTGATAAGAGGCTATGCAGAACCTCCTATAACATTAGTCAATCTTCCAGAACTTACAACTACAGCAGTTTCGACAGATAGCACAAATAATTATATCACAGTATTAGGTACTAATGGATTCAGACCTAATAGAGCTATAGTATTTTCTGGTCCTAGTTTTGGTGGTTTAGTTACAGGTCAAGTTTATTATGTCAAGGCAATCATTAATGCTACACAAATAACAATCACAACTATCCCAAACGGAGAAGTGTTCTTTGTTACTACTGATAATGGATTGATGGATGTAACACTACCTCTAGTGCAAGTTGGTCAGCCTAGCAAGCGTCAATATAGCTTTACATTAGCATTGACTAGTCCATTAGGTAATGATACTGCATTCTATTCATTGACAGTCATCAATCAAAACTTACCATTAAATCAAGGTGGTCCTGGATATTTACCAGGAACAAGAAGTCCTACTATCTACAACACAAGACCGCCGACATACAATATAGAAAATACAGAATACTATAGATATTATGTTTTACCACCAAATGATCAAGTAAGTGTTATTGGTACTACATATGCTCCCACAGCAGAAGCATATATGGGTCAATTTTTATATGATAATTATTTTTCTTTTCAAATCATAGGTCATGATTTTGATAATGACGATATCACATATCAGTTTCAAAACTTACCTAGTTGGTTAACTGGTAATACTAGTACTGGATGGATATATGGCACACCGTCTGGTATACCTGCTAATGATATACAAGAGTTTGCATTCCAAGTAAAAGTTGTAAAAACATCAAATAGCACATATAGCAGTCCGTTAATAAATTTTAACTTACAAGTTGCAAATGACATCACTGGAGAAATTGTCTGGATCACAGAAAATGATCTAGGTGATATTGACAACGCAACATTGTCTAATAAGAAAGTTGAAGCAACATCCGATGTAGTATTATCCTACAGAATATTGTCAGGAGATTTACCTCCCAATCTTACATTTAGAGACAATGGCGATATTGATGGTATAGTTGCATATCAACCAACAGATGTTTTCTTAGAGAAAGATACTAGAACAACATATACTTTTACAGTAGAAGCATATAACGAAGATATCCCATTAATATCAAGCACAAAAGAATTTACGTTAACTGTTGTACAAACTTATGATATACCTACAGACAATTTATATATCAAATGTACTCCTAGCTTCAGTGATAGAGATATCATAGCATCTTTATTAAACGATCCAGTATTGATTCCTGACGATTATCTTTATAGAACACAGGATCCTAATTACGGTAAAGCAAACAGTGTTGTATATGCACATGCATATGGTATCTATTCAAGTGATTTCGAAGAATACTTAGAAGCCGTTAAGAAAAATCATTATTGGCGTAATATCACATTAGGTGAGTTAAAGACTGCTGTTGCTAAAAATGAGCAAGGTGAAGTAATATATGAAGTTGTCTACAGCACTGTGATAGACAATCTACAAAATTATGATCCAAATTATAATTACGATTACAGATATAGCCAAAGCGTAAGTGAAGAAATATTCTGGCCACGTTTCATTGATTTGAATCTTGGACCATGGTATGCAAGTAGCACAGAAATCTATACCAGTTATATCTTCCCTCAAGAAACTCAACTATTAACAAATTATACATCCTATGACGTACTAACACAAACAGGATTACCTCTTATCACTCAACAAGGTACACCTACTTTCTATACAAGCTTGACTCCTGGTTACGCTAGAATATTATATCCTAATAGTCTTGAAAATATGCGTAAGCGTGTAGAACAAGAATTAGGTGCGAACTATAACTTTAGATTGTTACCACTATGGATGACAAGTCAACAGAACGATGGTAACACATTAGGTTTCACACCTGCTTGGGTAATTGCATATACTAAATTACCAGAACCTATAGCACTTGTTGCTACTGCTACTAATGCAACTACAGATATGATTCAACTTTCTTCAGTTGCAGGATTAGTAGAAGGTGGTGAAATCGTATTCAGTGGAAACACGTTTGGTGGTATCAAACCTAGAACAAAATATTATGTTTCTACGATCAATACAATCACAAACAGAATACAAGTAAGCTTGACGCAATACGGTGATGTATTATCATTAGAGAATGGTAGTGGTACTATGCCTTGCGTATTTGATGCAATATCATATGCACAGGTAATCAAGCGTAGAATAGAAACAGATTGGGATTATACATTAAATCAAATCAATTTCCAGATCGATAGATTCACAGTGGCTAAGACACTTACATATAACTACGACACTAAGCTTGATCCTAAAGTCTGGACAAGATATCCAAGTGCTACCCCTGAGCCAAATCCTAGCGATAGTGAAGATTTCTACGTATTGTTCCCACAGAAAACTATATTACCGACCAAGACTCAATATAATTTGTGATGGTTTTAGGATATATAAATACAATAGGATAACGAATCAACATGAGTACAATAAACACAAACGGTATAGATGTCAACTACCCAGTTCCTGGTCAGAACAACAGCACTCAGGGGTTCCGTAACAACTTTACAGCCATACGTCAGAACCTAAACACTGCTGGCAGTGAGATCACCGATCTACAGAATAAAGTCGTACTGAAGTCAGCATTAGCAAACACAGTATTGAACAATGACATGGCTAACACATTGATAGCCAATGCCAGCACATTACAATTCCGTGCCACCACATACAATTTAGGTAATGCATTAGCTGATAACGTATTGGTTGATTGCAGTTTAGGTGACCTACAATACGGTAACTTAGACGGCAATATCACACTTTCGTTTGGAAGCTGGGCTCCTACTAATACACTAAGCACAATAAAATTACAATTAGGTCGTCCTAACAATCAAGCAGATTTTACAATCACACTACCTAGCGAAGCAATCATAGATCAAAACTCAGGCTGGACTTTATTAGAGAATTCAGGTGAGTCCTCAAACTTAGCAACTATAACATTTCCCTATGATGTAACTCAACTAGATTTCACACTGACAAGCACTGATTGCGGTAACACGATTTACGTTCAACCAACCAATAGACCATACAAGACAACACAGATACAAGTAAGAACCCCGAGTCCCGTTGGTTATTTAGGTGATGTTGCAGGTACAGTAGCAGTAGATGCAAACTATCTATACGTATGTACAGATACATTTGACGCAACTACGATAACTGCTAATGCAATCACAACTACTACTGGTACTAATTTGATCACCTTTGATAACAATCTACCAGTAGGCGTAGTTGCTAATATGCCTGTAGTATTTGACACTATGTTTATCAACGGTAATTCTGTCACATCATTCGGTAATATTAACGCAGGACAAGTCTACTTTGTTAAAACAGTTGCATCAAGTACTACTATTACTGTAAGTGATACTAGAACAGGTGGAACCGCAGGCACCACATTAGCATTAACTACACAAGCAGCAAATTCAACTACATATATGGATGCTACATTCTACGATGGTACTGATATCTGGAAACGTGTTGCATTAACAGCATGGTAATAAATGGAACATCCATTCATAAACAATCTTAGTGATAAATCATTAGAGGATTTGCAGGATACAATTTCAAACTTAAATCAAAAATTGACTTTTGCATACAGAAGTCAAAACAGTCCTTTGATACAACAACTCAATATGGTTCTAGAAAGTTATCGTAATGAGTATCAAAAGAAAATCAACGATATGATTAAAAAACAAAATTTAGAAGGACAGGTTCGAATCACAAAAGAGAAGTGACATGTCAAGTAAAATACACAAAGAATATACCTTTTTGGCAGCGATACATTTTGAAAACAAATTCATGGTCAATCTTTATGAGATGAATGCCGTGATGGAAATAAACACAGAAGATCCAAGAGAACAAAATATAGCAGTAGAACGAATCAATCATTTCTTAGGATTAGTCATAGAAGATTGCATATTCGTTTGTGAGAAAGATAAAGAAGCGATAGAAAAATATCATAATGCTGGTATGAAAGTCTGCACTATACCCGAAGAACCATATGATCAGATTATAGGGTTAGTATTACTAAACAAGTGCAACGCTATAATGGAAAATAGACTGGTCATGACAGACATTATTTTTGGCAGCAAACTCAGCAACTTAATAAAATTTGAATTAACAGCAGAAATGGCTCATGCAGAATATGATGGTAAGAAATGGTATAATGATTCATCATTGATGATACATGACAAGAAGACCAAAAGAGATAAGATAGTAAACTTATTTGACCATAATACTGAAACTTGGGCAGATTTAGAATTGACTTGGAAAGCAGTATAGTATACAATCTATTGATGCATACTGACACATATGGTCAATTGATTTTCACAGAGAATGAACTCTGCGATCTTATACTGAGGGATCCCGAAAAATCCTTTAATAACATTATCGCAGACACAGAAATTATTTTCGATGAAGCCTTAAATTTAACACAAACACCTACAGTTAGAAAATATACTGATCCTAAGGTTTCGGTCGCAGAGTTCGACAATATCAATCAAAACAATTGGCATATGCCTGGCGAGTATCGTGAACTAGATATCGCTAAATGGGTACTAGAACAATGTCATAACGACAGTGAACTACAACGTGCGGGGCAAGAGTTGTTGTTGTTCCAAGAACGTGACATGTTTAATTTGTTGCGCTATATGAAATATCTTGTAGACACTATGCGCAATCACAACATAGTATGGGGTGTGGGCAGAGGTAGTAGCGTGGCAAGTTTTGTTTTATACCTCATAGGGATCCATAAAATAAATAGTTTGTATTTCGATCTTAGTATCGAAGAATTCTTAAAATGAGGAATACACATGAAACAATATAGATCAGCACAAGGTAAGACAGTCGATATGTCTGCACTTGCCGCCAAAAATGAAAAGACTAGAGCAGTGGGTAATATGAAAGTCAACGCACGTGGTGATACCATAGATGCTAATGGCAAGATTATTGTACCTGTCACACAGAAAGTTGGACAGAAGTATCAGGCTACTGTTGGAAACAGAACTGCACAACCCGTTAAAAACAAGACTAAACCAACTGCACAGTCTACACAACCTACTGTTGCACCATCCGAATTGACGGTTGAAGAATTGGAACTAGATAATAGTTATGAAGATGATTTAGAAGTAGAACAGATCAAGGCTAAGGAGAGTAAGAAGTAAACATGGCTAACATTAACGCATATAAAGTCAAACAGTTGAAGCCGCTCAATGACACTATCATTGTGTCAGACATGCATTTCGGAGAAAGATTGAGCCAAGGTGGTATCATACTACGTAATGACGATACTAAAAGTTTAGGTATCAGACCACGTTGGGCAAAGGTATATGCTGTAGGTCCTGAACAGAAAGATGTGAAGGAAGGACAGTATATCATGGTCGATCATGGACGATGGACCAGGGGTATTAAAATCGAAGATGAAGATGGCGAACAGATCATACGTAAAGTAGATCCAAAAGATGTACTTTTAGTAAGTGATGAGCCAGTTGACGACTATACTATGAGTGATAAGGAGATCTAAAAATGTTTGCAACTATGTCATATCGCAGTGCCACAGAGATCAATGAATCTATGGCAAGAGTTTATCAGCACATGGCATTAGCTGTGCTGATGAGCATGTTTGTTAGTTATTATGTGGGCACAAGCCCAGAACTTGTGAATTTCTTTTTCACAGGAATCATGAAGTGGGTAGTTATTTTCGCACCGTTGGTTGCTATCTTTGGTGTGACTATAGCACTTAATGCAGGACCCACTAAAACTATGGCACAAGTCATGCTGTATGGATTTGCAGCATTGATGGGCCTAAGTTTCGCGACCATATTTGTAGTATATCAAATGGGTAGCATTTTTACTGCATTCATGGGTGCAGCAGTTTTATTTGGAACGATGAGTTTTTATGGATACTTCACGAAGAAAAATCTTGACGGCCTTGGCCAGTTCATGTTTGTTGGCCTCATTGCTATTATCATTGCCAGCGTTATCAATATTTTTATTGGTAGTAGTTTATTTGCTATGGTCATCAGCGCCCTCGCAATCATCATCTTTCTCGGACTTACAGCCTATGACACGCAGAAAATTCGTGAAATGGTTTCTGTAGATACAGATACGGGCGTACAAGAAGTCTCAGGGGCCTTGACTTTGTACCTAGATTTCATTAACATATTCTTGTCACTACTACAACTATTTGGTGCTAAGAAAGAATGAAGAACAAACTATGGGTCGAAGCCTACAGACCTAAAAAGGTAGAGGAATACGTTTTTGTTGATGAACAACAAAAGCAAACAGTTAAACACTGGATCAAAGAAGAAAGTATTCCTCATCTATTATTGAGCGGTGAGCCGGGTACAGGCAAGACTACTCTTGCTAAAGTACTGATCAACGAATTGGGTATCGAAGATTTCGATGTGCTTGAGATCAACGCAAGCCGTGAAAATGGTATCGATATGCTACGTGAGAAAATCAACAGTTTTGTGCAGACTATGCCTTTTGGCAAGTTCAAGGTAGTGCTGTTAGACGAAGCGGACTACTTAACACCCCCGGCGCAAGCCGCCTTGAGAAATGATATGGAAGCGTATCACATGACCGTGCGCTATATCCTGACTTGTAACTATCGTCACAAGATCATTCCTGCACTAAAGAGTCGTTGTCATGAGTTCCATATCAGCAAGACTGATATGACTGAATTCACAGCAAGAGCCGCAACAGTGCTTGTTACTGAGAATGTTGAGTTTGATTTGGATGTGTTGGATCTATATGTACGTGCTACATATCCCGATCTACGCAAGTGTCTGAATCAACTACAATCAAACAGTATCACAGGTAAGTTGACAAAGCCTAGTAGTGAATCTAGTAACGAAGATGAACAACTATTGAAGGCTGTTGAGTCGTTCAAGCAAGGCAAGATATTAGATGGTCGTCAGTCATTGATGGAGTACATTAGTTTGTATCCATCACGCATCGAAGATGTATATAAGTGGATGTATGACAATCTTGATCTTTGGGGTAACACTCCTCAAGCGAAAGATACAGCTATCATTCACATCAGAAATGGTCTAGCGAATCTACCTATGGTAGGCATCCCAGAGATTAGTCTAGCGGCAACTTTAATTGAGTTGACTTCTTGAACACGTAAATAACGTAAAGGAGATCAACATGAGTTGGGTAGCAACATTAACAATCAATAATAATACAGACTATAACATTGACGTAGTGCATAATCAGCCTGAAGGGTTACTGACTACTATAAGTCCAGGACAAACAGGATGGAGTTGGACTACAAGTGACAACAACAATACTATAGCATTGAAGTTTTGGCAACAGCCAAACAATTTTTTCATGCAAGGTAGTGTGAGTTATGGCCCAACAGCAGGTGTTTGGGTAGATCGTGGTTGGATGGATCCTAATGCGCAAACGATCAAGATGACTGCTAATGCTGATTATAATATCTTTACTCAAACCACTAACGGCGGCAAAGAAGTTCTTGCTTGGAATCAATTTGAGCAAGGTGGCAACATCACATTGACTTTCGACAAGCAGTGATATGCGTTACTTATTAATCAGTTTTTTTCGTAAGCCGGGTGGCCAGATCGATGAGCAAGCACGTAGTGCCAAACGTGTGAGAAACAGTGATATTAGCATGAGCAATATCATTCTCGATTATGGACTCAAGAAGGTAGATAAGTGTGTAGTTGAGGGTAATAAACTCAACCGTACGTTTGAACAGTTGAACGATTATTACAAGAAGATTTATCCTGCTATGGTGGCCCAACTTGAAAAAGAAGGGCCACTTCTAGCTAAACAACGTGAAGCTAAGTGATTAACTATACAGACTTAGGACATGTTCAATGATCCTATGTCTGCGTATATCTCTAATCTCAAATTTACATACACCGATTCCATAGACAGGATTCTGTTCTAGTTTACTTGTTAAATCAAGCAAACCATTATCTGCGGTTCGTCTGTCTGTTTGTTCGATGTCACCTGTGATAACGATTTTGCTACCTTCACATATACGTGTCATCAACATTTTAAGTTGACTTGGTGTAGCATTTTGTGACTCATCAAGTATGACCCATGCTTTCTTAAAGTTTCGACCACGGCAAAAGGCCAGTGGAGTAATTTCAATGATCTGCTCATTTAGCATGTGTACCAATTCTTTCATGCTATAGTATTCTTTCAATACGTCTAGCAATGGTCTGACCCAAGGTTCCATCTTACTGTTTAAATCGCCTGGCAAGAAGCCGTGCTTTTCATCATCAACGGCTACCGCAGGTCGAGTCAATATGATCTTATCGCAGTCGCCTCGTCTGAGGGCTTGTATCGCGGCCAGCATCGCTAGGTAAGTTTTACCCGTACCTGCTGGTCCGGATACTACTACGATGTCTAAGTCTCTGTCGATTAATGATAAGATGTATTTTTCTTGATTGACTGACTGCGGTAGCAACTCAATCTGTTTTCTTTGTCGCTTGTAGTTCTCTTTGTCGAAATCTATTGTTTCGGTTACATAGAAGTTTTTTTGATTTTGCATTCTATTGCTATTCTGCTGTTCTTTGCGTAAAGCCCCGGTTTTTCTCTTGCTCAAGCGTAAATCTCCTGTATGTTGAATTTAGAGATAGAGATAACTTATATCGCTATCTCAATGTTATTTAGGCAAGGAAATTGTGCATAATTTACATGGTGTTACTACAGTATATTCTGATAAATAAGATACTGTCCCCAAAAAACATATAATCACTTATTCGATTTTACAAGATAAATACATCATGACCCATAAAGTAGCAGATGACTGGTTTAATAGTGTTGATTTCGTCAGCATAGTAAACACCATTAAAGGTGTTATGACTAGCGACGGAACAATGAGCATCCTTTTAGATTTCGAACGTGTTTTAGACGACCTCGATTTATATGCTTTTAAGAACTGGGAACTAGGTGAGTTAGTACAAGGTCCAGATATTGGTCGTTATAGCACAAGTTGCATCTTTATGTGGCCATATAAACTCATGCCCGACCCTCGCGCTGTAAAGCGATTATTAGCAGTAGGATGTGATGTTGAATGGATGAAAACTAAAATAGAAGTTCCAGTAGAAGTAGAAAATTATGATGATTTAGTTCCCGGTACTAATTATCCTAAAGGAACTAAACGTGAAGTATGGCTAGTAAAAATCACGATCCCTATGGAACTAATGGACGATATTAAAGAAGGTAGCATTGACTTAGCAGGTAGCACTATTGACCTCGAAGAACTTGATGGTGCATATAGCGAAGATTTAGATAAAGAAGGTATTGGCGGAACATCAGACAGTGAACAAGCTAATGCTGAAGTACAACAAGCTACTGTATAAGGCAAAAATTTATGAGACTCAATGAAGGTTTAGACTATCACGACATGAAGGGTCAAATAGATCCTACCATCACCGTAGATGAATATGCATCTAAAATGGGTGAAGATAGTGATTTCGTTACATTGACTTTTAAAACTAATAGTAAATTAGCAGCCGAAGATTTAGTAGCATGGCTAGAGATAGGCTATGATTATGTATTAGACGCTAGCGTAAGTGATGGTGAATTACAACCAGGCAAATGGTTGGTGTTCGTTGAGATGAAACGTAGATCAAATATTCCTGAAAAGATTATCAATATACTCAGTGACTTAAGTACATTGACAGACATGAGTGTTAAAGATTATACAGTAAGAGTCAATGAAGAAGATCACGATGCCGACCTAGATGTCTTGAAACAAGTCATAGTATTAAGTCCAAATCAATATAAAGCTGAAGTTGAAAAAGAAGAAGATTTAAACGAGATGCGTCATAGAGCAGGTCTAGACACTAAAAAGTTATATACAGTTGACGAAGAAATTCGTAAGCTCATGGACATAGCTAAAATATGAACATGAAACAAATGGTCAAGACTATGCTAGCAGATAGTCATGACCTAGAAAGCGTATCGTCAAAACGTGTCATTACATTGATAGCTTTCTTGTTGTGTGTAGTGGCGTTTTTAGCAAACTTATTTTTTGATTACAAACTAGACCCTATGTTTTTAGATGCAATGGTTTATATCATTGTAGCAGGTTTTGGTATGACAGGTATAGAGAAGTTCGCTAGTCCAAAACCAACAAGTCAGAATCGTTGGGACAACGAAAAAGTTGACTTTCATCCCTGATTATATTATAATTAAGAATGGACCATTATGCAACGTTGGGTGTTGCAAAAAATGCAACACCTGATGAGATCAAAAAGGCTTATAGAAAACTAGCAAGCCAACATCATCCCGACAAGGGAGGTGATAAAACCAAATTCCAAGAAGTCCAAGAAGCTTACAGTGTACTCAGTGATGAGAACAAACGTAAAGCATACGATAGTCCTTCACAACAGTTTCACGAAGGATTTGGATTTGGTATGAATGGTGTCAATATCAATGACATATTCGGAGATATATTCAGGCACCATCAAAACGCAGGTAGGCATCAAAAGCAAGTATATAGAACCCGTGTCGATATATCATTGATGGATGCATATAACGGTACAAATAAAATATTGGATCTGAATACTATGAATGGTAAAAAGATCGTAGATGTTAAAGTACCAAAAGGTGTAAATCAAGGTGATCAAATGCGTTTTGATAATGTCATAGATAATGGCACATTGATCACAGAATTTAACATCATGCCCGATCTACGTTTTGAACGCAGAAACAATGATTTGTACTGTAATCATAGCATTAGTGTATTGGATCTGATAGCAGGTTCAGAGTTTCCATTTAAAACAATAAGTGGATTGGAACTAAAAGTCATCATAAAAGAAAAGACACAACCATATGTTAGCATGAGATTGCCCGGACGTGGCATGCCTATTTACAATTCAAATCAATATGGAGACCAATATATATTGCTAAAACCCTACATTCCTGATAATATAGACAACGAAATTATCGATAGTATTTTGCGTAATCGTGCAAAATAAATATTTTAAAAAGAGAGGCTTATGAATCATTCACCCGAAATCGAAAACATTATCGAACAAAGCATTGCATATGCGAAACAACATAACCATGAATATGTGACAATAGAGCATCTACTATTGGCACTTATTACCTTTGCTCCATTTAAGAAATGCTTGAGTAGTTTTGGTGTCGATATCCCATTAATGACTGATGAAGTTCAGGCATATATCAGTAGCCTTCATGCGATTGAAAGCAAGAACCCTGACACTATTCCTAAAAAGACTAACAGCCTTGAACGTGTGATGAATCGTAGTGTCACACAAGTATTGTTCACTGGTCGCCGTACAGTCACTACTATCGATCTATATCTAAGCATGGCTAGTGAAAGCAATAGTCATGCGCATTATTTCTTGTTGAAATATGGTATCACTAAGAATGAATTCTTCCCGTATTGGCAAAAGCATTACAAGGGCGCTGAATTTGTTGGCTCACTGAGTGACAATCAAGCAGATGAGATCCTTGAACAACATACTATCAATCTCACACAACTAGCCCGTGAAGATAAGCTTGAACCATTGATCGGTCGTCATAAAGAGATTGATGACATCATTAACGTATTGGCAAAACGCTTCAAGAGCAACGTATTGATGGTCGGTGACCCCGGTGTTGGTAAGACTGCTATCGCAGAAGGTATCGCTAGGGCAATCGTTAGTGATGAAGTTCCTGAATTCTTGAAGAAGCATGAACTTTATAGCCTTGAGATCGGAAGCTTGCTTGCAGGTAGTCGATATCGCGGTGACTTTGAAGAAAAGGTCAAGCAAGTTATCGAAGCACTCAATACTAAAAAGAAGGCAATTCTTTTTATTGACGAAGCACACATGATGCAGAGTGCTGGTAGTTCAAGCAATGGTAGTGTTGACTTTGCTAACATGATCAAGCCTGCAATCACTAAGGGCACATTGAAGGTCATTGCAAGCACGACTTGGGAAGAATTCTACGAGAGTTTTGAGAAGGATCGTGCATTGATGCGTAGATTCTATCGTGTAAGCATCGATGAACCTTCAACAGATACAACTGTTCGCATCCTTCGTGGTTTGAGCGAACGTTTGTCAGACTTCCATGAAGTTAAAATCACTGATGATGCTATTCAGGCTGCTGTTGATATGGCAAATCGTTATATCCATGACCGCAAGAACCCTGACAAGAGCATCGACTTGCTTGACGCAGCCTGTGCTAAACAGCGTGTGCTTGAGAACAAGGGCACAGATATCACTAAGGATCTTGTCTTTGAGCAAGTAGAAAAGTTCACGGGAGTGCCTGCTGACAAATTGAGCGGTGATAACTTTGATCGCATCACTAATCTTGAAGAAAACGTTAAAGCTAAGTTGTATGGACAAGATGATGCAGTCAAGGAAGTATTGGATCGTGTTTATGTAAGTTTCGCTGGAATCAACAATGAAACAAAGCCTATCGCAAGTTTCTTGTTCTTAGGTCCAACTGGTACTGGTAAGACTGAACTGGCAAAGTTGTTGAGTAAAAATCTTGACATGCCTTTGTTGAAGTATGACATGAGTGAATATTCAGAAAAGCACTCTGTAAGTTCATTGATCGGTCCCCCTCCCGGATATGTTGGTTTCGGCGACAGCCAAGTACAAGGTGGTCGATTGATCAGTGACTTGAGCAAGAACCCGCATAGCATCATGCTGTTTGACGAGGTTGAGAAGGCGCATCCAGATATCTTCAATATCTTCTTGCAGATTCTTGATGAGGGTCGTGTTACTGGTAGCAATGGTAAGGAAGTCAGTTGCAAGAACACATTGATCATTCTTACTAGTAACTTGGGCAGTGCAGATGGTGAGCGCAATGCTATCGGTTTTGGTGACATGGCTAAGACAGGTGAAGATGACAAGGCACTGAAGGACTTCTTTAAGCCTGAGTTCAGAAACCGTCTTGATAAAGTTTGCAAGTTCAAGAAGTTGGATATGCTATCCATCAAGAAGATCGTCATCAAATTCACTGAGGATGTCAAGAAGTTGTTGCTTGAAAAGCACAACATTACT
>Ga0129333_10004116_pt1 | contig 13610 bp, 14 predicted proteins | sample CPB6_08_DNA_FD_94474 | JGI IMG/M metagenome (GOLD analysis project Ga0129333, IMG submission 94474) | Freshwater to marine salinity gradient microbial communities from Chesapeake Bay, USA - CPBay_Sum_0.6_0.8_DNA | ecosystem: Environmental > Aquatic > Marine > Coastal | place: USA: Chesapeake... | reverse complement strand
GATTGTCCACCCGGTCGGGCTGCCGTACCACGGCGCGAAGTTCGGGCTGGTGATTGAGCAGAAGTCCGCCAACCTCGTCACCTGACTGGCCCCGGTCGGGATGTACGAGGAGGCACCGGAGCCCTGCTCCAGTTGTGCGCCCCAGATGTAAATGCCGCTTCCCGTGGTTCCCGCGTACGAGGTCGTGGTGCCGTTCGTGGAAAGCCGCAGTTGGCAGTTCGCGGTAACCTGCCCGACGATGGTGGTCAACCGCATGGAAATCCGATACCACCCCGTCGTTCCCAACGCGGTGACGGTGGTGATTCCTGCGGTGGATTCGCTCACGACGGCACCCGTTGACAGGTTGACCATGCTGTTCGCGCCCGATCCGCCGTTCTCCCACAGTTGCACGAATGTCCGCTCAACCGCCTTGGCCCAAACGCTGAACGTGTAGGTCGTTGAAGCCAATACGGTTGGAACGGTCAACGGCGCGTGAAGTCCGTTTGTGGTCGTTTCCTCAATCTTGATGACTGTCGCGCTTGCCCCAGTTGGATTGGTGGTGGTTACTGTTCCTCTGGTGACGTTTACGCTCCAGTTCCAGTTGGTCGCACCTCCGGTGGTGTCGAAGGTTTCGGACCAGTTGAACAGGTTCGTCGCCGTCCCCTCAATCAGCAGTCCTCGCGGTGCCAGCGTGGTCGGGTCGTAGTCGAAACGGGGGATGTTGGTTGCTGCCGTAGCGACAAGTCCGCTTGCGTTGATGAATGTCGCAACAGTGCTCGCCCGCGTGAACGTCAGGCGCGGGTCGAGTTGGCCCGTGGTGAAGTCAAGCGTGAGCGTGGAGCCGTCGCCGGCACGGCCGAGCAGCTTGCTCGCGTAGGACGAGCCGCTGATCCGCGAGAGCCTGGGGCGGTTCGCTCGGTTCATCAGAGGGTCGACCAGAAGCAGCCCATGTCCGGGGTGCCGCTCGACTTGAACTGCGCCGTCACGTACTGCGACCCCGCCAGGTCAAGCATGGCGTAGGCGGGCTCCACGTTCGACGCTGCCGGCGTGGCCGGGGAGTAGATGTTGGCCGCCGGCGTACCCGCCACCTGCGTGATGCCGCTGAAGGTCCGCGTGTTGGCCGTCCCGTCGATGGTGTAGTTCGGGACGGTGCCGCTCGTGAAGGTGAGCGTAAAGTCAGCCAAGACCGTGGGCAGGTACCAGAAGGTGCTGTCCGAGGTCTGGAGGTACTTGCGCCATCCGAGCAGGCGCATCCCGATGCTCGTCTGCGCGGTGGTCGCGGACACGAGGAAGGGGAACACGTACAGCAGGGAGGCGTTTTGGCCGTTGACCGCGGCCGACGTGTAGTCGAACAGCAGGCCCGTAGAGGGTGCGGTCTGCGTCAGGACGGCGTTTGCCGCCGTGTAGGTCGATGCCACGGAGGCTGCGGTGACCTTGCGGAAGTTGTTCTGTGCGGTGGTGATGTCCATGTCAGATCTCTCCTCGGCGCTTCATGTCGAGCGCGATGGCGACTGCCTGGTCCTGCGGCTTGCCCTCTGCGATGAGGGTGCGGATCTTGTCGCTGACGGCCTTGTCGGCCTTCTCCATGAGCTTGAGGCCGGCCTTCACGTCCTCGCGCTCGAGGTCGGAGGGCTTCTCGGCCTTGGCCTTTGGGACGCAGTTAGGGACGGTCCTGCCGTCCTGCTCCTTCATGCCGACCGCCTCGTAGCCCGACCAACACGCATCGGACAGGGCGTTCTTGCTCTTGCCGCCGATGCGAACACGCGAACCCATGCCCTTCTCTTCAGCCAAAGCGTTCCACCGTTCAATCATGGTCGGAACAAAGTCGTTCCGGCTCACTCCCGGCACATTCTTGACAGCCCAATTTCGGAACTGATCCGGCGTGATCGTGCTTGTCACGCGACCGCCTTCGACAATCTCAATCATGTAGAGCGCGTTGGTGTCCTTCGCGCCGGGGCGGGAAAAGCCGCGCATGACATCCGATAGAGCGTCCTGCTTGGTGGAGATGGCTTCCGCCTGTCGCTTCAATTGTTCGATGTTGCCCGTGGAAATGTGGCGAAGTCCACGCATTTCATCCCAACGGTAAAGCGATCCAACACTCTTGCCAAGGTGCGGCATGGAGTCAATCTTCCAATGATCTCGTCCGATCTTGGCCGTGTGTTCTTCGATGTCCTTGCCGTGCTTCTGCGTCGGGGTCACCGTCCACTTCGCCATCTTCGCCTTCGCGCCGGGGCGGGAGGCGCGGATGCTCGGGATGCGCCACGCGCCGCCGCTCCATCGCAATCCGCGAGCATATGCCTTTTCATATCCGCGCTCATAATCGTCCAAGCCATCCCACGAATCCTCGTGCGTAGTGTCATATCGCTCCCACCCGTTTCCTTGATTGACATCAACGGCGAGGTATCCGTTGTGCAACTTACGAACACGGAACTGCGGCTTACCAAACTTCGCCTTCGCGCCGGGGCGGGAAGCGTTTAGACGCGCTGCGACCGCAGGAAACTCTCTCTTGGCTTGCGACATCATCCCGCCAGCCTTTGGGCCGTGCTTCACGCCCATCTGATAGCCCAACTGGAACCACGGATTGGCCTGCACTCCCTCGCGGAAGTTCGGGATGAGCGCAGCCATCTGCGACATCTTTACCCCGCGCTCGTATGCCTCTGCGTCACTCACAGAGAACGCCGCCTTCGCGCCGGGGCGGGACATGGAAGCCTTGCGAACATCCTCTTTGGCTACCTTGATGCTCTCGTACTTGCCAATGTCCACGACATAGAACATTCCCGGCTCATCGTAACGGACGATTTTGCCGCGCACCATTTCGCGTCCATACGGAACCACAACGGTATCGCCGCTGTTGAACTTCCCCATCTTCGCCTTCGCGCCGGGGCGGGAGAAGGCAGACGGCAGCCAACGCATCGGATTGCCCGACTGCGCGTTTGCCTCAATCCATTCCGTCGCGGTCTGATTGTCCGTGTTGACCGTCGCGGCGTGTTCCCAATGCCCATCAATCTTGATGCTGATGCGAGTCCACTTGCCTTCATCTTCAGCAAGGAACTCGTGTCCACGCGCTCGGATGACGCGCTTGTTCGTGCCCATCCTCGCCTTCGCGCTCTTGTTGCTCATGTCCCGCATCGTAGCGTTCCTCCGTTGTGTTCACGCATTCACGAAGCCCGGATCGGGGAACCTGCCCGCCTCAATGAGCTTCTGCCTGGTCCCGTTGTGCCGTCGCACCGCTGCGGCATTCACCGTGCCGTCCGGGCGCGTCCAGCCCTTGTCCATCGCCATCGCCGCTGGCACAGGCAGCAACGCGCATCGGCAATTGAATCCGCACGGGGGCGAGATTCCCATCCGGTCGAAGTCCTCGATGGTCCCCACGTAGCCATCCATCGCCCGGTGCTCCTCGCGCGTTCGTGGGTCCTTCGTCGCGCTGTACTGCACCAGAGGCACGAACGCCTGCACCGCTGGCTCTCGCAGCACCTCGGCCGCTCCCTCCGTGGCCGCCCTGTTTGTATTCGTGCGTAGCACGGTCTCCAGTCGCGCCGTGGTCAGGGCCGTCCCGGTCACGGCCTGCGTCGTGGTGACGAAGTCCCCAAGGTTCATCTTGGTTATGAGCTTGCCGACCGTGCTGCGACCTGGCTTCTGCTCAATGACCTGGGCGACAAGCTCTTGCGCCAAGCGGGTCTGCTCTTGGTTCATCCCGGTCACGAAGAAGGTGCCGTCCGTGATGCGCTTGACCGTGGTGATGCCTGCCGTGCCGGGTCGGCTCACGATGCCCCGCAGCAGCCCGTCTAGGATGGGGCTTTTGCGCCGCAGGTCGGCGAGGGCGTGCGCTTTCTCGTGCTCGGTCACGTCGCCTGCGCTCAAGGACGCGGCTTGGATCAGGGTTTCCCACGTGCCTCGGGACACGGGGATGCGCCGGCGGAACCACGAGGCAAGGGGGGCGAGGTACTTGCTCCCCGCCTCGATCCGCAGCCCGGGCACGTCGCGGTCGAATTGCTCCGGGCCTTCCGCCTCGGCCACGGCCTTCTCCACGACCTCGGAGGGGATCTTGGCCTTCTGGACGCTTCCCGCCGCTCCGAACAGCCACGAGGCCAGCAAGAGGGCGCTGCACGCCTCGCGGAAGTCGGCCCACGCCTCGGCATCGTCCTCGCCCCGGACCTGCGAGGCCAAGGCGACCCGATACGACTCCTGCGCCCTCTTGAGGACGGTACGCAGGTGCTTGTCGAGCTCCTGGCGGGTCATCGCGTGCGCTTGCGGATGGCGACGGTCTTGGGAGCCTCGGGAGCGGGCTCGTCGCCCTCGGCCTCGTTGCCGTGCCCAAGCAGCGCGGCGAGGGGGTTGTCGGCTGCGCCAGCAGCCTCCTTGCCGCCGAGGACGGCTTCGCCGTCTGCGGGCTCGCCGAGCCCGAGCAGGTCGCGCACCTCGCGCTCGCTGACCCGGCCGCCGAGGGACACGAACTTCTCGATGGCCTCGAGGCGGTCCTTGGGGTTCGGGCGCTCCGGGGCGAAGGCGAACCGGATGCCACGCGCCTCCTCCTCGGTCGCTCCAAGCATCCCGGCGAGCACGCGCACGAAGTCCTGGGTGACGCTCTCGCCGAGCGTGTCAGCGTGGTACCGGATGACCCGGGACAGGGTGTCGGCGTGGAGGTCGGCGACCCCGGAGCCGAGGCCCGTGCCCCCGGTCTCGCTCGAGAGGCTCTGGCCGAGGATGGCTTCCTTGAGCTTGCCCGAGAGCCAGTTCACCATCTCCATGAAGATCTGGGCGCGTCCCGCATTCGCGTCCTTGATGTCGATGTCGTACATCGACTCATTGGGCCCGATCCTCGGGAGCACGACGCTGTTGTCGTTCACGAGGTTCTGGAGGATCGTGAGCATCTCGCTCTTGGCCGCGTCGTTGCCGGCGGGGTAGTAGCCGACCCGGATGCCGAGGGCGTAGCGTTCCGCGTATGCGGCGGCGTTCTGCAGGATCTCCTGCTTGAGCAGCCAGATGTACCAGCACACGTCACGGGCACCAACGCCGCGGTAGACGGTCTCGCTGGTGTTGGGGTCGCTGAAGTTGGGAGCGGTGGTGAATACCCGGTGGAGGATGACGGCCCTGCGCTCGTTCTCGTCAAACAGGTGGACGAGGGAGTCGAAGCCGAGGTCGGTGACGCTCGGCTCGTTGATGTAGGCGCTGCCGACGCGCATGGCGAGGTTGCCGTACTGGTCGAAGGCGAGCGTGTCGCTTGCGAACGGCACCCATTCCTTGACTCGCACGCCGAGGACGGCATCTCGCTCGTACACCAGGTTGACGGCCGAGCAGCCGTACCAGACGGCCTCGTGCAGGGCGCGGAAGAGGTCGCTGCGACGGGGGACGGCCTTGACGATGTCGGTCAGCCTGCGGGCGAGCTCAACGAGGCGGGGGTTCTCCTCGTCCTCGGGGATGATGGCCCACTCAAGGCCGGCAAGCGTGACAAGCAGGGACCGCAGGCATCCCTCGATGTCCGCGTCCATCCGCATCATGGCCTGGTAGTTGGGGTCGAGCCTGTAGGCGAGGCTCGAGTTCCGCAGCATCAGGGACGCGGTGCGGAAGAAGGTGCGCTGCACCTCCACGGGCAGGGCGAGGGGCCCGGTGGGGCCGCGCTGCACGGGCGGCTTGAGCGGCTTGCGCGGTCGCTTGTCGGGGGGGAGCCCTGCGCCTGGGATGGCGTTGGGCATCAGCGGATTCGAGTGTGCGTCGGCCACGGCAGCAGTCTACCGCTGCTAGCCGAAGATACGCCGACGCACGGGGCGGTTGTCGAAGAGTCGCGGGCTGCTCGTGGGAACGGTGACCGCGCCGCCGGCGCTGGCGACCGTGCCACGGGCCGCGGCCTCGCAGAGGTCCACGACCACGTCCACGGTGTCATCGTGCGCCCCGGCGGGGAAGGACAGCATCTCGTCCACGACCGGGCGGAAGGCGCTCGCCACCTCGCCGTTCTGCCCTTGCGGGAAGGACAGCTTGCCCTGCTCCACGAAGGGCTGCGCGGAGGCGGCCCGGAGGTGCTTGTCCGTGGTGCGCTCGACGGCCACGACGGGCTGGCGGCAGGAGGCGCGGAACTGGTCGAACACGCCCTTCTGCGGGCCGTTGGCCTCGGCGAGGACCATCTGGGCTCCGCGGCGCTCCACGAGCTCGCGGGCCATGCGGGCGAAGTCGGGGAACGACTCGCGGACGCGCAGGATGTCGGTGAGGTACAGGTTGCGGCCGTGGTCCACCTGTCCCACAATGCAGACCGAGTAGTCGGGGTCATCGCGGTCCTGGCGCTTGCGGCCGTAGCCCCAATCGATGGCGGCGACGGTGCGGGAGCCGTTGGGGGTCTCGTCGTGGTACCGGAGCCATTCCGGGCGGAACACGAGGAGGTCCGAGGAGAGGGGGACGAGCTCGTAGGCGCGGGCGTAGGCCATCGGGCCGAGGGCCTTGCGGCGGGCCTCGAGGGTGTCGGCGGTGAACGCCTCGGGCCACGGGCTCTCGGTGCCTCGGCACGGCCGGCGCAGGAGGGAGCGGCCCTCGCACTCGCGCCGCCAGTCGGCGGTGATGTCATCCGTGTGGAAGGGGGTGGCCGACCGCCAGAGCCGGGTGGGGTGGGCGGCGGTGGGGTCGAGCATGGGCAGCCAGATGTTGGCGACCGACTCCTTGACCTGTTGCCGTAACGCGGGCTGCAGGACGGCGTTGCGGAGGTCGCATACGTCATCGAGCCAGATGATGTCGGCGCGGCCGCCCGTGCGCCCGAAGATGCCCGAGGCTTGGACGGAGGGGTCGCGGCGGGCGGTCACGCCCGGGGCGAAGACGCTCCAGGCCATGATCGTGTCCTCCCCGGGCTTGAGGGTCACGTGGGGGAATACGGCGCGGTAGATGGGGCTGCGGATGATGTCGCGCAGGAAGCGGCTCGTGGCGGCGGCGGAATCGTCGTTGGAGCCGACGAGCTTGATGCGGGTGGTGGGGCGGTTGCCGAGCCACCAGGCGCAGAGGTAGGTGAGGGTCGAGGTCTTGGCGTGGCCGCGGGGGAGCTCGGCATACCAGGCGTGGTGGTCGAGGGCGTGGGCGAGCAGCTCGCGCTGGAGGGCGGGGACGGGCTTGCCGAGGCAGAGGGCGATGAAGGCGGCGGGGTTGTCCCGAGCGCCCTGGACGGCCTGTGCGGGGGTCAGCGGCGGCGCTTTGGCTTTGCGGGGCACGCGGGCTGCTGCGGCTTGAGGGCGCGGGCGACGGCCGAGAGGGCGCTGTCTGGCATCTCGTGCACGACCTCGACGCGGTCGGTGGCGGTGCCTGCGTCGAGGCGGTTGATTCGGTCGAGGTCAATGCAGGCTTCGATGTCAGCCTTGCGGAGGGCGGCGATGAGTTCGGTGGCGCGAATGCGGTCCCGGGGGCTTGCGTTGGGGTCGGAAGCGATGGCGTAGACCTCGCGTGGGAGGACGGTGGCGGCCTCCTCGGGGATCTTCCACCCGCTGTAGACGGCCTGCTCGAGGGCGCGGAGGTGCTGGCGATTCTCTCGGCGAAGGACCGGATCATGCCCTCCCCCTAGTCCCCCGACGCTCTCGGCGGATTTCTCGCTCATCGTGACCTCCTTGGTGATCTTACGACGCTTGCTCGAGCTTGATGCGGAAGCCTGCGGCGCGGGCGAGCTTCAGGACCGAGTCAAAGGTTGGCTTGCGCCGGCCGATGCGGGTTCCCGGGGTGCCGAGGAGGCAGCGCACGGTATGGGCTCGGAGGATGCCTTCGGCCTCCATGCTGCGGGCGAGGCCGCTGCGGGTGCCCCCGGTCGTGGCCACCTTCTCGGTGATCGCGGCCTTGAAATCGTCGTAGTCGTTGATGACCATATGCGGGAGCATACCACGCTACGAGGTCGCAGCAGGGGGCTCGGGCGCTTCTGGCGGGTCGGGTTCTGCGCCCATGTCGATGGCGGTGGCGGCCCAGCAGATGCGGAAGGTGCCTACGCCGTAGTCCTGGGTCTCGATGTGGTCGCTGACGAAGTTTCGTGCGGCGCGGTGGTTCATGCCGTCGCGGTCGCGGAGTCTGGCGGCGATCATGTCGGCCGAGTAGATGGCGACGGGCACGCCTTCGGGCTCGTTGGCGCGGGGGAAGGACAGCCCGAGGAGGCAATCGTCGTAGCCCTTGAGGAGGATGGGCCCGCGTGGCCGCCTGCGTCGGCTCATGTGGGTCATGGTACCGCTCGAGGCTGCGGGTTCTTGCGGTGCCAATCGACGGCGACGGCGAGGATGCGCGGTGCGGTGAGGGTCAGGCTGACGCGCTCGCGCACGGTGGCGATCTCCTCTGGGGTGGCCGTGGCGAGGATGTCCTCGGCCCAATGGTCCCAAGCCTCGAGCTCGGCGGTGGACGGGCCAGCGATGGCGTTGGCCTCGCGCCGCGTGCGCCGTGCGTCCATGACGGGCGTGGTGCGGTCCTGCCCGGTGATCGCGCAGTAGCGCTTGTGGATCGCGGCGATGTCGGGGCGGGAGTCGCGCTCGAGGCGGTGCTGGCGGATGCAGTCGCGCAATTTGTCCTGGTGGAGGTGCTGCCACTTCTCGTAGACGATGTCGCGCAGCGCCGTGTCCATCGTGAACTTCGGCCAGAGGGCCTCCATCAGCGCCATGTTGTCCATGAATCCGGTGCTGTCCATGCCCGGAGTATACGCGGCGGCATCACGGTGTCTAGGGGGCGCGGGGGGGTAGGTGTGCGGTTGCGATGCGGATTCCCGCATCGATTCAATCCCCGATCCGCAGCCGTCGCTGCCCCGTCGCGGAGCGTTCAGTTCGCATGGTGAGCGCGGAGGGGGGGTGACCCCGCGAGGGGGCCACGATCAACCAGCCCGCACGGAGCCGCGCTTTCGGTCGATGCCACGAGTTTCACCATTTCGCTGCAGGACGGGCAGCCGCTGCCCTCGTGGGGGAGCGCACCTTGCGGTGGCGCAGGGTAGGGTCACCTCCCTGCGTCTACATCCATGCTCCCCTACCGCGCCGGGAGCGTCGTGCGGCATTCTTGACCCTGGGGTCACCTTCGCTAGAATGCAAGCGGTTCTGATTCGCGGCTGGCATCATAGCGGTGACCCGCGGAACGATGCAAGCAGATTCTGCAGGCGACCGCGAGGCTCTCGCGGTCGTTCTGTTTCCCGTGCGTACAATGTGGGTACGTGGTCGGCTCCCGGGCAGCGCGAGCTTCGGCTTGCACCCCCCGCGGACCCGTGCTACGCTCCGGGCATCCGGCGTGCCTCTCTGACGAGGCGAGGTGGCTTGTGCCGCCAAGCGCGGCGCGACCGGATGCCCAGGTGCCACGGACGGCACCTTCTTCTGCCCCCGGAAGCGCCCCGCGTTGACCTCACCGTCCGCGGGGCGTTTCGTTCGTATGTGAGCGAATCCGCCACACCTGTGTAGTTCTGTAGTCACTTCGCGCCATGACCAGCGCATTCGTCACGTGGATATACTCGCCAGTATGAACCCATATCGCGTCGAGCCGCCGTTTCTTTTGTCGTTCAGCGGAGGTCGCACGAGCGGCTACCTCGTGCGCCACGTCCTTGATGCGTGGGGCGGCACGCTGCCGGAAGGAGGCCATGTCATGTTTGCGAACACCGGGCGAGAGCATTCCACAACGCTCGACTTCGTGCGGCATGTCGAGGAGGCATGGTGCCCGGTGACGTGGGTTGAGTACCGAAACGACGTTACGGGCTTTGCAGAGGTGACGCACGCGACTGCGGCCCGTGACGGAGAACCGTTTTCGGAGGTCATCAAGAAGCGCAAGTGGCTACCAAGTCCTGTGCAGCGATTCTGTACCACCGACATGAAGGTGGTGCCAATGCGAAAAGCCATGAACGCGCGTGGACAGCCCGAATACACCACCATACTTGGCTTGCGTGCCGACGAAGAGCGTCGGGTCGCCAAGTTGCGAAACGACCCGGAGCGCGATATTTCAATGCCTCTTGCTGATGCTGGGGTGACGCGGGAGGACATACTTGCTTGGTGGAAACGCCAACCGTTCGACCTGCGCTTGCCAAACGACGATCCTGCCTTTGGGAACTGCGACCTGTGCTTCCTGAAGGGCATGGCTCGGATTGAGCGCGTCATCCGCGCCGAACCGGAGCGGGCAACGTGGTGGAGCAATGAGGAGGCCGCACGCGGATCGCGCTTCCGAAAGGATCGGCCAACCTACGCGCAGATTCTTACGCAGATCACGGTGCAGGGCGAACTGTTCCAGCACTTTGATGACACAACTATCCCGTGCGATTGCACGGAATAGATCACGAATACTTGTCGTATTGCGAGAGCCAGTAATCGCGCATGGTTTCAATTTGCGCGTACGCATTCTTCGCGGCGGTTCGGATTTCGGGATTGCGTGATTTGAGATACTTGGCAAGCCAAGTTCTCATCATGTAGTCAAAGTTGTCGTATGCAGAGTGGCTCATGCCTCTCGCTCCCCCCTGTGTGTGCAAGTCGCCTTGCCGAATCTTTTGTTCGACGTATCGCTTGGCTTCGGAATGCCGTTGCTGCGCTTTTGACAGCACATGGGCAATATCGGCCAAAATAACCGCACTAAAGTGAACTTTATTTGCCAAACCAAGACGAGCGGCGATTTCGTTGTAAATGCGAGAGCGGGCCATAGCCCCCACCATACCAATTCTGGACCCCGAAAGACATTTGAGTACTATCTGCGGGGCGGTTCGTTTGCGGGACAGCGCACGAGCTTCGTCGTGCCTGCCCCTGGGCGGGATGCTCTTGCTACACCAACGGTTGCGCGCTGCCGGCGGGCGGTACCTCGCGGCCCTTCTGCGCCGGCCCGTGTGGGTGGTTGGGCTCCGACACCCGCAGACCCACGCCTCCGCACCCGCATGATACGCCGCCGCCTGTCGATGCCCCGTACAGGTCCGCATAAGGTGTCGAATGCGTTTTGGCTCGTTCTGGCTATCCCGTAAGCGGAAAGGAGAACTTGTAAGAGTTTCTTACGGGGTGCGCCTGTACCGGAGCCGCCAAAGTAGGCGGGACAGGTCGTTGGCCGTCGCGTGGACCGCTGCTTCGTCTAGCAGGGGCAGCGAGGCGTGCAGGGCCTCGTGGATCACGGTGTCGAGCGTGTCCTCCTCGCCCTGCCATGTGCCCACACGGATGAGGCGGCCCTCGGCCTTGCCTGGGTCCACCATGTCGCCATAGTCCTTCATGTTGGCCGCGAACCGCAGCCGCCAATACTTGCCGCCGAGGCGCACGCGCATGAGGTGCCTCCTACTGTGCGTCGAGGATGTCCCACGCCAGACGCGGGTGGCCGCGCTTGCGCCCGGTGGTTGGATCGTCCACGGCCTCCCAACGGCTGTAGAGCCTGATCCACTTGGCCCGGATCGGGGTCGGGCCGCAGCCCTTCTCCACGATCCACCCGCCCGAGCCGTCGCCCCAATCCCGCTTGTACGTGCCGCAGCGGATGAAGTCGCAATGGCGGTTGCGGACCTCGTACACCCCGTTGCGAGTCTCAAGGTACTCGCGGGCAATGCCGACGATGTTCGACTGGTGGTTGTGCCCGACCGCGATGCAGTCGGCACCTTCGACCCATGAGAACATCCGGCGGCTGTCCAGCACGCCCATGCTCATCGGAGCCGAGCCGCCGCTGCCGTGGTGGTAGCGCATCGTCCAAGTCATGCGGCAGTTGTTCACTTGGCAACGAATCTTGATCCACCCGCCGTAGCCGCCTGCGCCCATCTGACTCGCGGGGTTGTGAACCTTGATCGTGCGGACGAGGTTGGTGGTCGGACACGATTCGTGGTGTTTAAGCCACGCGGACTCGTGGTTGCCTTGCCCAAGGACGCACCAGTTCTGCGCGTAGGGCGCGTACTGCTCCGCTGCGTCATCAATCACCTTGTCAAAGTACGCGGCGGCAAGTTGCGACGAGCGCAGTTGTGCTTTGCTTTGCCGCCTGTCCGAAACGCCTTGCATAAGGTCTAGGCAGTCACCTAAATCCACTATGATTGCGCGACGCTCCATCGCCTCGTCAAGATGTCGCATCTCTGCGCTGCGATCATTCTTTGGGTTGTCCGTGTGTGCGTCCGAGCGGACCAACAACCATTGCTCCCACCCTGCCCGCACCGGGTCGCAGTCAATGATGTGGATGTTCTTCCCGTGATGCGTGGCGCGGAACGGCGGCGGGGGCGGGCCTTTCGGCCTTGCCTTCAATGCGGGCTGCGCTTTCCCTCGTCGCTTTCCCATCGGTCATCCTTCCGGTTTCGGATTGTCACCGCTATTGAAAGGCACCAGTTTGTTCAAGGCTTCACGCCGCTTTCCGCATCCTCCGCACGGCTTGACCCCGATTGCCGATGTCATGCGGGCAACAGCGTCGCCCAAACCTCGCATCGGCGCAGTCTTGCTGGGCGATGGCGTGAACGAAAGCACGGCGACGGTGCCATCGGCGTGCGCCTCCACCATGAACTCGCCGTCCTTCGTGTTGAACCGTATGCGAGCCATCACAGCCTTTGAATCGTGTATTGCTTTTCCGTGTACCAAGCGTCGCGGGTCTGCTCATAGAAGCAGGCCGACAGCAACCCTTCCGCGCAGTAGCACTCCCCGCACACCTCGTCATCTGACAGGCTTGTGCATGACGATGGGCTGATCGTGCTGTTTAGGCTGCACATCACCTGCCCCGTGCCGCATACGGCGGCTTGGTTTCCGAACGCGGCAAACTCAATGAGCACCGGATTCGACGGGCCGCATGGGGCGGTTTCAGAACACACGATCTGCGTTGAACCACCGCCAAGGCATTCGCAAGTCCATGTGGGGACGTTCGTCAGGTAATCGCATTGCCCGGTGAAGTTGATCTCGTTCACCCCGTTCACGGGGTCGTACAGGTTTTCCCAATCGTTGAACACCGTGCTGATGCAATTGCAGAAAGCATCCTCCGCAATTTGCGTCTGCCCACCTCCGTAGTTCAGCGTGCTGTCGGTCGGGTGCGTGAAGAAATACGACACCTGCGATGTCGGCGTTCCTAGCACCCAACGCGGACCCATGATCCCGTTCTGATACAGTTCGGTCAGCCCTCGCGGGATTTGCAGGACGGGCATCTGCACGGGCACCACGTTGAGAAGTTGCGCCGCGATGTCCTCAATCATCGCCGCCGGAAGCGCGTCGGCAGCGATTGGCCCGTAAATGGCGGCTGCAATGACTTCAGGAAGTGCGTTGATTGCCGCAAGCGCAGCGGCCAGCGTGAGCGGCGCAAGGTTGACCGCGTTCTGAATGACACCGCCGCCGTCGCGGGTGATGAATACCCCGGCAGTCACCTCCCATGTCCAATTGAGGTATCCCGCTGGCTTGGCAATCGTCATGTAGGCAGGCGAGGTCAGGTACGTTGCCCGTTGAACGTAAGAGCAGTTCAGCGTCGCCGTGTACGCGCCTTTTGGATTGGCTACCAATTCCGTGCAACCAGCGCATCCGCCGTAGTCAAGGTCATATGCGAAGGTGCCGCTGTTGTTGTCAACGACATGGCTTCCCGTGAAGTTCATGCCCGTTGCGACATACACGCCCGCGTTGTCGTACACCCAATCCGCCGTGTCAACGATGGCCGTGCTGCTGACGTACGGAAGATCAATCGCAACCGCAGCCATTCGGAACGTGCGAACATAGTGGTGTACGACATCCCACGGATTCGCGGGGGGCGGAAAGCAG
>Ga0129333_10004115_pt1 | contig 13610 bp, 12 predicted proteins | sample CPB6_08_DNA_FD_94474 | JGI IMG/M metagenome (GOLD analysis project Ga0129333, IMG submission 94474) | Freshwater to marine salinity gradient microbial communities from Chesapeake Bay, USA - CPBay_Sum_0.6_0.8_DNA | ecosystem: Environmental > Aquatic > Marine > Coastal | place: USA: Chesapeake... | reverse complement strand
CCCCGTGAGGCCATCGATCACGGGTGGCTCTTTACCTTGGAGCGAGATCCGATAGGCCTTGTATGCAATCGTGGCTCCACCCAGGTCTCCGATGTTCTCGCCAATAGTGAGTGAACCGTTGACCTTGCTCTCCGGTGTCTCCTCTGGCGCGAGGGCGTCATATTGCGCGATCAATGATGAGGTCCGCTTCTCGAATTCTCTGCGGTCATCATCGCTCCACCAATTGACCAAGCGACCATCACCGTCGTAGCGAGATCCTTGATCATCGAAGCCATGTCCGATCTCGTGACCTATCACTGCACCGATCCCGCCGAAGTTGACCGCATCGTCGGCCGTGGGATCGAAGAAGGGCGGTTGCAAGATCGCGGCAGGGAAGACGATCTCATTCATCCCTGGGTTGTAGTAGGCGTTGACTGTCTGTGGCGTCATGAACCACTCGCTCTTATCGACCGGGGCACCGATCTTGGCGTATTCGATCGCCGTCTCGAAGGCATGGATCCGTTCCAGGTTGCCGAAGAGATCACCGCGACGGATCGTCAGATCGCTGTAGTCACGCCACTTCTCCGGATATCCGATCTTCGGTGTGAATTTGGAGAGCTTCTCGAGCGCTTTCTCTCGAGTCTCCGGTCCCATCCACTCCAGGTTCGATATCGATTCCCGGTAGGCGGTGATCAGGTGCGAGACGAGCGCTTGCATCCGCTCTTTTGCCTCGGGCGGAAAGTGTTTGGCGACGTAAATCTCGCCGACTGCTTCACCGAGAGATCCCTCAATGAGAGCGACCCCACGCTTCCATCGCTCCTTCAACTCAGGGATGCCACCAAGGGTGCGGCCATAGAAGTCGAAGTTCTCGTTGACGAGCAGCGCATTCAGGTAAGGAGCGCTATTGCTGATGACTTTGAAAGCGAGCCAAGAGCCCCACGAGAAGGAATCGAATCTCTCGAGCATCGCCCTCATTCCCTCGAAGAAGGAGGGTTGACGAATCACTGCAGGGGAGAGGACTTTCTCAGGAGTATTGGAAGCGCTCGACCAGAGACGCCAGTCAAAGTGTGGTGATAGCGACTCGATCTCTTCGAAAGTCATCTTGTTATAGGTAGCCACCGCGTCGCGATTTCGAACCTTGTCCCAATGGTGGGTCGCGATCTCGGTCTCGAGAGCAAGGATCGCATTAGCGCGTGCGGCTGGTTGATCGATACCCGATAAGGAGAGGATCCGTTCGATGTGACCGAGGAGTGCTACCCGGATCGAGCTATGTTCTTCAAGACGGTAGTAAGCCTCGTCGGGAAGGCTGAGACCCCCCTGGCCAAGATAGGCGATGTTGATTGTTGGATCGTCCTTGTCGGTGGTGATGTAGCCACCAAAGAGCGCTGCTCGCCCTCGCCCTTCAAGACTCCCCAGAGTCTCAATGAACGAGCTCTTGTCCTTGAGAGAGAGCGCTCGCTCGATATCGGAGCAAATAGGAGAGATACCGAGGGATTCGATCGCGCCCTCATCCATGAAATCTCGATAGAGGTCTCGAATCTTCGCAGCGTTACTTCCGTCCGGGCCATCTGCCTCTTCAATGATCGTGCGTACTCGCTCCTCAGAGAGATCACGGAGGGCGTAGAAAGAGCCATCGGCTGCTCGATCGGCAGGAATCTCAGCGGTGGAGAGCCAAGCACCATTGACGTGGCGATAGAGGTCATCTTGTGGTCGGACCTTGGTATCGATGTTCTCTCTGATCAATCCGCTCTGACTCACGGGCGCTCGCTCTCTAGTTCGTTCTCTCTGATCGGGGCTTGGTCAACCATAAGAAGAGCGGGACCATCAGAACCGCAGTCACAGTGCTTCCGATCCAATCGAGTTCACCACTCATCAGGAGCGCTGCCGAGGGCAGGGCCGAGTCCTGATAGGTCACCAAGACCCCGGTAAGGAAGTTATTGGCGAAGTGGGCGCCGATCGCCAACTCCAGAGTCCCATCTCGGAGCGTCGCGATGGTGAGCATCGCGCCCATAGAGGTGAAGTAGATGAATGCGATCAGGTAATAGTCCTTGACCTCAGGGTTGAACATATGCGGTAGCGCGAAGAGGGAGGAGTTGACGAAGACCACCAACCAGATCGGCAAGCGACCACTCGATACCCATCGAAGGAGCCAACCTCGAAAGAAGAACTCCTCCGCTGTCGTCTGAATGGGCAAGAGCGTGAGGGCGATGATGAGGTAAGGCCAGAAGAGCGAGAGGTCGAAGGTGTAGCTGTAATCCTCACTGTTGAGGAAGAGGTCGATCGCTGAGAGCGGGACTACGAGTGCGCTCATCACGATGAATCCATGCCAGATCCGACGGTAGGAGACCTTCTCGCGTGAGGTGATCAATCGCTTGAAGGGAAGTTGCAGGAGTAGTCGATAGAGGATCGGCACGACAAGGAAGAGCGGTAGGAAGGAGATCAGTGTGATGAAGGCTGCCTTCCACGGCGCTACATCCGGGAAGGTCTCGAGGTCGTCGACAGGAACGTCGAAAAGTTGAGCAGCAGCGAGGATGAGTGCGACGCCACCGGCCTGCCAGAAGATGACGATGATGGCAGTGCCAAGGAGCCAGCGCCAGATACGTGGTCGAAACTCGGAAGAACGTGTCGCATCACCGATCTGGGGCCCGACCTTGAATGGCGATTCGAACATGGAGTGAAGGGTAGCGAAGTCGATGCCTGATGGATGTTGGGCCAATAGTTGAAGTTTCAAGTAATCTTGGCGCATGAGTGGCAAAGAGCCGAAGTGGCTCAATTCCCGCGAGATGAAGGCGTGGCGTGCCTACATCATCGCCTCCCGCCGCCTCCTGGAAGCGCTTGAACAAGACTTAGAAGACCACGACCTCTCCATGCCAGATTACGAAGTGTTAGCACAATTGAGCGAAGCGCCGGGGCGAAGGTTGCGGATGTCAGAACTTGCCGAGATCGCAATGGTCTCCAAGTCGAGACTCTCCCATCGCATCACAGTGATGGAGAAAGCGGGATGGGTCAAACGCCAGGCATGCACAGAGGACAAGCGTGGTTCGTGGGCGGTGATGACGGAGAAGGGCTATCGCGCGATCGTCAAAGCGGCGCCTGACCATGTCACATCGGTAAGGAAGAGGTTTCTCGACCAACTCAGTGGGAAAGACCAAGAGAGTTTGGCTGCGCTCTTTGATCGGATCCAGACCGGTCTTCGCGAGGATTTCAAGAACGAGAAATGAAAAAACCCGCTGACCGAAGTCAGCGGGTTTTCCCGATAAAGCGCAGGCTTACTTCTTCTTAGCAGCCTTCTTGCGGCGCTTTGGAGCTGCCTTCTTAGCAGCAGCCTTCTTGCGGCGCTTCTTTGGAGCTGCAGCCTTAGCAGCAGCCTTCTTGCGGCGGCGCTTCTTTGGAGCTGCAGCCTTAGCAGCAGCCTTCTTACGACGACGCTTTGGAGCAGCAGCCTTTACGGCAGCCTTCTTACGACGGCGCTTTGGCGCTGCAGCCTTAGCAGCAGCCTTCTTACGACGCTTTGCAGCCACGTGGTTCTCCTATCAGAATGGTCCGATCCGTCACCGGACCTGTTCACGGCAAAGCGTGTCAGTTCCCGCGGAATTTTTCTAGCATATTTCAAGATTCACTCGCGGGCGTGTCGCATCCCGGAAATCGCTTCCACTTATGTTCTAAGTGCCGAAAGTTCAAAAAACCCCTATTTATCAAGGTTTTTTGGCCCCTTTCCAAAGTCGACTTTTTGCATTTTCAGCCCTCAAAATCGGACAAAAAAATTTTGAAAAATTTTTGATTTTCGACTCGATTTTGACCCCGAAAACCGGTTTTTTGTCACCGAATTGACCGATGGGTAGACGCGAGATTGTTACCGATTGGTTGGGTCGAATCGAGAGTGGCGGCTAGAAGTTCAGTGGAATCAGGGGAATCAGGGGAATCAATGGAATGAGTGTTCCTCGCTTGGAAACTGCCCCGATGCGACATCGCCTCGCCATTTCGTAACTGCTTCACCGATCATGGCGCGAAGATCGAGGTATTTCGGGGCAAAACGTGGCGGTTTGGCAGTAAGCCCCAAGAGATCGGTCCAGACCAGGATCTGTCCGTCGCAGCCGGCTCCGGCGCCGATGCCGATCGTCGGAATCGTGAGGGTATTGGTGATCTCCGCCGCTAATTCTGCGGGAACCATCTCGAGGACGACAGCGAAGACCCCGGCATCTTGCAGGGCGAGGGCGTCGGCGATCACCTCTTTCCCACTCTCGCCGCGACCTTGGACCCGATAGCCACCGAGCGCGTTGACTGATTGAGGCGTGAGACCGATGTGTCCCATCACTGCAATCCCCGCCTTCGTCAGGGCCTGCACCTGCGATCGGACTCGAACGCCGCCTTCTAGCTTGACCCCATGCACGCCCGCTTCTTTGAGGAAACGGATCGCATTTTCAAGGGCCTGATCATCGGACCTCTCATAGGAACCGAAGGGCATGTCGGCTATGACCATGGATCGCTTGGCGCCGCGAACCACTGCCCGCGCCAATGGGATCAACTCATCCATCGTCACCGGGATGGTGTCGACCTCGCCAAGGAAGTTGTTTCCGGCAGAATCACCGACAAGAAGGACTGGAATCTCAGCCTCGTCGAAGATGGAGGCGGTCAGCGCGTCATAAGCGGTTAGCGCTGAGAAGCGAAGACCCTCATCCTTGAAGCGAGCCAGGTCGTGGGTTGTGACACGACGATTGGCAGGGTAATTGCTCATGACTTCCTCTTCCCTCGAGGCCTGCGATGGTCCCCGGGTATCGGCTTGTATCGAGTTGCTCAGCATCAAGATAGTACTCTCGTCGTCATGGCGAGCCAATCGAGTGCGACTGCGATCACGCAGATGAGAGTGGCGCTTGCGCAGATCAACCCTCGCCTTGGGGACATACCTTTCAATGTCGACCTCGTCATGGAGTATGCGAAGAAGGCCCAGGGGATGGGCGCACATCTCGTCCTCTTTCCCGAGATGGTGATCACCGGATATCCGATCGAAGACCTTGCCCATCGTCAGACCTTGCAAGAGGCCTCGGTTCGTGCCATCGAAGCGCTCGCTCCATCACTTCAGGATGCCGGGATGGGGGAGATGGCGATCGTTCTTGGCTATCTTGATCACGGCTCCGAGGCAGAGGGGAAGAGTTCGGCGCTCAATCGTGCAGCCATCATCCATCGCGGTGAAGTCAAGGCTCGCTATACCAAGCGTCACCTACCCAATTACGGTGTCTTCGACGAATATCGCAACTTCACCGCTGGCGGATCGAGTCTCATCTTCCGCCATTGCGGCATAGATATTGCGATCGCCATCTGTGAGGACATCTGGCAAGAAGGTGAGGCGATGGCAGAGCTCGCCGCTCGAGATCCTGGACTACTTGCTGTGATCAATGGATCCCCATATGAGAGGAATAAGGACGACCAGAGACTTAGCTTGGTATCGCGTCGTGCGCTCCAGATCGGTGCGCCACTTTGCTACGTAAATATGACCGGTGGCCAAGACGATCTCGTCTTCGACGGTGATTCCATCGTGGTCGATGCTGCCGGACGTGTCCTCGCGCGAGCTCCGCAATTCGAAGATGGCCTCATGGTGGTCGACCTCGATCTACGGGCGAATTCCTCCGTTCCAGACCTCGTCCTTACTGATGGGCCACTTCCTCCCTACGAGAAGTTGGTGCCCGGAATCGCATCCCGTCTTGAGGATGAAGCGGAGGTCTGGTCAGCACTTGTGATGGGTCTTCGCGACTATGTTGCGAAGAACGGTTTCCAATCAGTCATCCTTGGTCTATCAGGTGGAATCGACTCAGCTCTTGTCGCAACGCTCGCGGTAGATGCTCTAGGAGCAGAGCATGTCTATGGAGTCGCCTTGCCGAGCAAGTACTCCTCCGAGCACTCACTCGAGGATGCGAAGCAATTGGCGATCAATCTCGGCCTCCACTTCAACGTCGTTGCGATCCAACCGATGGTCGATGCCTTCCTTGGCGCTGTGGAGATGACTGGCCTTGCTGAGGAGAATGTCCAGGCTCGGGTCCGAGGCACCACGTTGATGGGATTTTCGAATCAGCATGGGCACCTAGTACTAGCGACGGGAAATAAGTCTGAATTGGCCGTCGGTTACTCCACCCTCTATGGCGATGCCGTGGGTGGTTTCGCACCGATCAAAGACATCTTCAAAGGTGATGTCTGGCGCTTGGCGAAGTGGCGAAATCGCTACGCGGAGAGCGAAGGTTCTACTCCTCCCATCCCATCCAACTCGATCACAAAAGAACCGAGTGCGGAGTTGAGACCAGATCAGCGCGACTCTGATTCGCTGCCGCCTTATCCGATCTTGGATCAGATCCTCTCCATCTATATCGAGGCCAATGGATCGATCGATGCCATCACCGCAGCTGGATTCGCGAAAGAGCTTGCGGGACGCGTGATCACCCTTGTCGATCGGGCTGAGTACAAGAGAAGGCAATATCCGCCAGGAACCAAGGTCTCGAACCTCGCATTCGGTAAGGATCGAAGGCTGCCGCTTACCTCAGCATGGCGAGAGCAGATCTAAGAACCGGTTACATCTGCAAATGATTCGCGAGTAGCGAAAAGCAATTCCGCCGGCGAGAATTCGGCCATGTCCTCGTTGCCGACTTGGTTCTTCACGCGACGTCGCATCATCGACTTCGGTCGTCTCGGCACTTGTTCTTGTTGCTAGTCATCTATTTCTCGCGCTCGCTTTTCTTGCTACTTCGTTTCAAGGCCCTTCTTGAAGAAGAAAGATCATCGCGAGGCGAAGCCAGATGTGCGATTGAGATCGCCAGCTATTGAAATCTGCATGATGCAAGAGATTCAAAGGGCCAGAAGCGTGAATGTGAATTGAGAGAGAAGAGAGAGTCAAGAATGAAGGTCTATAACGACATCACCGAGATCTTTGGAAATACCCCGTTGGTCCGACTCAACCGGATGACAGAAGGCACCACGGCGACAGTCTTGGCCAAACTGGAGTTCTACAACCCAACGAGCACCGTCAAGGACCGAATCGGTATCGCCATGGTCGATGCCGCCGAAAAGAGCGGGCAATTGAAACCCGGTGGAACGATCGTCGAGGCGACATCTGGAAACACCGGAATCGCACTTGCGATGGTGGGAGCTGCTCGCGGTTACAAGACCATCCTCACTATGCCCGATTCAATGTCGAAGGAGCGGCGGGCCTTACTCCGTGCATTTGGTGCAGAGCTGGTGCTCACTCCCGCAGCAGAAGGGATGAAGGGCGCGATTGCCAAGGCTGAGGAGTTGGGACGCGAAGGGGCAGTCCTCGTGCGCCAATTCGAGAATGAGGCCAACCCCGAGATCCATCGCAAGACGACAGCGGAGGAGATATGGCGCGATACCGATGGCACCGTGGATGCGATCGTCGCCGGTATCGGAACTGGCGGAACGATCACCGGAATCGGTCAAGTTCTCAAGGAGCGTAAGCCTTCGATCAAGATCTTTGCAGTAGAACCGGCGGCATCGCCGATCCTCAATGGTGGCAAGCCGAGTGGACATCCGATCCAAGGAATCGGCCCGAACTTCGTGCCCCCGATCCTTGATACCAAGATCTATGATGAAGTGATCGACGTGGAAGCCGATGACGCTGTCACGTACGCCCGCCGCGCTGCGTCCGAAGAGGGAATCCTCGCTGGAATCTCGGCCGGAGCTGCGCTCTGGGCTGCGATGCAGGTCGCCAAGCGAAGCGAGATGGTGGGAAAGACGATTGTCGTGATCATCCCATCCTTCGGTGAGCGATATCTCTCGACAATCCTTTACAAAGATCTCATGGATCAGTGAGGCGCTGGAAGATGACGAAGATCCGATTCTTCTCCCGCGTCCTGGAAGATATCGACAACGCGCTCGAGCGAGATCCTGCGGCAAGGAATCGACTCGAGGTATTCCTTACCTATCCTGGTCTTCATGCGATCTGGGCTCATCGAGTCGCACATTGGATGTGGAACCACAAACTCCGACTCTTGGCGCGGATCTACTCCAATCAGATCCGGAGCCGAACCGGTATCGAGATCCATCCTGGGGCGCGTATCGGAAGGCGCTTTTTCATCGATCACGGCATGGGAGTTGTGATCGGAGAAACTGCGATTGTTGGCGATGATGTGATGATCTATCACGATGTGACCCTCGGTGCGCGTTCGCAAGATCGCGGAAAGCGTCATCCGACGATCGGCAATCGCGTCATCATCGGATCAGGTGCTCGGGTATTGGGTGCTGTGAACGTTGGTGATGGTGCGAAGATCGGCGCGAATAGCATCGTGACAAGCGATGTGGCGGCGAAAGCAGAGAAAGACTTCGTAGGAACCTTCGTCATCTAGCCTCAATTACGGACCCTGCTTGACGACCCTGCTCGGTAACTCTTGTTAGGGTTAGCAATGTGAGTGAGGCGAAGGATCTATCGAAAGTCGGCTTCACCAAGGTCACCATCTCCTTCACCCTAATGGGATTTACCAGCACATGTTGGGGCGCGATCGTGCCCTGGCTTGCAAGAGAGATCGATGTGCCGATCTCAACTATGGGCGTGATCTTCGGGATCTACCTCTTCCACACCTTGCTCGGAACCCTCACCGTTCAAGCCTTTGGAAAATCTCGCGATCTTCGCTGGTTCATCCGTTATGGACTCCTACTCAGCCTGATCGGATTCACCGGAATCTTCGTGAGTCCGACACCGCTCTTGATGGCCATCTTCGCCGCTATCGGAGGCTTCGGAAAGGGCGGAATCGGAATCGCATTCCTTTTCCTTGTGACGCGCTCGGCCAATGCATCGCACTTTCGGATGAATGTGGTGAGCGCCGCGACAGGCGTGGGCGCACTCCTTGGACCATTGACGATTGCAATCCTTGGATCTGATCGAATCCCTTACATCGTGATGGGATCGGTGATCGCGGCAGTGATCACGGCTTGGGTCTATCCCGATGCGGCGTGGAGATTCGCTCGGCGAGAGAAGGGAAGTAAGAGCACACACAAGCCGATCCCACTCTTGCTTGTGATCCTTGGTGTCGTCTTCTATTCCGGTGTCGAGAACTCGATTGGTTCCTGGATCCCGACGGTTGCGGTCAACTCAGGTTTGACGCTCGAACAGGGAACGCTCTTTAGTTCCATCTTCTACCTCCTCTTCACTGCGGGGAGATTCTTGGGCGTCTGGCTCTCGACAAGGGCATCAGCTGAGTCGATCGCGCTCTTCGCCGTCACACTCACTGGGGTACCGCTCGCACTTTCGTGGGGAAGTGATGCCTTCCCGCTCGTCGCTCTCATCATCGCCGGTCTTTTCCTTGGCCCGATATTTCCCAATACGTCGAGTTGGGTCGCGCGGAAGACACCTGAATTTCCCGGTGGCACAACTTTGATGATGCTCGCAGTCATGGGCGGAGGATTCATCTTCCCGCCAATCCTTGGTTACTCGATCGAAGGTGCTTCAGCCACTGACTTCATCGCGATGATCCTGCCGCTCTTGGCGGTCTCGATCATCTTCTTCCTCTTCGGTGGGCGGTTATGGCGAAAGGCACTCGCACACTAGCGAACGCGACCGTTCCACTTCCAACCCTCGCGGCGAGGTAATCCAGCAAGTTCGATGCGACCCGCGTACCAGAGCAGGCGCTTACCCCAATTCTCTTGCTGGAATTGTGGCGTGGTCTCTACGGTATCTGCGAAGAGTCGAGTGATTGCGAATTCACTCGGGTCAGATAATGGTGTGAAATCGATTCCGAAACCTTTGCCAAGGTCATAGGTATGTACGCTCACCTCGACAACTCCCATCGCGGCGAAGCCAATCGGATCGGATTCACCGTAGGCATGCCACGCGCGATCATCGGCAGAGGCCGTCGCAACCACCTTTGAAAGGATTCGCGCTGCGGTTGGGATCATCGTCAAGTAATCAGCAGGCTTTGCCGCCTCTTTCCGTTCGAAGAGTACGGGTTGATAGGTATCCAATTTCTTACCGACGACTTGGTAGGAGTACTCCAGACATGCTCGCATCGTATGCACTGCAGTCTGTACTTGTGTCCAGGCAAGGTCGGGAGTGAGTTGATCCCAGTCTTGATCTGTAGTTGGAGCGAGAACGCGCGCCAACTCATCTGCAGCAGATACGACATGCGCACCGACTTCCTTCAAATCCTTATTGTTGATCGCCATCTCGATCTCCGATCCTGGTCGCGACGTGAGTGCTCTCTCTTGAGGCTTGTATAGTAATGAAGTGGCGCATCTCTTCTCACCGATGAAGATACGTGATCTCACCATCCCTAATCGGATCTGGCTCTCACCGATGTGCATGTACTCGGCCGTCGATGGGATGCCCAATGATTGGCACTTCGCCCATCTCGCGCAGTATGCGATTCGGCGGGTGGGTTTCCTCATGACCGAGGCGAGTGGGATCTCGCCGACCGGCCGCTCCACATTGATGGATACCGGGATATGGAACTCCGAACAGGCTAAGGCCTGGAGTCGAATCGTCGACTTCGTCCACTCACAAGGATCAAAGATCGGAATCCAACTTTGGCATGCGGGTCAAAAGGGTTCGACCACCTCACCATGGCAAGGTCAGGATTATGTCCCTCCTTCGGCAGGTGGCTGGCACCCCATGGCGCCCTCCGAGGTCGCATTCGGGAAGTTACCGACACCTCATGCTCTTGAAGTAGATGAGATCAAGGCGATCATCGCCGACTATCGCAACGCCGCGACCCATGCTCTCGCTGCAGGATTCGATGTGGTCGAGATCCATGGCGCACATGGCTATCTCGTTCACTCCTTCCTCTCGCCGATCACCAACAAGAGAAGTGATCACTATGGAGGATCATTCGAGAATCGCACCCGATTCGTAAAGGAGGTGGCCACTTCCATCCGTGAGGTCTGGCCCTCCTCACACCCACTCTTCCTTCGTCTTTCTGCCGATGACTGGATCGAGGGTGGATGGCGCGTGGCAGATAGCGCTCAACTCGCGAAGGAACTCCTTCCCTTTGGAGTCGACCTCATTGATGCATCATCAGGTGGGATCAAGACCGATGTCACATATCCGATCGGTCCGGGCTATCAAGTGCCATTCGCGAAGGAGATTCGTGAGGTAAGTGGAGTGCCTACTGCAGCGGTTGGACTCCTTACTGATGCCAAAGTCGCCAATGAGATCGTGGTTCGAGGAGAGGCAGATGCCGTCATGCTTGGACGCGAGCTGCTTCGCAATCCCAATTGGGCACTCAATGCTGCAATGGAACTGAAAGACCTGATCCCAGCAGATGAATTGACCATCAGGTGGCCTAATCAATATCTCAATGGAAGGCCAAAACTCAAACCTGATTGGTGATCTGCTTCCATGTTCGCTATTCGGATTACTGAGAGATCGAAGGCCATCCCTGTAACTGGCCTCGAGCGTTCACGCCTCTATTCTGAGAAGGCAATCTCTCGATAAGGTTGCCACGTTCAAGAAAATCCCCGAATTACGAGTGGAAAGCGTGGAGAGCGACGATGTCCGTAGCGAATGAGATTGCGCAACTCGGTCGAGAGTTTTGGGATTGGCGCACACTCCAGCAACCGCGCTCGCATGATGACATCCCGCGTATCGAACGCCCCAAGGGCTGGACTCCGAAGTGGAGTAAAGATGATGTCGCGCGCTATCGCAGCGATGTCCGCACCTTCCTCGATCGCTTCGAGAAGATCGATGCTGGAAGTGCAGCTTCACCGAAAGTCGATATCGAAAGTTATGTGGAGTATCGATTGATCGGTAGCGCAATCCACCGCGCACTCTGGGAGCTCGATCATCTTCGTATCTGGCAGGAACAACCTCGCTTCTACATCGACCAAAGCATCGGTGTCCTCTTCGATCATCTTCTACCACTCGAGGTGACAGAAGAGGCGCTACGAGAGGTCTCTCTCATCTTGGAGCAGACGCCACGGATCCTTGCGCAAGGACGGCAGAATCTCGAAGGCCATGCGATCAAGGCCTATGCCGAGGTGGCGATAGAACTCTTGCAGAAGATAGAGGTGCAGATCCGTGAAGTGATCTCACATCTACTGCCAAAGGCTTCGCCTGCACTCGGAGCAGAACTCACAACTCGTAGTGAAGAGGCGATCTCAGCCTTCGTCGCCTATCGCGAATGGCTGGTTGGGTCGAAAGATTCCATGGCACCGATCAAGGCGATCGGGCGGGAGATGTATCAGTGGTTCTTCGACAACATCGCTTTGGTGCCGTATTCGCCAGAAGAGATGCGCGCTGTCGGCTTCATCGAGTGGGAGCGTGCAGTAACGCTCGAATCTCTTGCTCGGAACAAACATCGCAACAAACCGGTCACACCACTTCCACAGAGCGCAGAAGAGCAGGTCGCCAATGAGAAGCGTGCTGAAGCGAGAGTTCGTGACTTCTATCTTCGCGAAGGGATCCTTTCGCAACCAGAGACTTTGAAGCACTACCTCAACGCGCCGATTCCGCCTTACCTCATACCGATTCGTTGGTTGGGTGTCACCGATGACCTCACTGGACCATCGCGAGTCGATGAGGACGGTTACTCCTACGTGCCGACCCCTCACGCTGATCTTCCGTACTTCTACATCGCCAATGCGAGAGATACCCGGGCTGGGATCGTCCATGAAGGGGCGCATTACCAACAACTTGCGATCTCATGGCGCCACCCACGTCCTCTCCGTCGCCACTATTACGACTCCGGCAGCAATGAAGGGATCGCCTTCTATAACGAGGAATTGATGCTTGCGGCAGGTCTCTTCGATGATGCACCACACTCGCAGACGCTGATGTACAACTTCATGAAGTTGCGAGCGATGCGAGTCATCGTCGACGTCAATCTTGCGATCGGCGAGATCGATATCCCGACCGCCACCGCATACCTCGAGAAGAAAGTCCCCATGGATCATGGCACTGCCTATGACGAAGCGGTCTTCTTCGCCTCTAGCCCAGGGCAAACACTGACATATCAGATCGGAAAGACTCAGATCATCAAGTTCTACTCCGATGCGATCGAGAAATTCCGTGATGGATTCACGATCCAGGGCTTTCATGACTACTTATGGCTCAACGGGAATGTGCCGATCTCGTTGCAGCGACTGGAATATCTCGGCGACGCCAGTGACTTGATCGCGATCGACGAACGTAGGTCGCGCGCAGGTTCAACCTCGAAGGGGAGCAAGTGATGAACGACGATCAACGCTATATCTGGAACGGTGTCCTCACTATGTATGAGGGCTTCATCGAGAAGAATCGCCCGAAGATCGACCAATTCATCCATGAGGATTGCACCGTCTGGGACTCACATGAGCGCAATCTTGCTTTCGGTCTCAAGGGACTCAATGAGGTCCGAGCCCGCCGCCCGCAAGATGGCAGTGGACCCAAGGTAGAGCGAATCGATGCAACAGAGCCTGTGATCAATATCTATGGCGATATGGCGGTCGCGCGTCACTACCTCACAGTCGTCTATGCCGATGCACCATCACGTGAGATCAGAAATACCGGAGTCTGGAAGAAGTTCGATAAAGGTTGGCAGTTGGTCCATAACCACGAGGATGAGTTGCCGATTGCCCACTAGTTGCGAGCGCTTGGCTTGAGGGCTGTGAATTGAGATCTAGACCGATAGGACCGATAGGAAATGAGGAAGTGATGTTCGACT
>Ga0129333_10004114_pt1 | contig 13612 bp, 19 predicted proteins | sample CPB6_08_DNA_FD_94474 | JGI IMG/M metagenome (GOLD analysis project Ga0129333, IMG submission 94474) | Freshwater to marine salinity gradient microbial communities from Chesapeake Bay, USA - CPBay_Sum_0.6_0.8_DNA | ecosystem: Environmental > Aquatic > Marine > Coastal | place: USA: Chesapeake... | reverse complement strand
GGCCAAGAAATTCTGATTCTTTTTCAATTTGGGCGATTGCTGTCTGAATGTTCATTTGTATCTCCGTTTCTCAACTCTATGTATTAATTATAGAGCCTTGGGTACCCAAAGTCAAGCCTTTTTATCCATTGTTTTCCAGGAATTTTGTTGTTTAAAAACAACAACTTACAGAGCCTTCGGATCTACAGTGAATTCCAGTCTGGCCATACGCCCCACATAGAGTTTCCGCTTCTCATTATAGTCCATTTCCAGCACTTGATTTGTGGGGAAACGCACCCAAATCTTGTTGGATTCCATGTCTACGATAGGGCAATTCACGCCCTTACCAGCCTCACTACGGACTGTTACACTTTCACCTTTGCGCATTTTTAAACGCCCTTATCCATAGAGTAAGTAAAGAGGATCCACTTAGCACGATTCAGCGCCTGTCGTGCATCCTCTGCACGATGATAATCGACCTCGCCGTATTCGGTATTGATCATCTCCTGCGCATCACTCATGAGGCTAGCAGCCATCATAACAGGACCACTGAAACGGAACGTCAAACTCTGTTCGACAACCTCACGCATTTGCTGTTCAGTACAACCATACATGCGGACTTCACGCTTTTGTTGCTCGGTCATTTGTGCGTAAACTGTAGACATATCTGCTCCGTTAATCAATCAATACACGTATTATAGACCCAAATTCATTTATTGTCAACCTTTTAGTATCCAGTGCATTCGATTCTACCACCTAGTCGCTCTCGACATTCGTAATTACGAAAACCTTGGTTGACTTGAGGTTGCGGTTGTGTTTGTTGTTGTAGCCGATTCATCATAGCATTGTGTTCAATTTGATTATTAATCCGCCTAATCTCGGCTGCTTGTGCATTAGCAGCCTCTTTAATAGCATTATTTTGGCGAATGTTTTGTAGGGTAACCATAGTACATTGCTTGTGTTGGTCAGACTCTAGCTGAAATCCAATACGCAAACATTCTTCACTAGCAATCTGAAAATCTGATTTTGGAAAACAACTGAGAGCCTTAAAATTATTTTCAATTAAACAATTCTTAATTATAATTTTTTGTTGCTCGCTTTCAGGTAAACCTACATGGCGCAAAGCTAACATTTTAAACCAACTGCCTCCTTCGAGGTGTTTTTCAAATAAAGCAGGTGCAATAAACTCATTTTCATGCACCAACTTATATTGGTCCATACCTTTGCATTCTTGGCTATTTTTAGTCACATATTGTACCTTGTACACTTGACCATTGTGTCTAGCCAATTGCCCCACTTCTGCACCTGACCCACAATGTCCTCCAATAGATTCAGCATGGGCCGAAACACAAGTTAAAATACTTAGAACTAAAGCAATTTTTTTCATACTACTCCCCGTGACTTAACTGTTTAAGATTCTATTATATACCAAACTCAACTAATGTCAAGCCTCTTCTGTTGTTTCCTTGCAACAAAAAATGTTGTTTAAAAACAACAACTTACGTCAGAGTTTCCTCTGGCCACGGTAGAATTTATACGTGATATTGGGCATATTTTTAGGTAGATCCTGCGCACCGAACACAAGTAGATCCATGAATCCGTCTTTGTCGAAATCATGCAATACTGAACTGGCACTTTTAGCTAGCCCAATGTTCCAACCAGTAGGCTTATTAGGCAAGTTATTAGTACCGTAATACGTGAATCCATTATTCTTATTGTTGATATAGATCAGTGGCAGTCCAGAACTAGTGAACGGATATCTTACGATATCATCATATCCGTCACCGTTGACATCTTTGCAATCAAAGAAATTACTATTGTACTCAGGTTGTTCGTTTTCAATAGTGATAGGAACTTCTTTCACTTCATTATTGATGATAGTCGCCGCTTTGAAAAATCCAACTGAAACACTTAGATCAGTTTGTTTGATCACAGACCCTGCAGTATAGTTAGGAATGCTAGCACCGCCTACGCTAAACAATACCACTGGATCGCTATCAGGCTTTAGTTTAATCTGACAAGTCTCGCTCATGCCTGCAAACGTAAGATAATAATCTTTGTACTTGTATACGGGAGTATCACCTGCAGGCCCGCCCGCCCAGCCAATCGCACTTGCGATACTATGCAGTGGCATGAATGTGATTTGCCCCACTTTGACCCACATGCCGCTATTAGACTGAACAAAGCCTTCAGCAGTGGTATAGTATGGATATGTGTTGCTTGTTTGCAATAGTAGATTGGTATGTTTCTTAGTCTTTGAATTAGTAAACAACTCAAAGGCATTAGGACTAAGATTACTGATATTATGCGGGCTAGATCCTAGCAATGTAGGATGATCGAAATAATATGCAGTAACGTCTCTGCCCGTATATCCAGCACCGGTCACATATACTCTATCGTTTTGATCATAGCCTACACCCACACTATGATACCAACTAGGTTGACCGAACTTCTTAATAGTATAGGTAATACCATTGCTTAACAATACAGCATTTTGTGCATTCATATCATGAGAATTGATCTGCGATCTACCATCTTCTTGATTGAGTGCATAAATCACATCAAGCTTTTTGTCGCCATTAACATCGGCTACTTTGACTTTTCGTGAACATGCACCTAGATCATTGCCTTGTAGATACGACACAGTTTGATCACTGAATGTATTGTCAGGCTGCATGATGTAGATTTTAACAACATTCTTGCAGGGAATGTTACCTACGTTATTCGTATCACTTGATGCGGCGGCCATCTGATGTACAACGATATCATCACGCCCGTCACCGTTTATATCAACTATAGCAAGGTTGACACCTGTGCCCACATATGGATTTTCTATCCTTAATGCATTTGGGACTTCTACGAAGTATGGCACTTCGGTAACAGTACTAGCATTACTAGCAACTGTTTTATTTGTGGAACTATCAGAACCACCGCCACCGCATGCAGTAAGTACAGCGGCTGTTACAGAGGTTGTTACAAAGTGTGCAATCTTATGCATAGTCATACCCAAAGTTACATTAGATATGACTATCTTAACAGATTGTTATGTAAAGGTCAAGAGCCCCTGCCCGTTTTTCGGGTAACGCTAGGGCTTCCGAATCCCTTAGATACCTTGCCCTGTTTTCCATTATTTGGGTTAAATTGTCCTTTGTTGTTTGCCTGCATGGCCTTTTTACGTGCTAGTAATTCAGCCATTTGGTTTTTTGGTTTCTTTTCTTCAGTCATGTGAATATAGGCCCCTCTTGTTCTGGTCTAAGTAAGTTGTTGTTTTTAAACGAAAAATTCTTAGCGAATATGCTTGTGCACCAGGCATTGTAATTGTTCCATCCTGGTCCCCAAAAATCTATTCGTTTATACCCTTTGTCTATTAGATATTTTTGCAAGTTGTTATACTGCCAGCGGTCGCTGTTATCTAATATGATTAGTGTGTCATCTCTTGCTCGTTCTACAGCAAGAACTCCACTCAACGCTCTAGCCATACCATCTACTACAATCACATCAAAATAGTCTTTTGGATAATTATAGATGGTACTGGCATATCCTGCAAACTCGTTGTTGATCAGTCCATGTCTAACATCATGATCTCTATCTTCGCTACGAACTTGATCGAATGTGTTTATAAAGTTATCAACTAACGATACAGCATCGTCATGAACCTTTGCATTTTGATCTACGTTGTAAATCTTCGCATTAGGTGACAATTCTTTTACACGTTCTACCCATTGATTATCGTGTTCTACTGTTACAGTCTCGCCGGCATATGTATTAAAGAATACTGTACTGTAACCGCTACCATATTCAAATACCTTCATGTCTTTAGATATGATATCTTTTAAAAATGATATAGCTGGAAATGTCATCCAAGGTGTGATGCCTTCATCAGTACAAGGATAATCATTAAACCAACCATTTGGTTGTAGATATAGGTATGCATGTGTGATTAGATGCGAACTAAGATCATTAGTAAGGCTTAACTTTTTGGTGCCTTCGTGATCCACAAGTGTAATTGGTTTTTTCATATTCTATTTGCGTTTAAATATTCTGTGAAGCTGCCATACAATTCTATCATCATGGCAATTTTACTATCGTATACCCTTATATATGCTGACGCTACCTTTGTGTTTTTAATACCTATATAAAAAGGGCAGTTTAATCTTTTACCTAATCTTAACGTAAAAGTTTTAAACTCGTTAGCCTTCATATTGTCAGTTCCTTTTTTGAATAAAGGAAATTCAAAGAATTCTATCTCAGCATCCGTAAATGCTTTATTACCTTCTTCTGTAAGGCGTAAACCACTACCGGTTCTACCAGTAGCCCACCACTTAAAAGTTAAATCGTCTAATGAATTTTTAGGTTGAGATATGTCTATCTCAAGGATATCAACTAAGATTTTTGTGATATCTTCTTTATTCTTCATCAGGGTATACTTGGCGACCCTGATTCATGAACACTACAGTAAATTTATCTGTCTTGAACTGATTGTTCAATTTACGACATAGATTTCTAGCATGACCGGGATTGCTGAAACTTGTTTTCTTATATTTAGGGGCAGTCTCATTTGCGAGGTAGTGTTGGCTCTTGAGGTTGATAGGTTGTCCGTCATAAAACACAGCCCAGATACCTGATGCTTCAACGATCTGGTCGCACTTGTATGTAGTTTTATCTACATGTTCAAGTATCACTTTAGGTTGTGTTCTACTCATTTAAACTTTCCGCCTGTTATTTCGACTTTGATGATCTCATCCTTAGAATTTTCTTTGGTATTAAGTTCATGTAAATCTGATAACAGTTTTGCTATCTCGTCACGTAAACCTCTAGCATCTTGCATGGGTAAAACCAGATCCTTTAATTTCTTGCTTTCCGTATGCGAGACTTTATCCAGAAATCTCTTGATATGTATCATCTTAGTTATTTATACGACTATTTGCCTCTGATTCTGTTTTATAGGGGCCATTATAGGGGTAACGCTGGATAAAGATATACTTAGGGCAAAAGATCGTCTCATTGTGACCATTTTGGTTGATATTGAACCAACCTGCTACATGATAACACTTGCTTTTATTTGACTTGGTAAACACATGTAGTTTGCGTTTTAAGTCAAAAATGTTGTTATAAGTCTTACTTGGAGTAGGATATTCCGGATAGGGCATCTCAACCTTAGTCTTGTTTGACTTCATAGGTTGAAAGCTAATCTTAGTGGTCTTTTTGATATCCGTAGTATTGTTGAACTGCAATACGTTACCGTTAATCATGACCTCATAGCCTGCGCTATTGGCCTGCACATTTCCTACTTTTCTGTCTCCATCAGTAACTACCCAATATTGGTCTTTAATGATAGGTTTGGCGATTAGTTCTGTCATATTACCTCGTTAAAAGTTTGAATAGATCATGCTTATTTTTCGGAGTCCAGTATTTAGCATCCCTGCCACACTCCCCTGAATAACCTCGTTCGCTATAGCAGTTCTTATAATCCGGGGGAAGTGTCTTACCTCCCGTGACTGGATTGAAGTCTACTACGCTTTGCTTGCCGGTGCGCTTGCATTTGTACCATTGCTGACCCGGGGTTAACAATCTGCTTGGATAATCATACCACGGAACAAATGCATGTATGCAATCCTTACATAGCATATCTGTTTTGTGATCTGTCATTTTTGCAACTCTTCCCAAAACAATTCGTGATCTTTGACATTCGCTATAGGTTTCAACCACCCATGCTTGATGCATGTTTGTAAGATCAATTTATATTCTCTAGGACATTTCTGATCAATTTCGAATCCTGCTCTGGGTGCGGTAGTAAACCCATCACGCAAGAGCCATTTATCATCGCCTTGCCTTATAGTTCTTAATGATGATTTACTAGTAGTGATGTTAATCATTTGCTAGTTCCCCTACATAAGGATTATTCAACCATTTAGCATAACTATCAGCCTGCTCACTAACTTTGTTGAGTTCGTACTTACCACAAAACTTCATAAAGTGTACGCCAACTTGCGGAGTAGTTTTGATGCGCACACCATTGCGAATGCTATCATCGACCTTAGTCTTGATTTCGTCAGGTTGCGCAGTAAGATCAATTAGTAGACGATTACGTTCATAGTCCTCACGAACACGATGCTCGACACCATCGGGGTCTACCCAACGTTGCAACATCATGTTATTCCAATTAAAGCCCTGCTTGTGACGATCACTATATGCTTCAATCAGTCCGACTTTGTTCTTGCTACCCTTGGTGCGCACACCTGGATAAGCACTGAACACGTTATCGCCTGCGTCACCGCGCATGATCTTCTCAAATAATACAAACTGTGGGTCACCCAACAACTTAGGTTCCTTAGTTTTCTTATCTTTGACGGGCTTACCCTTGTCATCAAAGTAGCCTTCGAGGGTGATCAATTGATTAGCGACACCATTATATTGCTTGACATTGGGCGCGATCAATTGAATGTAATCACTGTCGCTACTGATAATAAAATGTTCATCGTTTGGGTGCAAGTTAATGAACCGTGCAATGAGGTCGTCTGCTTCAGCAGTTGGCTCACGCAATACACTTACGTTAGTTTTCTCACGTAGAAACGTAGTAAAGACCTCATACGTTTCCCAAAACATTTTGTTTTCTTCTTGCTCAGATTCAGTCATTGCTGACTCAGCGACCTTGCGATGTGCCTTATAAGGAGCATAGATGTCCTTACGCCATGAACGACCTTCTAAGCAGAATACAACGTGATCGATACCATATTTGCGCACAACTTGATTGACGCTAGCGAGAGTAAGATGCAGTGCCATACCGATCTTCTCCCATGTATCGCTGTTACGACTTGCGATATGCCTAGCACGGAAGAAAGTATTAGCGGTATCAATTAGAGCATATTTCATATGTAGGATCCGTATATAGTTAGATAAGTTTCTGTAAATATACTACTATTTTGAACAATTGTCAAGTAATATCTTCCAAGAACTTGTCAGGATTCAGTGAGATAAGGTCAAACAAACCCTGACTATCAACTGAAAATGGAATAAACTCTTTTTTGACTTTGCGAATAGTGTCATATGGGTAATTGATAACACGATCTGCAATGAACTTTTCCAAATCTACAACTTCAATTTTGAATTTTGGATCGAGCCATTCTAGCTTATCGTCACTAAATTCATCCAAACGGAACTTGTTCCATTGACGTTTTACATAACGCTCTAAATCTCTAATCTGCCTAAAGTTACCATAATACAAATTACAGAATTGTTGTGGTGCCGCACATGATCTAGAATATTCCATAAGTCTATCCCAGGGGTCGGGTCGTGAGGAGATTCCATATCCAAGCACAAGATTTTGTGCCTGGATAATATTATAGAACCAGCCGTTATCAGAGTGTGTGAGTGTTGACATCTTGGCGAATACTCAGTGGCAAAGAATCGTACAAATCAATCTTCACATTAGAAGAAGGGCTATATACAAACATATTCACATCACTCAACACAGGGTATGAACCACCGAGTCGAACATACATCTTCAAAATCAAAGACAGTACACAGTTATGAGGAGGAGTAGTACCGCCCTTACCTTGCTTTTGCATCCAATCTTTATAAGCCGCAACAGTAGCAGACTTCAATTCAGGCATGCTTACAAAGAAAGTTTTGATAATTGCATGGATCTCATCCAAGAAAGTATCGAATGTTGTTCCTGATGTTGGCTGACCTAGTGATTTGTATCCTTGATACAAATTACCATAGAAACCAAACATGCTAGCATCGTTATTACCCCTCCAATACTTGTTGTTAGTATCCATAATGAATTTAAATTCATCCATGTCATTTGCCTTATAGTCAGATGCAGCCTCAATATGACTGAATGTACCAAGCATACCTAGATCAGGATGGCCTTTGGGAAGCGGTACAGAATTTGCCGACACCATGACTTTTTGTTTTTCAGCGGCAAGTTTGTACGTATCATTAGGACCTACGTTGCCGTAGAAATCATGACTACGAACATAAACACGATGATAGTCATAAGGGCCCCAAGGCTTAGAACCTTCACCGTTGCGATACAACGCCGCAACAGACGGGAAAGATTCGTCAGTAGTATCAATCACCCAGCATGGGTATTCAAAATTAAGACCCTCAGTGATAACAACTTTATTACCTTTGGCATCTTCACGATGCAACAGACCTTCGGTGACTAGCACAGCAATACTAGTAAGTGTGTGCATGCTGTCGAACACGAACAGTTCCGGCTTACCGTTCAAGCGCACAACATAAATAGGACTCAACAGACGAGGATCAAACTTGCTAAGGATGTTGGTCATGTGACCATGATCTAGCAAACGTTGAACTTCCTCAGGAGTGAACAGATCCTTGAGTGCATGATTCTCAAATTTGGGAATCAAGCTTGCATCAAATGTGATTTTGTTTGTCTTATAAAAGTCGACCTGCTTTTTGTACTTTGCATCACTAAGAATTTCTGTGGAAAGTTGACTAACTTCCTTGTTGATAAGGTCCTTTTTTTTCTTCGCTAGCGGATCATCGATCAGAGTCAAATCTACCTTTTGTGTATTAGGTACAAATTTGATTTGTGTCTTTGCCATAAAAAACTCCTTTGAGTGTTAAACAATATGTGTATTGTAAACTCAAAGGAGTTATTTGTCAACCTTTATTTTTAACTGATTTCTGTACGTCCGTTACCCAAATCACGTTGTTGTACTACCCTTAATTCGCTACGGCGCTTTTCAGGATCAGCGGCTTCTTGCTCATAGACTTCAAGTGCTATGTTGCGACATACAGTTTGGAACCAACGGTCAACGATTTCGTTGTCAGTATCATCGGGCTTGATCTTATAACCTTGCTTTACAAGGTTAACAAGGAACTTATCGTTCCAATCTAGTTCAAAGGCACCATTGTTGATATTATTTGGATCGATGTTGACCTTTAATATACTAACATATGGTTCGCCGTTTAGTGTGGCCTGGTCCTTAGCTGAAAGCTCAGGTTTCTTTTGCTTAGGCTTTCTTTCTTTTTTAGGTTTGGGAGGAACCTCGCTCGGAGGTTCGGGCCTTGGCTCCTCAGTTTTCACTCCCAATAACTTTTTAATTTTATCAAACATAACTCTTATATGTATCGTAAAGTTTAAAGCTGGCAAGATTTTTAGCCTTGCTCTCACACATGACATCAGCCCACTGCCAATGACCATGTGCCCAACGATTCATAGCCTCGTTGTAAAAGTAGTCACTATGCGCACGTAGTTTTTGTTTATTGTAACCACTCTCTAGTAACTGTTGCAGATCATGTCGATTCGTGCGGTTGTTGTCAATGACACCATCTTCGCGTGATGTACTGAAATGAATAACAGGACGCACGCCTCTCCAACTGTCAATAATACGCTTGATACGGTCATCATTGGGTTCAATGTATTCACCAGTTTTGATCCAATGATGATGAATATCTAGCACCAAAGCGAGATCGTTTGCGAGTTCGAGGGTGCTGTCGAGTCCCCAACTGATTTCTTCGTTTTCGATTGTGATGGTGTTTCGTGCTTCGGGGCTGAGTCTTGACATAACTCTTTTGATACCATCGGGGCCTTGGCGACCACTGATGTGGACGTTGATCTTGATGTCCTGAAATTGTTTACCGTACCCCATCCAACGGGCCATATCAACATGATACTCAAACTCCTCTATACTCTTATTTACTACTTCCTCACGGTCGCTAGCGAGTACAACGAATTGATCGGGATGAAACGACAACCGAACATCATGCTTGCGTGCAGTCTCACCGATAGGAGCAAACCAATGCTCAAGCAAATTGCGAACATAAGGATCACGCCAGAAATACTTGTATTCGTCCATAGTGTAGAACGATAACATATCACTAGTGATACGCAACATACGCAGTTCATGTGGAAGTTCAGCGACTTTTTTAACAAGTGCATGAGTATTAAGGATATTGCGCTTTGCAACGTCCATAATCTTGTCCTCTACTACTTGTTTGCTAGTCTGACGCTTTGCCCACGCAAAAGTCGTGCCACCTGTGTTGAGGCCCTCAGTGCTAGCGATCTCGCCCTTTTTGTTGATTTCTGCCCACTTGCAGGCAAAACCAATACGATGAATGTTGCTGTTAAAAGACATAATGATAAATATTACTATAACTATTTGGAAATGTCAACATGGATTTAAGAAAACTCATCAAATTGGTAACCGAGGGCGCCAGCCCATTTAGCAAAAACTTCAAAGTCATGAGCCTTGACCAGTTCCTAGATACTGAAGGAAAGGGTAACGATGATGTTGAAGAAGCCAAATTAACCGGTGTCACTAGTCGTAAATTTGATAAAGATGAACTTACATCATATCTTGACAGAATTATAGGCAAAAGTAAAGAGAAACAGGACAAATATCAACGCCCATATATACATAGTGGTAATATACCCATTGTAAATGATGAGGGAAAGAAATATGATTTGGACTCATTACGTAAGAATTTCACCGAGCGTCCAAGCAAGATACTCAAGCAAAACGAAAAGATGCAACATAGTGACGGCACTAGTAGCATATTCTTTAACGTAGGTCTACCCGCACTAAAAGGCCTCGCAGTGGATGAGGATACTGGTGATTTCATAGTCATCGACACTTGCCCGGGTGCAGGTGCATGTAAGACATTCTGCTATGCTATGAAGGGCGGATATGTACAATGGAAGGCTAGCAGTTTGGGTAGCACTAAGATGCTTAACTTTTTATATAATGATCCAGAAGGTTTCATGTCTAAGTTGAGTGAAGAAATCGATCAAGCAGAGAAAAAGTATGGTAAGAAGGGCACTAAGGTCGTGATTCGTTGGCATGATGCCGGCGACTTCTTTAGCCCACAATACTTAGAAATGGCATACGATGTAGCAAAGAAGCATCCTGATGTTGATTTCTACGCCTATACTAAAATGGCAAGTGTAGCACAAGCAGAACGTCCAGACAACTTCAAGATGAACTTCAGCCAAGGTGCTGCAGCCGGACAAGAAAAGAAAATCGATTTCGTTAAGACTAAGAACAGCCGTGTAGTTCCTAAAGAACTATTTGCTGACGCATTAGAAAAAGATGAATCAGGTAAATGGCAATACAAGACTCCAGAAGCAGAGAAGGCAGTCAAAGACCGTATCGCTATCAAATATAGCATCAAGCCAGAATCAATTATTACCTATGATGAGATGATGAAGAAGCCTGTTGACAAGGATCCTGAAGCTAAAGGCAAATGGAATGTTATCGTCAAGCCCGGTGATGGTGATGATGCTGCCAATCGTAATGACGTATTAAGCAGTTTGTTGCTTATCCACTAATCTTAAGTAAATCTTCAAAATCAAATAGGTGCTTCATATAGCAGCTAGGATTATCTAGTACGCTTACTGCGGCATCACCCTTCCTTCTAGGTCCATACTTAACTTCAAAGTCTACATCATTTACTTTTTTGTAGGCTTCAACCATTTCTTTTACAGTATGCCCTTGTCCATGCCCTAGATTCTCAAGACCATTAGCAGGTTCTTCGATTGCAGTTCTGATAGCATTGCATATCTCTAATACATGAACATAGTCACGCACACATGTGCCATCACTAGTATCATAGTCATTACCAAAGATAGTGAACTGTTCTCGTTCTTTTGCTTTCATTAGATTCAACATAAGTCCATCAGGATTAGTAGGCAATAGTCCATAACTGCTACCTATGACATTATAGAATCTAAACATCGTATAATTCTTAGGTTGACGGCTGATACAATATTCTTGTACGCAATCTTCAGCGGCACGTTTACTGATGCCGTATGCGCTTTCACATAATGCGGCTGCGCCTGTGCTAGCAAAGATAAAGTTGTTGCTAGGAACTTTGTTCAACACATTCATAGTACCATTTAAGTTAGTGATATAATACATGATCGGCATGCGTTCACTCTCGCCCACGCTAACTAATGCCGCGAGATGTATCACAGCATGATAGGGTTCTGTCTGATCAGGGATAGTGAACAATCTGTTGATATCGACATTATAAAATTTACTGACAGGAACCAAAGGTTCCTTGATATCAAGCCCATGAATCTCATATTGTCCTTCTAGCATCTTACTTAGATGACTACCGATATATCCTGAACTACCTGTTATTAATATCTTTTTCATAATAGTCCCTCAAATAATGACTCTGTGTTTTTTGTTTCTGGTTTGAATTGCGGGTCTTTGCTAAGATAACTATCTTCGTCGGTATATATGACACAATTGAATTTCTTTTTATTGCTCAACACGCTCTCAAAATCTTCCCTAGCAAGATGTGTTCTATTCAAATCTTTAATGAAATCTCTATATCTTACAGTTTCATATGTATTGATTTTTGCTGAATTGGTATTGCTACGCTTACCATTAAAATCATAAACAAACTTGACCCAACCTTCAGCAACTTCGTCATCAAGTTTCTTCACATAATCAAGTGCTGACGATAATTGATTTCCACCGTAAATTGTTTTGATCAAATTACTTGCATTCTTTATATTTACCTTATGAAAGTATTGACCATCAAAATTATCACTCCAGTCTTGACTGTCTAATACAACACAAGGCATATGTGCTAGACATTCTAAAAATGCAAATGGATAGTTCTCACGCAAACTGGGCATAAAGAACGTATCGCTACCGCGAATGAAATCTACTTTTTCTTGTCCTGTGATACCTGCCTTGATCGTATAATTAGTGATGCCTGCCTCACTAAACGCTTTCTCAAACTTCTTACGTCCGCTTTCATTAGTCATAACACGGCAAGGTAGTTTACATTCTTTCATAACACGAATATATGCTTCTGGGTTCTTGCCTTCTTCCCATCGACCAATGAACAACACTCCCTCACGTACACCTTCATAACGCTCAAGCAAACCACGTTCGCTCATAGGCATGCGCAATAATCTACAGTTACTAGCACCGTATTTCGTTAGTTCATCAATGTTCTTTTGGCTCTGTGTGCCTATGATGATATCACTAAACTCCATATGTTTATTATAGAAGTTATGATAGCTATCGAGGAACACATCACTACCCTGACTGTCACGGAAGATCATGCTATGCAAGTGCGTGTAGAAAACAACAGGTATATACTGGTTTACAGTCATAGCATAACTAGCAGTCATGGCTTCCTGTGTATTACATACAATCATGTCATAGATATTTTCTTCGAATGCTTCTAATAATGCAGTACGGAAATTAATGATCTTTTCAAAATTGATAGTATCACTAAAAGCAAAAGTAGCTGTGTGTTCTTTATAACTCAATGGTTCCAATGGCCACAAAACATTTGCATTCAACGATTCGATAAGTTTGCAGAATTCTTTATCTCTTGGAGCCTTATCTAATAAGATATCAACTTTCCAGTTCAAGCGGTTACACATCTCAGTGAATCCTTTAGCAAACGAACCGATACCGCCATGCGGTATAAAGTGCTGGTCGCTGATCATGAAAGCGATTCGTTTGTCAAAAAGTTTCATTCTTCTACCTTAGTAATTTCTAACTCACAATCGATGATCATCTCGCATTCATCTTGTACCCAACCGTGATCGCATTCGAGGTCAAGCCAACTATTGCCCTCTTCAAAAAATTCTTCTAGCCACTCTTGTGTTTCTTCATCACATTCATCC
>Ga0129333_10004111_pt1 | contig 13616 bp, 15 predicted proteins | sample CPB6_08_DNA_FD_94474 | JGI IMG/M metagenome (GOLD analysis project Ga0129333, IMG submission 94474) | Freshwater to marine salinity gradient microbial communities from Chesapeake Bay, USA - CPBay_Sum_0.6_0.8_DNA | ecosystem: Environmental > Aquatic > Marine > Coastal | place: USA: Chesapeake... | reverse complement strand
CTGCAGGATTATATGAAAATAGGCATTATTGATATTATAGGTATACCCTATGACGGCGAAACTGTCTTCAAGCAAGGGCTAGGAGGCAGTGAAAGTGCAGTGTCTTTAGCTGCAAGAGAATTAGCGAAAATTGGATTTTCTGTTACGGTTTTTAATCACTGTAATATTGATCATGCTAGACCTGGTATCTACGACGGTGTGCTATATCGACCTCTGGAAGATCTACAACAGGATCATGAGTTTGATATTATTATAAGTTCTAGAACTGTAATACCGTTCACTGATCCCAAGGACTATGTAAAACTTCAAGACAACAGAAGTGATAAATTTTTATCCTATAATCTCTATGATAGAATTCTTGCCAAGGCAAAAATGCGTGTGCTATGGATGCACGATACCTTTTGTCTAGGAGACAATATTTTAGAAGAGTTGGTGGTAAACGATCGAATAACAGATGTGTTTACTCTTAGCGATTGGCATCTTACCTATATTACAAACTGCAATCACGGACGACGTAGGAATTTTGAAGTTTTAAAAAGAAAAGTTTTTATTACTCGTAACGGTGTAAATCTTTACAACATTGACGTAGATATAAAAGCCAAAGACAGAGATCTTTTTGTATACAATGCCAGCGTGACCAAAGGTATGATTCCTTTGGTGCAAAACATTTGGCCGCATGTAAAGCGTCATATACCCTCTGCCAAATTAAAAGTTATTGGTGGTTATTACAGATTTAATTCTAATTCAGAACCTGACCAACAGGAAAAAGATTGGCGTAACATGGCCAATGATCCCGAGTTAGCTAAGTTAGATATAGAGTTTACAGGTGTTATATCACAAAAAGAAATAGCAGAGATATTGACTAAAGCAAACTTTATGATTTATCCTGCTGCATTTCCAGAAACGTTTGGCATAAGTTCTCTTGAAAGTTTGTGTTATAACACGCCTTTAATTACCTGTAGATTTGGTGCATTGGAAGAAGTTGCAATTGAAAATGCTTGCTATTTGATAGACTATGCTATCGAGCCAAATAATCTTTTTCAAGACATAAACAAAGCTCAGCAGATAGAACAATTTGTTAAAACTACAGTAGAAGCCTATAGAAATCCCTATCTACATCAGCAGAAACAATACTATTGTAATATTGTTAAAGATATTGCAGGATGGGACGGCGTGGCTCTTCAATGGAAACAGCATTTCTATAAAAGACTAAATCACTACCTGCCTAGAAATGAATACAGGCGGGTAAGCAAGCTTAACAAGAGACTACATAAAGTATATGGTAGAAGATATCATAATACTACAGAATTAGAATCTTACAAAACAGTTCCTGAACAACTTATTGTAGTTGTCAGTACTTTTTATAATTGTGAAAACTACATTGTCAATTGTATTAAAAGTGTAGCATCACAGGACTATGACAATTATCATCATTTTCTAATTGACGACGCTAGCACAGATAACACATTTGAGCTAGCCAAGACTGCTATAACAACTTTGCCTGATAGCTTGAGATCTAAATTTACATTGGTTAAAAACAAGCAAAATCTTGGAGCCGTACAAAATCAAATTAATGTTTTTAGGCAAATAAATGATTCCAATAGCATCATAATGATACTAGATGGCGACGACTGCCTTGTCAACGACAACACCCTGTTCAATTATTACAACACTCTTTATGATGCTAATACTGAATTTAGTTACGGAAGTTGTTGGAGTATGGTTGATAAAATTCCTTTGATTAGCCAGCCCTACCCAAAAGAAATTTTAGAAAATAAGACCTATAGACAATACCAGTTTAATTGGGGAATGCCTTATACACACTTGAGAACCTTCAGAAAATATCTGATTGATCAGTGCAGAGACGAAGAGTTTAAAGACAATGAAGGTAATTGGTACAGAGCTGGGGGAGACGGTAGTGTATTTTATTCTCTTATTGAAAGGGCTGATCCTAATAAAATTAAGTGTGTACAGGACATAGTTTACAACTACAATGACATAAATCCCTTAAATGATTATAAAGTAAATGCAGCTCAGCAAAATAAAACTGCTAAAGAAATACAGAAGAAAAACATGACTAAGAAAAAAATACTAATAGCAATTCCCACTGCAAAGAACATAGAAGTAGATACATTTAAAAGTATCTATGATTTAGAAGTTCCCGATGGTTACGAAACTTACTTTCAGTACTTCTATGGTTATAACATTGATCAAATCAGAAACCTGATAGCAGATTGGGTGGTTAAAGGATACGACTATCTTTTCTCTGTAGATAGCGATATAGCATTTGAACCAGACACATTAGTAAAACTTTTATCACACGACAAAGATGTAGTGAGCGGGCTTTACATTCAACGTAAGCCAGGTCAGCATATTTTAGAAATTTATCAAAAAAACGATCGAGGTGGTGTGAGCAATATCCCCTATGCTCAAATTAAAGATAAGGGTTTGATTGAAATCGCAGGTTGCGGATTTGGTTGTGTGCTCATAAAGCAAAAAGTTTTTGCAGATGTTGGTTACCCGCAGTTTGAATACTTTGATGCCCTAGATCATAAAAACACTATCAGTGAAGATGTAGATTTTTGTCGTAAGGCTCTAGCTAAAAACTTTACAATTTGGGCGGATACTTCTATAAAGTGTAGACACATAGGTAGCAAAGTGTTTACGATTGATGACTCTATAACCAAGGAGCAATGGTCACCGGAAGCTCCTGTTGAATTTAATATGGAAGCAAGATTGCGAGATTTAGGAAGTCAGAGACTGATTCCAGGACAGCATTTAGATTATCTTTCTAAGTTAAAGCAGCAGGGATTTGAACCTAATGTAATCTATGACATCGGTAGTTGCGTACTACACTGGACTAACGAAGCAGAAAGAATTTGGCCTAACTCGCAATATGTGCTTTTTGAAGCTATGAGTTCAGTGGAATTTTTATATAAGGAAAAAAACTACCCCTATCATATTGGGTTACTGAGCGACAAAGCTGGAAAAGAAGTAGTATTTTATCAAAATGATTATCACCCTGGAGGCAACAGTTACTATAGAGAAAATGTACAGGTAAATCCAGAAGCAAACAATTACTTCAATGAATCACACAGAAGGATTCTACAGAGCGACACGCTGGACGATGTTGTAAAGCAGAAAAACTTACCGTTACCTGATCTAATTAAAATGGATATTCAAGGTGCGGAATTAGATGTTTTACGCGGAGGTAAAAACACTGTAATCAATGCCAAACATATTATACTAGAACTGCAATGCGTAGAGTGGAATCGTGGTGCACCCTTTAAAGATGATGTCATAGCTTATATGGATAGTATAGGCTACAATTGCTTGGGGTTGTTTAGCAATAACGGTCCTGACGGAGACTACCATTTCGTAAAACGTTAACTCTGCAGATAGCGATAAATAGCTATTATGAGAGCCACAGAAATTATTAGGGGATTGCTGGATTTAATAGATAAAGTGGACGATTCAGCTACAACTCCCAACCTAGAAGTTGAGCCTTTAGCAGCAGCTGAACCTGCGGTAACAGGCATTGATAGCAATAGATTTAAGCATATTTTTGCTATGCTAGATGCTGAACGCTCTCATCCACCTATGTATAACAACAGCCCAAACTCAGTTGTTGCTGATTTAGATGCAGTAACCTGTGATGCAGGCGGTGGTTGGATGGGTCCTAAGAATCCTGCAGATCTAAAAGCAGATTCTATTTCTATGTTCCCTAACTACACAGCACAACCTAAAGGACAACAATAATGAGTCAATATTATACACCGTTTAATATCAACGATAGCAGCACAACTACTAATAGTGCCTATTACCAAAATGTGTCATTGACAGCAAATAACGTTAGCACAAGCACAGCAATTACTGCTCGTAGAATTCTTATCACTAACGGAACAGCTCCAACATTTGTAGCATTTGGGCCGGATCCTGTAGTGAGCCTTACAACAGGATTTCAGTTACCCGCTAGCAGCGCAATGATTTTTAATTTTGAATCTGGTAACAAAGTAGCTGCTGTTTCAGGATCAAACACTCTAATCAGTATTCTCGATCTTGATTAATAGGTCACAGATAGGATTCTATCTAGATGACTGATATTAGAAATACCACTACCGATTACGTTCATCCAACGGATCCTAATCTTCTCAATCTGCATAAGGCCATGCAGTTTGATGAAGCAGGAAAGCCTGTAGTTAGAACCCTAATCAATACTTCTACGATTCAGATCACCGGACCGGTTAATATTCTCAGCACAGTAACGGTAACATCTACTCCAGAAAATCCTGTTCATACTCATATTACTGAAATTGGCACTAGCGGTATACTTACGGTGCCGTACATGCCTGTCGGAGGTACTATAACTGCTACCCAAGGCACAACTCCTTGGGTGATTACTGGAACAATCGCAGTAAATTCCACAACTGTTTATCAAGGAACTGATCCTTGGACAGTGTATGGCACCGTTGAAGTCAATAACTTTCCAACTTCCTATGAAGTTGCAAATGATGAAGGGAATCCTTTACCTGTTAGTAAAAATACCTCAACTAATTCTGCTACTAATCCCATCTTTGTAGAGGGTGTAAACAACGCAAGTTTCTTTGCACCGACACAAAGTGACGCATTTGGACGTTTGCGTGTTAGCAACCCACTAACATTATTTGACACACAAAACAAATATACTGATCAAGGTCAGTTTGTAAGCAATTTAGTTAATGGCGGGACTTGCACATACAATCAACCAAGCAATACTTTCTTGCTGAGTGTGTCGGGTAGCGGCTCAACTGTAATTCGTGAAACTACTAAAACATTTGTATATCAACCAGGTAAGAGTTTATTTGTATTAAACACTTTTGCTATGAATACTGCAACGGCAGGAGTGACTCAACGTGTTGGATATTATAACACAAATAACGGCATATTTTTTGAAGCTAACGGTACAACATTGAATATGGTAATTCGCAGTTACAGTTCAGGTAGTATTGTAGAAACAAGGAAACCACAAAGTGAATGGAACGGTGATACATTGCTTGGTACAGGTGGACCAAGCAATCTAAGCGGTATTGAATTACGACCTCAATTAGCACAAATATTTTGGTGCGATATTGAATGGTTAGGTGTAGGTAGTGTTCGCGTTGGCTTTGTTATTAATGGTCAATTCGTTGTGTGCCATACATTTAATCATGCAAATGTTCTAGGAAATACTACAACGTATATGGGCACTGCTGTATTGCCAGTAAGATATGAGATATCAACCACTGGAACTGCTGCAAGTATGCGTCAGATATGTTCTACGGTAATCAGCGAAGGTGGTTATAGTCCAAGCGGTACACCGGCAGGTCGTGGTCATGAATTGGCTTCGCCAATAGTATTACCCAATGACCAAAGTTTCAAACCCTTGATATCAATACGATTAAAATCAACACAACCTGATGCTGTGGTTGTACCGATCGATTACAGTATAGTACCGGTTGATCAGGCAGTTGTCAAATATAAAGTATATGCCAAAGCGGTAACAACCGGCGGTACCTGGGTAAGTCAGAGTGCTACAAGCAGCGTGGAATATAATTTAAATCCTACGGCAATTATTAGCGGCGAACAAACTGTTAGCGGTTTTTTGATTAGTAACAATCAAAGCATTAACACACCACAAAATGAAGTATTTGATTTTACAGATCAATTATCACGCGATCCATTTACTGGTACTATGTATGAATATACCATTGCAGCAGCAACACTAGGAACCAACATTGATGTTTATGCTTCAATCAATTGGCAAGAAATTACGTAAGGAGATTTTTATGACACGGTTAAAAAAAATAGCAATGATTTTATCTTTAGGACTAATAGTAGGATATACTATTCCTGAGTCTCTAGCACAGAAAAAGAGTGCAATTTATGATGCACAGATTCTAAGAGTCAATGACGGCGATACCGTTGTTATTGCTGCTCCTTATTTGCCTGCACCCTTAAAGCCCGAATTAGCGGTGAGAATTTTTGGTGTAGATACTCCTGAAAAGGGTTTTAGAGCTAAGTGTCCACAAGAAGATCAGCGCGGTCAAGCCGCAAGCGCATTTACAAAAAAGGCAGTTGCAGGTAGCACTAAACATCAGGTTGCTCTCTATGAATGGGACAAATTTGGAGGTCGAGTACTAGGAGACATTATTCTAGATGGACAAAGCCTAAGAGCCAGTCTAATAGCCAACGGTTTTGCACGTGAATACTACGGTGAAGCAAAGCAAAGCTGGTGCGAATAAGTTTGGAATAAATATACGGTGAGTTCGTTAACTACAAAATATTTTGCCCAACTCTGTGAAAATGTGCTGTTTGAAGTCAGCTCATCTCTTAATCTTGTGCGTCAACTCAAGGGCGGGAGCGAGCTAGTTAAGTATCTACATAAATCAGCACAGCTTTCACATGATCAGGAATACCAACAAATACCTAAAATAAGTTGGAGTGCTATTAAAGACAGTCAACATTGGGTAATTCTACAGTATCGCAACGGTACAGGTGCTATTAAATCAGATCGCGGTAGCTATGAAGCACTGGCTAGCACTGGACAGGGTGACCCGGAAATCTTTAATAGCGATAGAGGCGGAAACATTTTAGACTTTCTTAAAGGTAGATTGGGTGGTAATCCCACAGCTATCTATGTAGGACGAGATTCTAGAGAAGTTAAAAGAAAGCTATCTAGCAGAGCTGACAGAAAGCAAAATGATGACAAACCAAGAATTGATCAAAGAGCTTTGTTACTAAAGTTCAAACCCATGTGGCAGAGAGCTATCACCGCTGCTGTAGCAGACGTTAAAGGCATGGTTGGTCAAATGATTAAGAACGACAGCTTTGATAAGGCTTCTAACAAGATCAAACATTTACAAACACTGACCAATATGTTGGATCAATTTGAAACCAATCCTGATTCAGTGTTGAGTGGATTAGACAAAACAATCAACAAAGCAGTGTTAATGGCTGCAGCACATCACTATCCAGATGAAACTGGAGAGATCAGAAAAAGCTGGGGCGGCATCGAACCCACCAGCTATGATGGCGTGAATAAATTGCTGGCTGATATCAGCAGCGGCGATACAAAGAAAATGAGCACAGTATTGTCATTCTTTAAGAGATCACTAATAGCATGAAACTACTAGATGTCATAACAGAATCTCCAATTACCGAGGCCAATGTAGCACAGAAGATTCTCAAAGATCCTCGTATGACTAAACTGCTGACCATTGCGTGGAAGCACGATGCTACGCTACCACCCACTGTCGTTGCTCGCTTAGGACCCAGCCCCAGCGAACAGCAGATTGTAAATGCTTGGAGTAAATTGCTAGACGACACACTGCGCAGAAATGACTACGGTGATCTCAGTGCTGACAGCAAGTTTGACGATTGGCTAACAAGATTGTACATCAATGGTCAAGCAGACTTTGAAGATATCAACGGTGAAGGTGGTGATGCTCTAGGTGCATGGAAAGCTCTCAGCATCCGCGGATTATTAAAACCACGCGATCAGGACTTCAACAAGTTTACCAGCATTAAGCAACTACAGAGAATTCGCAACGACAGAGAATATGCTAGAGAACTAGACAGAATTAAAGACGCTGAAAAGATTGAAAAGATGAAGCGTGAAAAACTTGACGTTGTCCTAATTGACGACGACAGGTATTTTGTTATGATTCCTTTCAACTACGGTGCTTGCTATACCTTTGGTAATGCTGAAGGTTATAGACCAAACTTCTGTACTTCAAGTTCCAGTGGTGATCGTTGGTTCACTAACTACGCACCAAATGGTCCAATCATCAGCATTGTTGACAAATCAAATATCAACGAAAAAAACGGTAAGTGGCAGCTACACGCACAAACCAATCAGATCGTAGATGCTGATCAAACTGATCGTTGGGACAAAGATGGCAATGACAAACGTTTTGCCGAACTATTCCCAGGCTTGATGAAACGCATCGGTGATGCTATGCTAGCCAACGCAGATAAGATCAAGGAAATGAGCAAGCCTATTACTAGAAATGTAGGCTACGATGTTGATAAGGATGTAAAAGATCTACAGACAAAATATCCACAGGCTTGGAACAGCGGCGAAAAACCAGAAGAGCCAGAACCGGAACCAGAACAACAGCCAGCAGCGGAACCAGAACCAGAACAACAGCCAGCTGACGAACCGCAGGCACAAAATGATGGTGAGGGAACTTATCTAGTTACACAGATAGCTACTGGACGCACTGCAAGAATTCCTGCAGATAGTCTTGCCCATGCTCAAGAACAATTATTGGCACGTCACCCCACATTCGATCTAAATGATTATAGATTTGAATTAATTCAAGATCAAAACTAATCATGAAAGCTAAAGATATTATGTCTAAGGGTCGACCAGAAGTCTACTTAGACCTAGACGGCGTTGTTGCGGATTTTTTTGACAAGTATGCAGAGTTAGCCATCATACATTTAATGATGGAAAAATATAATAAAACCAAAGAAGAAGCTTTTAAAATCTATCATAGTCAAGAAGAACGCTGGCAAAAAGAATTTGGTATTCGCAGTTACAGAGATATTCCTGCCGCCAAGGGCGATCCTGTTCTAAACATGATGATTGGAACAGACTTTTTTAATCGCTTGCCCAAGTTTGGCACAGCAGATGCACTAGTAGGCTATCTTGTAAAGACATTTGGTAGTTACAAAGTTCTCAGTAGCCCTCTGCGCGGCGATTATGAAAACAGTGAAAAGTACAAGAAAGAATGGGTTGCTAGAGAACTAAAGCCTGGCCCAAGTCAGGTTATTATTGAACATAGAAAAGAAAAGTATGCCAAACAGCCAGATGGTACACCTAATATTCTAATAGATGATCGAGGCAACAATATAACCAACTGGGAAGCCAAGGGCGGTATTGGCATCAAGTATCAAGCAGACGAAGATAGCCTAGACAAAATATATGATGGCGTAGAACGTGCTTTCAAAATTATTAAAGGTGAAGAAGAACATGTACCGCAGGTACTAAAAAGCAAAGATCGAACGCAAACTATTGCCACAGGAGATGACGACGCTGAACAGATAAAAGAATCAGCTGACGACAGCAAAGATATTTTTATAGAAATATTTAAAAAGTTTCTTCCATTAGCAATGTCTGTACTAGATATAAAATCTCTTCCAGCAATGAAATTTGAAATCTCAGTGGAAGATCCTGACCAACCAACCTTTGGTAGATTTGATTCTGAAAATAACGAACTAACTGTAGCCTTATCAAATAGACACCCAAATGATATTCTAAGAACCGTTGCTCACGAACTTGTACATTATAAACAGGGGTTGGATCATAGATTAGATGATTACAGCGGCGAGACCGGCAGTGAAGAAGAAAATGAAGCTAATGCTCTTGCAGGAGTAGTTATGCGTCATTTTAATAAACAGTATCCAGAATTTTTAAAACAGAAACCTTTAATGCTGGGAGATCTAAACGAGCGTCGTAAACGTAAAAAGAGCCGTTGGGCAGCATATGGTCCGGGTCCCTATGGATGGTATGGATATAATGCAGGTTATAGCGGGGACAGCGGAGAAGGAGGCGGTGACGGTGGGGGGGTAGGTGAAAGTATTTCTCCTAAAGATATTCACAATCTAGCAGATCGCAAAGGTGTGAAGTGGGACAATGAATCTAGCTTTCTAAAAAAAACTAAAGAGTTAACTGGCAAAGAACATCTTGACGATTTAGATCAAGATGAATTAGAAAAAGTCAAAACATGGTTGTTAGGACTTGATGAAAACTTCGCAGACGGTAAAGTAAAAGGAAAGAGTCGTCCTGGAAGGGTTAAAAAGGCAGGAGCGAGTTGTAAAGGATCTGTCAGCGATCTAAGATCCAAAGCTAAAAAGTACGGCGGCGAGAAGGGTAAGATGTATCACTGGTGCGCCAATATGAAAGGCGGCAAAAAGAAAAAATGAGGCTGCAGGAAATCAGCCCTAACAACCTAAAGGGTAGTTGGACCAGCGATCTAGTTTTAAGAAAGTTGTGGGGCCTAACAGAACTCAAAAAAATCAAAGATAAGTTTGACACTGTCTATATCTTAGGATCTTGGTATGGCAATGCTAGCATCATAATGTCCATGCTCAAGAAGCATATAGACTTTGATCACATCGTAAATGTTGACAACGATGCTGATGTGTTAGATAAAAGTGAAGAACTAATTGATAAGTTAGGTATCAACAACATAGAGTTTATGTTAGCCGATGCTAACGAACTAGATTATAGACAGTTAGGAAAAGATGGTTTAGTAATCAATTTTAGCACTGTTGATATACAAGGTGATGATTGGTTTAGCAATATTCCTAAAGGAACCACAGTTTTAATTCAAGCTAGAGACAGCGTAGAAGGCGCAAGCAATCAATTTCGCAGCGAACAAGATCTAGAAAACGCCTTTTCATTGTCCAAACTCTCATATAGCGGATCCAAGCAGTTTAAAGATCCAGAAACGGAATTTACCTCATTCATGATAATTGGTCAAAAATAAAGCGCCCCTAAGGACGCTTTACCGAAGTAATATGTAATATTGTTATAGGCTATGCCGCTTATAGTTTATTACTTCAAATCTTGAGCCAGGCAAAGTTAACACACAGAGAAAAAACAACAGTGCCTAGCTAAGATATTTATTATACAATCTACGCAGCTAATAAAAATCTTTACGGCAAAAACAGTATAAGTATTATATAAATATTACAAAGGATTATTACTTTGAAAAGGACAACAAAAAGTCTACTTGAAGAACTCAATAGCATCGCACTTAAAAAGGACAGCGAAGCTGTTATCGAAAGTCGTGCCACGCATGTAATAGACAGTGCCATTAATCTACTCACCTTAATTAAAGAAAATTACAGTCCAGAACAAGCATATGAGTTGGAGCGTAGGCTAATCAACAGTATAAAGGGCGGCGATTCTGCAAAATTTATACGCAGTATTAGAAAACTTAGAGACAATAAAGAAACTGCACGTAATCTTAAGATTATAAACGGCGATTTTAAAGACGAAGATTAGCCCGTTATAGCCCTTTTTTCTCCCATTTTGATAAATATTATTAACCAAAACACCCCGGAGCGGGGTTTGGCCATAAGAGAAAAGGAGAAATAAAATGGCATACGGAATCGACAGAAAGAATGGTTCAGTTCTAAATCCAAAAGGATTCTTTGGTTTACAACCAGTTTTCCTAAAGGTAGCTGACACCAACGTTGGCACAGCTGACTCAGGCGGCGGCACAACTGCAATTACAGAAGGCAACTACACAAAGGCAATTCGCGCAATTGGTCAGATTGCTAGCATCGTATATCTCGGTGCTCGTGCAAATAACCAGTTCGTAGTTGTTCTAGACAAAGCATCAGCTAACCCATACGACACTGCAAACTCAGACACAGATCTAGCAGCAGCAGTTGTTAAGGTAGTTGAAGCAGCAACAGGACTAAGCTCAGTTGCAGTTACAGATGTAAGCAACCTAACAACAGGCCAGCTATAATAGTTTAGACTTAACTGTCTACACAAAGCGAGGGGAGTTTTTAACTCCCCTTTCTTTTTAACCATAAATAAATTATATAGGTAGTTTATGGTTATTCAAATTCAGACCCTCATAGATATTACAAGAACTGGAATCACCAGACCTCAACAGGGTTCACAACTACAAATAGATCAGAATAGAAATTTTACTACACTCAGGCAGTGTTTGGAATTAAGATCAGTAATTAATTTTGATTCAAACCCAATGGTTGAGTGTATTGATGTTAAAGGATTGGGATTTGGGTCTAACTATAAGGGTAAACACAATGTGTGGACCTTTACTTTTACTCCAGATCGACAGGGAGTATACAATACCAAGGATCACAGTCTAGGTTTACTTTTACATGATTTGCACTCTGTACCTATTCTCAAAAACCTTACCGAAACGATAAATATTGGTGTTACTATCTTTGATCTCGAAGACAGTAAAAATACCAATACAATCATTAAGGCATTATCTGGCAACAACTAGGCTTTCGACACTTAACAACGGAGATTTGAATGCCAGGTAATACTATAGATATCGAACGTACTAATTTAGAAGTGCATGTTGACCTCTGTGCTCAACGATACGAAAGTCTAGATAAACGTCTATCCAATATAGAAGACAAGTTCTCAGAATTACAACTGTCAATCGAGCGCGGTCATAATAATATGATTAAAGTTATAATTGGCACTGCAGGCACAGTTGTAGCAGGTGTGCTAAGTGTGTTGGTGGTACTATTAACCAACGCTGCATAATATGAAAATTACCGAGCTGCTAAAAAAACAATACAATTCTGAAAAGTTAGATGAGTTTCTTCCTGTGGCTGCAGCTCTAGGTGGAGCTGCATTGAGAGCCGCTGCTCCTACCCTTGCAAGAGGTGCAGCTTCTATGGTAGGAAGGGCTATGGGCAGCGGAGCTGCAAATACACTTGGTAATGTGGTGCAGGGTGTGCAGGCAGGCACACGTTTGATGAAAGCAGCCAATACAGTAGGCAATGTAATTTCTCCTGCAGAAAAACAGCAAGCAATGGCGCAGGACAATAAATTAGGACAAACTCTCAGCAGTTTGCAAAAGACCGTAGCAGCAGCAGGCGGCGGCAACCTCAATGTTAATAATTTAAAAAAAGCATTGCAAGGTACCAGCGATCCAAATCAAGCTGGTAAAGAAGTTAAACCTATGTTACCAGCCATAGCTAAAGCATTGGCCAATCCAGGCAGCGCAGAATTGATGAGAACTGCTTTACAGAAAGGAGTTCAACAGGATACCAAAGCACAAGCAGATATAGAAAAACAAAAGTCACAAGAGTTGGCTAAACAGGCTGCTTCTATATGAAAATTGCTCAATTAATTTCAGGCACCCGTATGCCTCTATCCAATGAAGAATCCGAGTTCGTTAGTAAACACGGAAATCAGGTTCGTATTACATCCCTAGATGAACGAGGACAATGGATAGCTCAAAACCTTGTTCGCAAAGGCGCTTACTCTATAAGTAAAGACAACAACACTTTAATTAGAGAAGTCTGCAATGAAAATAACTGATAAGGTTTTTTGGAAGATACGCGAACTCACTAAAAAGGTCAAAACCGAATTATTTAAAAAGGGTATGGCGATTCCCTCAAAAACAGAGGAGGGTAATGTACGTGTGGGTCATTATGTAGTTAGAAGACAAATCAACGGTTTTTACACTGTGCAAGCAACCAACGGTGAAATTATTGTGGAGAACCTAAATCTACCTCAAAGTGCAGTTCTTATTGCAAACAATCTCATGTTAAAAAAGAACATAGATAAAAACATTCTTAACAAAGATATAGAATATGGTTACGCATATTTTGAATATCAGCAGTACAAACGTGCCGAAGAAAAGATTAAAAATGACCCTTACGACTATGATGTAAGGTTATATAAGTTTGAACACAGTGGTGAAAAAGCTGAGGATTGCAAAGCTGAAATACTGTACCACTATGATAAACTTAACAAGATCGCATAAATAATACTATTACTTTTTGGATCTTATATGAAAACCACGGATTTTAATAAAACAGTTAAAAGTAAAACAATTGCAGAAAACATCGAGAAGCTGTTTGAT
>Ga0129333_10004110_pt1 | contig 13619 bp, 41 predicted proteins | sample CPB6_08_DNA_FD_94474 | JGI IMG/M metagenome (GOLD analysis project Ga0129333, IMG submission 94474) | Freshwater to marine salinity gradient microbial communities from Chesapeake Bay, USA - CPBay_Sum_0.6_0.8_DNA | ecosystem: Environmental > Aquatic > Marine > Coastal | place: USA: Chesapeake... | reverse complement strand
TCAGAATGGTCATTTTTGCACGATTTATGCCCTTAATCATTGCATTTTGAAGCGATTCGACATCGTTAATCGCTTCAAAATCAACATTATACACCTCTAGGAGCAGGTGTTTGCCCATTGAATACTGTTTCAACTCAATTTTTATAAAAATTTATTTATTTTTCTTTTTCTTGGGTCGTTTTCCAGAAATATTCATTAGTATCACCAAGTCTTCCCCATCTGATACCATTTTCGACTTGGAAAATATGAGTTGAAACCTTAAAATCAGGAGTTTTTGGTGTTTCTGGAGTAATTGAAAGGTCAAATATCCTCATGCGGTTGTTTGGATAAAGACAAAACTGCCCATTTTCAAGTAGAATACAGTTGTGTGACTTATGTTCGTCAGGAACTTCACTCACATTTGTATCAATTATATCAGGATCGACGTGATAGTTATCCAATGTAAACAGATATTTGCCTTTCAAAAACCCATGATTACGAGTATAGACTTCAAAGTCCATTGTTGAGACGTGTTGCTTCACAATTGCTCGCACACCATAATCCATACAGTTCCAAAACTGTAGGTTAGGTAAGTCCATATCAACTTCTGGAGTCTCTGGAGACGAGACAAAAGCTGATATCGGTAGTTTATCAAACATTGCCGCATATTCAGGTAAGTAAGTCTCAAAATAAAAAGCACGTCCAGGTATGGACTTTGCCGATACCCAGACGCCTTCTACAAACTCACCATATCCGTCTTTAAGGTCATGTAAGTATTCTTTACGAACCCATACCTTTGTAGCAGGTAAATTCGTAATTAAACAACTCATCCCTTACCTTGACCTCTATATTTTTTACGAGCACCGTTACGAGACGATGCGGCATACTTAGTTCCCATTCCATTTCCTTGGCGAGACTTTTTAGGAGGACCAGGAATATAAGAGCTCTTGTTGAGACCACCTTTTGCTTTGACTGCCATAACTACTCTCCAATAATTTCAGTTTCAAGATCTTTTGGGTCTGGAGAACCTGTCTGATAATATTCGATTGACAGATCCTCCATAATATTAAAGTATTCTTCCTCTGTAAGACTTGAGTAAATCTTACGCCCCTTACAGAGAATATTGTAGGTTTCTTGTTTCATCAGATAATGCGTGTTTTCTCGTGTCCGACTCGAATTCTTGGATCACACCAGATCTCGAATCCTGCTTCTTTTGCATCAAGGCAGAATGAAACATCTTCGCCACACATATCCTGAACTTCGCCTGATTCGAAAACTTGCATCTTCGGTGCAAACCAAGGATACTTCATCTCAGGATGTTCAAAGACTCCATTCTTGATCAGAAGCCATCCAAACCCAGTATAATCAACTGTAAAAGGTTTACGACGCTTCGAGATACTTTCCAGAGTTTCGTGATTCATCACTCCACCATTGTTACGGAAATCATCTTCTTCTAACCAATGTGCAACTGATGTAGTCTGACCATCTTCCGTACAATACCATCCAGCTGCAATCTCCTTATCCATTAGGATCAACTGCCAAAACTTTTCAGTACTAAAGACAATATCAGAATCAATCCAAAGTTGCCAATCATAGTTAAGTTTTCCATCCCAAGGTTTTTGGTCTGGTCCTTTAAGAACATTTGCACCAAGACACTTGCATCGTGCAAAATTTACCATCGAAGAATAATCTTGGGAAATTTGAATACTTGCACCTGCTTGTACAATATCAAAACAAAGTTGTACAAAACTCTTAAGGTAAGTATAAGAAACTCCTCTTCCAGGTAGGCAGAAAACGATTGATTTTCCTTTTACCATCTCTTTTGCCAGATCATAATCCCATTCTTCTACTGCTGATTGGGCGATCGGCGTTTTTGCTTTAACCGTAAATCCTTTAGCCATAAGTTAAAATGTTTACTTCATTATCATACAGTATTATGTAGTAGTTGTCAAGAGAGGTGATTATTCATTCTCATACTCGGATAGAATGATTTCATCACCATCTAGATTGAACTGAATCTCTGTATCTTCATACCATGAGAGTTCATTTGCAACCCATTCTGGTATTACAATATAGTATTCCCCAGTGATTGGATCGACTTGTAGAGGTTGAATATTATCCCCAGAATTTTTTTTCATACGCCAAAAAATATATTTTATTTTTCAGTTTTATATAGTAATTTAAAAGACTCTACGGCGATTTTTTATACCTGGGAAATTTTTTGACTTTGAGTGTTATAAAGACCTCGCTTCCGTAACACTTTGTAGGTTAGGGTAGTTATGGGTTTTAATTACGCCGCCCGCAGGGCGCCCCCCACCACGGGGGGCAACTGCCTGCCACGCACGAACGAACAGGGCGCCTCAGCGCACGTCGGCAAGGGCGCTGTTCGCGGTGCTCATGCGGGTGCCATGAGAACCAGCGGCGCCGCCATGGGTCCGAACGCGGGTGCTGCCGCCCTTGATACGATCCGCCCAACGGTTGGTGCGGGCACCATGCGCGGTGGGCAGGCGGCGGAGGATCAGATCACCAGCGGCGATGGCGGCGTTCAGGTCGGCGGCGGTCATCACGGTGGGGAGGGTCATCACGAACGGGGGGTTGGTTGAACTGAGAGAATGATAGCACGAAACGGGGCAGGGGGGTCAACCCCATTGCATCTGCCGAACGTCGTTGCGGAAGGCGTCTTCGAACTGGGCGGACCAGATGGTGGCAGGGTGACCAGCGGGGTCGGTCAGGCGGTTGAAGTTGCTGCCGTCGTTGCGGTAGGCGACCCAGACCGTTTCGCGGGTGCTGAGGCGGGTAGCGGGAGAGAAGCGCATTGGAGTGGTTCGGTGGAACTGAGAGTATTGTAGCGGATCAGCGGGCAGCGGATGGGCGGCAGTGACGGTTGACCCACTGTCCCAGGGGGCGGTCAGAATCCCAGGCAAGGGAGAGCAGAGCGCGGCGGGAGACCTTGAAGACGTAGGGTTGGCGGGTCCAGTAGGATTGGAAGCGGACCGCTGCCTTGCCCGTGATGGGGTTGACGGTCAGGGTGTCGATCACGTTGCTGTCGACGGTGTTGATGGGGAGTCCGATCATGGGGTGCCTTGCGGTTGAGAGTATTGTAGCAGGTCGGGGGCGGGTCAGCGCCCGTCCGTGTAGTCTCCGATGATGACCCCGTTGCAGCGGACCTGGGCGTACCCGTAGTCTTCAGAGAGGGAGAGGCAGAGATCCCAGGCGCGGTCCTCATCGGTGGTCGTGTTCTCCCAGGGAGCGGAGGGGCAGATCACGTCGTAGCGGGTCATTTGGTTTCGTTTGAACTGAGATCAGTATAGGGGGTCCAGGGGGTCAGTCGCGGTCGCTGATGTGCCAGACCGTCGATTGGACCATGGGTGCCTTGCCTGAGCGGATTGCTTCGCGGCGGTCCTCCTCTGCCTGCAGACGGGCGGCGTATGCTTTCATCGCTTCCTGGCAGGCGGGGTCGTTGGCGGCGAAGTCGTTGGTGATGAACATGGGTCCTCTCAGTATGCTTGCCAGGCGGCGGCGGCAAGGTCGTTTGCCATCTCCTCCAGGTTGTCGGTGGTCACCCGCTCATTGTACCATTCGATCTCAGAGGGGTCCAGGCGGTCCAGATCGCAACCGTACATCTCAGCGGCGATTGCGTTTGCCAGATCGTAGAGGTCGTCTTGCAGGGTGCGGGTCATCGGTCGTTTGCTTTGGTTCCCATAGTATAGAGGCAAAAGGGAGGGGTCGTCCCCCTCCGTTGTGCCACTATCAGAATTGAATCTCCTGGTCGGTGGGTTGGGGGGCATCGCTCTCAGGCGCGGCGATCGTCTCCAGGATTTGCAGGATGGCGTCACCGTTGCCACCTTGGCGGAGCAGGGACAGGGCAAGTTCGCGGGTCATGCTAGGATTGTGGGTTGTGGTTGTGGTTGGGCGTCTTTAAGGGCGCACCCGCTCCCATGGGTCAGGCGGCGATCAGAACGTCATCCTCCCAGCGGTAGAAGGTCAGGATCTCATCGTAGATCCGATCGGCAACCTGGTCAACGTAGCGGCGCTCGTCTGCCTTCAGGATAGCAGCGCGGCACTGTGCGGCGATCTCATCGATGGAGATGGCGCGGTCGGTAGCGGGGTTGTAGCGCATCGGTTGGGGTGCGTTGAACGTGTTCAGTCTAAAGGCGGGAGAGGGCGCGGGAGGCGCCCGATGTGCCAGTGCCTCAGGCGGCACAGAGGGCGGATTCCAGGCACACCTCACGCTGTTCGATCAGCACGTAGTCGATGCCCAGAGCACCGTCATAGAGTTCTGCCTTGTATGCCTCAGCAGCGGACAGGCAATCGAACAGGCGGAGGGTATCGAAGTGCTCACCCTCATAGTCAGCACCACCGATCACTGCGTAGACTTTCATCGGTTCGGGGTCGTTTGAACTGAGATCAGTATAAGGGGTCAGGGAGGGGGGTTGGTGCCCCCGTGTGCCAGTTCAGAGATCGGTCATCATGTCCAGCATCTCTGCCTCATCGATGGCAGGATCATCCCAGCGCACACCGTCGCCCGTGGTGAGCAGGTGGCGCCCGATCTGCCCTTCCGTCATGCAGCGCACGAACTTCTCCCAGGGGGTCTCCCAATCGGCACAGTAGGTCACACATGCCTTAGCGGTGTTGTAGAGGAATTCGTCGTTGCCGATCCACAGGGCGGCATTCCAGGTTTCGTAGTTTGCCCAACCGTTGTAGGTAGCGGTGCTCATCGGTGTCGTGTGAACTGAGATCAGTATAGGGGGTCAGCAGGGGGTCTGTGGGGCGGCAGTGTGCCACCCCTTCAACCGTCCTCAGAATGCCAGCAGGCGGTCGATCTCCCACTGGTCAACGGCAGGGACGCAGTCGGTGCGTCCCAGTTTGTCGGTCAACCAGCGGTTGACGTGCTTGGTGGTCGTGGCGCTCCACTTGTGAGCGGTGCGAACCCAACCGCGCCCAGGGATGCGGGCAGCAACGGGAGTCGTGTAGGAGATCAGGACCTCCGTCCCGTCTGCCAGCATGACCTCAGTCATGTTGCTGCCGATCTGTTGGATGAGCATAGGGGTGTCCTTGTGAACTGAGATCAGTATAGGGGGTCAGCGGGCGATCAGGTCGGCGGTAGTGTGCAGTACGTCTGCTGTCACAGTCCGCACGGGGCGGATCGGTTCCCATAGTAACCAGAGCAGCAGAGCAGCGATCAGGAGGCGGATCATGACGTCATCCCAGGATGTTAGTGAGAGTTTCGATCATAATGTCACTCATCTCATCGACACTGAATCCTTCCACTTTGCAGTGGAGATTGTTGACACCAACCTGAACTTCATTCATCACACCGTATAGACCTTGGTGAGCAATGTGTAGAATGCGATGAATCGGATTGCCAGCAACTACACCCTCACCAGATGCAAACGTGACGTAAGTTGCAGAGGGATTGATAGCACGAACGATGAAATTGTTCTTGAACCAACGTTCGATTGCGTTACCTTTTGCGCCTTGTTTCTTACTCTCAAAGGCGGCAATCAGTTGCCCTTTGTAGAACCAAACTCCACCGTCAGGAGCGCAGGAACCAACACCCCCAGGGATCTGAGATTGATCCAATTTGGATTGTACAATCAACTCAGGATAGAGGGTCTTCAGTGTATCATAAACACGAATCATTGCCGCCTTGGCGTTGTCATCCATTGCCTTGGATTCTTCATCCAGAGCAGTGGTGCCAGGTTGAATTCCACCACGGAAATTGTTGTGATGTGCCATGGGGTTGTTGTGCAATAGGGTGGCGGGTCCGTTATGCTCCCGCCTACGGGTGAAGGATCTTACCCATGACCTGTCCCGCTGTCGGGTGGTTTCGCTGGGAGGGTTCGCTTCTGAAAGTATTATAGGGGGTCAGGGGGGCAGATCAAGGGGGTGTGTGCCACCTTTTCAACTGGCACAGCCGCGGCCGACCTGAGTATAAAGAATGGCAGTGTAATCACACTGCCTGTTGAAAGCGACCGTGGTTGAAGTTAGCGTTAGAAAAGACTTCACGATTCACCAGTTTGAACATACCAAACTCATTGGTGAGAACGTAACCCTCAGCGTCGATTCTGTTGCCATAGAGGTATGCTGCGGGACCATTGTTGCGGCAGAGGAACAGGCAGTCGTCTTTGATAGACTTCACCAGTGCCCACAAACGCAGCAGGTTGATGTCACAATCGAAGTCATCGGGGTTGATCTCTTCACCAGCACGAATGCAGGCGTTGATCTGTTGTTTGATCTTTTCCGCTTCCTTGACACTCACAAACTCACAGGCAGTTGCCATCTGACGGGCGAAGTTGCAGATCTCTTCGACATCATCGAAGCAGCAGGGATTGCCACTCTTGCTCCACGGATCGTGCAGAATGTATGCATCAGGTTTCACGAACTTGATGTGATCAGTGTCAGTCCACGTAGCACGGTCAGGGTATGCTACGGCATCACGCAGATCGCTCTCAGCATAATAGCAAGTGTGCGGAGCGATGATGATGTTTTGAGTGACGATCTCAGGGAACTGATAGGTCAGCAGGTTAGATTTGTACTCAGAAAGTCCACCGAACCCGATGAAGTCTGCCTGATAGATCGTCTCCGTGCGGGGAAGATGATCAAAGCACGAATGCAGAATCTGAGCAACGTTGCCCTCATAGAAGAGATCAATCTCCTCATGATTGTGAGCAATACGAATCTTTTTCTTGTTGAACACTGCCTTGGTTCCTACAAAGAACTCACCGCAGGCAGGGTCAATACCCCACACGATTGCAGGGGCGCCGTCGATCTTAACCGACAGAGTGCCAGGAGTCACGAACCAGTCCAGCACGGAAAGGTCACCCGTGAGGATGGTGTCTTCGGCGTGTTCGAGGTGGAGGTTTTTCATACTGTTAGTATTGCACGAAAAAGGGGGGACCGCAACCCCCCCTGTGCCACTTAGTCAACTGTCACAATGTCTGGACCATCAGTAATCTTTACACCGAAACTTTCCAGGGTTTCTTCATCATACAACTCAAGAATCTCACCAATCAACTGTTCTTCATCATAGGCAGAATAGCACTCGTAAAGTGTATCAAACACGAACTGTTCCATCGTCTTCATGTCCATCGAATCCATCACGAATTCGGCATACTTCTCACAAAGTTCGGAGAAGTCATCGGTCCAGGTTTTAGCGTTGTTGGTCATCATCAGTTAGCGTAGAGGGGAAGTTTCTTACGGTCACGGATTGAATCATCAATCACCTCACCAATCTGTTCGTAAATGTAGTCGGAACCTCCTACATCACAGAGCACATCTTCAGTGAGTTCTTTAGAGAAACGCACTTCATCGCAGTTTTCACCAACGATCTCAAATACATCATCTTGAGTGAACACGAACGCAGCACAAACTGCGTCCTCACCTTGACGCTCAATCAGTTGGTTGATAGAGTCACGAAGTTCGGAAAGTGTGCGGTACATTTTCAGTAGGTCACAAGTGCAGCGACTTTATCATACAACTGGGCAACATCTACACCCAGTTGTTCACTACATTCCTCCCAATCATCATGAAACTCGATGAGATCCAGCAGAGCACGAATCTCTGCTTGAGTAAGTCCAAGAACTTCAGTCATTTGTTTCGGTTACGATGGCGGTCAAATGCGGTAGGGTCAGGGTCATAAACCCCTGCCCCCACCTGATCTTCATAGTAGAACATGGCGCCGAACATTGTCAAGATGCTGGCGCCTAGGATCAGAGTAACCATCAGTAATCGTAGTTAGCGTTCAGATACTCATTCAGGTTGAAATCTTCTTCATCACGAAGTTCGGGAATGTCAAAGATCTCACCAGGAGCGTCTTGAATCTCACTCCAGAGTTCGTCAAACATAGTGGGGTGTCTCTCAGGAACGAATGTAATGTATCAGGGGATGGGGGGCATTGCAACCCCCCCTGTGCCAGTTCACTGATTGTCCAGGGCGCCCTGGGCATTCAGTACACCCCAGGCGATACCATTGTCATACAAACCCACGTAACGGTTGCCGACACTGAAACCAACGATTTCATCACCAGGTTCACCAATCAGGTTCACACTGAAGTATACATAATCGCTGAGAAAGTCGGGGGTACGAAACTTCATCACTTGGATTTTCTCCCAGAGGATAGTAGAAACTGCAGCAACGAATGCTGCCACGGTGATCACGAAACTCTTTGAATCTTGATAGAGTTTCTGATAGTCAACCTGCTGAAAGGTTTCGATCAGAGCATCAGCAGGGGGGAAAGATTTGGTCAGTTCCATTGTTGTAGAGTAAAGAACATTTGGCGTGGGAGAATGCGTTTCTCAACCACGAACACAGTATGGCACGAAACCAGATGGTGGGCAAGGGGGTCAGTGCCACTTTCTGAACTGGCACATCAGGGGCTTGACAAGATTAATATTCTTTGCTAGAATGGCTTTGTTAACGATGAAGATAAGTTATATAAGTTATATCTTTAAAGATATAAGAATACATCTAGATGATATATTCTCAATAATATTTCTTATTGAGAATAACAATAAAAGCACACCTAGATGGTGTGGGAAGGGGTGAGTGGGGTGAAGCACATATTCTTGCACATAAGGCGGGCTATGTGTGCGGGATATGTGTCGAGATCTAATGCACACATTCTTGCACAGATCTAGATGCTCATGTGTATAATGTGTCGAGATCTGATGTATCTCGATATATGTGTCGAGATTTAGTATATCGTATAATGTTTATCGATATAAAAAAAGATCTCGACGAGTTGTGTATATCTCGTCGAGATCTATGTGTCATCTAGTCGAGATTCAATCAGTAATCAGAGAAGATGTGGCACGAACGATAAGACGTACCATCGTTACAAGAGGTGAAATCATAACGAAGCGCAGTATCCCACGTTGCCTGCCAATCGATCACAAGAGCAGAAGGAACTTCATAGAGTTCGCTATAGTACTCTTCAGCGAAGTCTGCCTCATCATTGTAACAACCACGATAACGCTCATCGCAGTCTTCAATGCAAGACATTTCACCATTCTCATCAATCAAAGCATCAACTGCCTCATAACCGATTGCTTCACCACAACGCACATACTCTTCATAGTATGCAACGAAGTTAGTCTCATTGCGCTCATCGATGAACTCCAGCATATCATCCAGAGCATAGTTCTCATCCAGAAGTTCATCAATCTTCTCAACAGTTTCAGCGTTGAGAGTCTCTTTGTAGTTAGCGGTGAGAGTGATGGACATGAGTGGTTGTCTCAGGAACGAATGTAATGTAACAGGGATTCGGGCAGAGCACAAGGGGTCTTGTGCCAGTTCTCAGGTTGGCACAAGACCGAAGCGATCAATCAAAATGTCTCTAACCTGTTCTCGGTCAAAACTATCACCATCTGCCCAATGTATACCAGGCGTGGTTAAGTATTGAATGGTGGCATCGATGATCATTTCATCTGTGGCACCCATGGAATAAATCCCACCAGGTCCATAGAATGAACGAACGTAGTTAATAAACTCCATTTGAGAGGCAGATCTCAACAACAAATGTACAATAACCCCTCATGGATTAATCCACAAGGGGTCCTGTGCCACTTTCAGAACTGGATCACCAAGTTAGATCAGAAAAATCTCTGGTGCTAACGTGGATATCTTCATCACCTTCGAGTTGCAATAACTCTCTCCAGTCAATATTCTCTAGATCTAGATCATCATAACACATGATGTCTAGTGTGACTTGTACTAGGCGCTTCTGTGTGGTAGGCATGATTCTCGTGGTGTATGTTGGTATTATATCATGCGTAGTGACGATATGCAAGATCTTGATAATCTTGCCCGTCTCGTGCATAATCTTCTTCGAGATCTGACGTACCATACTCGTAGTATGAGTCCTCGTCGAGATTATAATCGTTTGCGAATGAATAGTCGAGATCGTAGTCGTCGTACATAACTCGTCGAGATTTGTTGAACGCTTGGGTATTGTAGCATAAAACTCGTCGAGATGCAACCTAGTCTAGATGTAGGTCTCGTCGAGATTCATAACAGTATATATGTATTCTCGTCGAGATTTGTGTGCTTTTACGAACATAAGTCTCGTCGAGATTCTATGAGTCTCGCGCAGATCTCGTCGAGATTCTATTCGAGATTCTATAAGTCTTGTGTGGGTTTTTATACCTGGCGCGGCGCCGTGACTTGACAAACTGCGCTTCTTATGCTACGCTTGCTCTACTTGCTATAAGATCTGGCATTAACTCATAAGATCTGGCATTAACTCATAAGATCAAGCATTCATCATTATTCTCAACAATATACCCTATTGATTCTCATTTATACATCATTATTGAGAATCTTATAAAATACTCAAATATATTTTCTTTAACAATAGGTTAAAAGTACCATAGAATACACAATACAAACAATATAACACACCATGCTATACATATACAACACCATGTTATACATAGCATTATAACACTATATTATACTTATGTCCAGAGGCATCATCTACCTTATTCTCAACAAGCAAAACGGGCACAAGTACGTGGGAAACACTCTACTCGCCATGAATAAAGAATGGGTCCATCACATAGAACGTTCAAAACGAATGTCTTCTGAACCCTTACATAAAGCATTCCGTGAGTTCGGTACTCATAACTTTATGATCAAAGAGATTGATGAGTGTGATGAATCTGAGTTTAAATCAAAAACAAACTATTGGATGGAGAAATATACACCTGAATACAATCCTCCTCTTATCATTGAGAAACCAATTGAGAAACCTATTATTATACAGAAACCTATAAAGAAAGAAGGACCAAAGAAACCGAAACCTGAATCATTTGTCCCTTGGAATGATGCAATACGTGGTAATGGTAAACACTTTGGATTAAAGATTCGTGGTAAGAACTTAGAAACTGGTGTGTGTACAGACTATGAATCTGCACGTGTCGCAGCAGAACAAGTCACAGGTAATCCGATTAACAATGCAAACATTCTACTTGCTGCCAGAAAGGGTAGAACTGCATACGGTCACAAGTGGCAGATCTTAGAAGAAAAGCAGAAACAAAAGGCGGTGTTTGGGGTGAATAAAAAAACTGAACAAATCGAAGTTCGGTATGAAAGTATGGCAGCAGCATTGCGAGCATTTGAGTGTACCGATAAGCACGGGATTCTCAAAAGTCTACGCAATCCTGGGCGTTATAGTTGGAAGGGAATGTGGTGGTTTTATAGTCAATAGGCGCCCTTAAGCTCGATGGGATCACAGTTGCATAATGCTTCCTTATTCTCAGGATTTGATTCTGAAGTCTTTGCCTTCTTCTTTTGATTCTGAATACTTTGATTAAACTCTTGAAACGTCTTCATGTAAGAGTCAAAGAATGAGTATCAATATTTATAGAACAGGTACAATCTCAGACTCTTTGCATCCTTGCTGTTTAATATGTTTCTCCCATAAGGAGGCATCTTCAATCGTATAGAAAGTTGCGATTTGCTTGGAGTATTCTTTCTTTTTCGGTTTCAGATAGATGACTTGGTACTTCATAATTGTTGTCATTCCAGTGTCTTATGACACCCGCGATAATGAATAGATTAGTAATGAGATAAGTGCCGAATATAACAGTCCGTATAAGAGCAATGTGATCTGATTCTCTGTCATTTTTCGTCGCCTTCTCCCCAAGTGCTTTTGCCCACCATCTCCACATACTCTTTCTTTTCTTCATACACTGATTCTCTTGACTTAACATAGATGAGTTGATCCCATTGATTATGATAACACAGAACTAACAAACGATCATTGCGATGATGAGTCCCATTCAGTAAATCTTCAGGATGTTTTGGTCTGACTCCGACTTCAATCGTGAGGTATTCTTTATCTTTGAAATAAATCCATCCTTCGACCTTACCCTGATTCCAGATTACATAATCATTGACCTTTGGTTCATACATATGCCGCTTCGAGTGGAGTTTGTTTGAGAATCATTGCCGAATATGGAGTCGTTAAGTCAATATCAACTACACGACCAACTGTTTTACTGTTGGTGGGTAAATGATAGGACTTTGTTTTGGTGTTGAAAAATCCCCAAATCGTCCGAACAGGTTGACCAAGATTATAGTCATAGACAGCAGAATGACGTAACCATATAGCGACAGTATTTCGCTTGAACTCTTCGAACTCATAAGAATATCCTTGGGGTGCGATGTGAGGAAACTCAAGATTCACGGATGGCACGGAGATCATTGGGATTGTAACCTTCTTCGATCAGTTGTTCAAGACGTTGTTTTGCCTGTTCTTTGGTCAGATTTACATCAGTTGATTCGACCGTCTTCCATCCTGAGGTCAAAAGTTCTTCGATACGATACAGTGCTTCAGTCATGATTCTCAAGTGGTAAAACTATTCACAATACCAGAGTTTTCTTCCTTTGCCAGTTCAAACTTATCGGCACTGACAATACGCTCCATGATACGATTATCATATTCGCTCTCATAATCACCACGCCATTCTAACAGAAGATCGTGACACTCATTGTCATTCTCTGCAACGACACTGATTACACCACCATATTCAGAGGCAGGGAACGGAACCCAATAATCAACCAGATAAAGAAATTTCATTGTTGTGTGTAAACTACTCCTTGATTTTAGATGAATGTGTTAGATTTGTCAACTGTCTTTGAAGTTCAACTTGTACGGAAATCAAATGAGAATACAAATACTTTTGATACTCATTATCTTCGATCAGTGAAGTCAGATTGTCAATCTGCATCAGTGCCAAAATCAGTTTGGTCTGTTCATTCATCATACTTACCATCTTTATTATTCTTGGCAATGGTCAGTATCAAATCAGTGAAAGAATAACCAAATGCAAACCAGGCGGCGGCAATCGTGAGAGAGGTAAACATCAGACAAACTCCGAAATAAAATAATCAACAGTCAGTTCAAGTTTGGCGGCACTTTGTTCAATATATTCGTCCACCAGTTCAGGTGCATCTTCTTGCAAAATGTGAAGATACTGATACCACATTGGAGATGGGATTTGATTCATTTGTTTTGATAAGGGCAATCGGGATGATGAGTGAAATGAGCACAGGCATCATATGCCTTGAAGAGTTCTTGATCACGTTTGATCAATATACCATTCCACATCAGAATGGCAATCACACCAAGATAAATGTAGGTTGCTTTCATCAGCAGGCACCATAGAAAGGATTGCCCAGTTGGGGCAGATTGGTATTGTCACCAGTCACCACATAATCGTGTGCCAGGCGATCACGAATCGCAAGAGATTTCTCCACACGATTCAGAAACTTCTTGGAGATCTGATCAATACCTTTCCAGGACAGAACCTGCAGGCACCATTCTTGTGAAATGTCACCATAAGGTGTTTTGACAGGATAGAAGGTGACCTGCATTGTACCGTCCTGAGATTGCAGCGTAGGAAAGTCAGGCATTGGGGGCGTCCCGATTACCTCTGTATTATAGGTCAGAAGGAGGGCACCACGTCGTTGCGTAGTCCAGTTTGCGAAGTGTCCATCTGCTCATAGATTGTATAAAGTTTATTATACAGTGCAGGAACACTTCCATATTCCCGTGCAATCTGATTTTCTTCACGGAGACCAAGTAACTGGAGTGCAGATAGAATCACACCAATTTCATGAACATTCAGTTGTAC
>Ga0129333_10004107_pt1 | contig 13621 bp, 10 predicted proteins | sample CPB6_08_DNA_FD_94474 | JGI IMG/M metagenome (GOLD analysis project Ga0129333, IMG submission 94474) | Freshwater to marine salinity gradient microbial communities from Chesapeake Bay, USA - CPBay_Sum_0.6_0.8_DNA | ecosystem: Environmental > Aquatic > Marine > Coastal | place: USA: Chesapeake... | reverse complement strand
TCCAGTATATGTTTCAGAATTTGCTACTGCTCCACAATTTATTGATTCTACTACAATCGTCGATACTAATCTACCAACATGTGCTAACGTAGCTACGGCAATTACAACTTCATTCAGCATCTTGGATGATATTCTCGCCAATGGCAGTGTGGTAGAAAAGAGTTACGGAACTCTATATAATCCAACTATTGTATATCCAGAAAATACAATTTATGATGCCGATAACAAGCGGGTAAACATTGACGCTATCTATCTCGATCTACCATTCATCGAAGCATCTCCTTATATTCAAAATGCTTCCGTAATTTCATTCCTCGGCGGCGGTGGTTGTGAAATTGATGGTGATAAGATCCGTCAACCAAACTGCCCAAGACCAGGATTAAATCCAGCAGTTGGAAATGCTGCTCCGAAAGCAACTTATCCAAATCAGGGTAAGTCAATGGTTGCTGCCCAGTTTACTATCATTTCATTTGGTGGTACTGGATATAAAATTATCAATGACGGTTATGTACAGTTAGTTTCTGTATTCGTTCTATTTGCTCAAGATGGTGTTTATGCTGATACTGGTGGATATGCTTCCATTACTAACTCAGCAACAAACTTTGGTACGTATGCTTTAAGAGCTAGAGGATACAGAAAAGAACCATATTCATTTGATATTGGTACAATCACTAACGTAACTACAACTGCTACTGGCAGAACTGTATTTACAGTTGGTGGTCTGGGAAGAGAACCTCTAGAGCATTATATTATTAAATTTGCTGATTATGAGAATCAAGATTCCGAAATTGAATACTTTATTGATAATGTAAGACTAACTACTGTTGGTCCTCCATTTACTTCAACGATTGATATCAATGAAGCTATTCTACTTCAAAGAAAATCGAATGGTCAACCAATTACTGTAGGAAATGCTGAACTTGTTGGTAAGCAAATTCGTCTACATAGACCATCTATTGTTAACTCTTCATCTCATACATGGGAATATGCTGGTGCTGGAAATGATTATAACGCTCTACCAGAAAACGGCGGTGTTAAAAACGAAGCATTAGAGCAAGTATCACAAGCATATGGTCGTGTATATACTTCTGGTACTGACGAACTTGGTGACTTTAAAGTAGGTTACTTTGCTAAGATTGAAAACAGAACTGGTAATATTACCTTCACTGGTACGGTTTCTATCTCTGAAGTTGAATTCCTCAAGCTTAAGGGTGGTGACGTTGTTGTTACTGGATTTGATGCTTCTAACACTCTCGGTGGCAACTTCTCTTCTGATAGCAAGATTCCAACACAAAAAGCTGTTAAAGATTATATCTCAAACAACTTAGGTCAATACATCAACAAACCATATTCAACTAATGCTGTCCCAAGAAATCTCGTAGAACTAACTGATTCTGGTAAGATTTCACTGGATCAAATTCCTGCTTTAAGACCTTTTAATGTATTCACGATTGAAACTACAGCAGAAAGACTTGCTTTAGAAGGACCTCTTGCTGGTGATATTGCCATTGAAACTGGCACTACAACTTCATACATTCTAAACAATGATTTAGAAAGTCAATTCATCGGTATTTCAGTGAATGCTGACTTAGAATTTGCTACAGGAGCATTTATTACTGGTAGCATTTCCACAGGTCAAGGTGAAGTAACGGAATATCGCCAGGGTGTTCTTTACAAGATTAATATTTCGAATCAAGGTGATGGTTACGATGATCTAAATCCACCATCAGTAAGTATAACTGCTCCTGATCAACCTGGCGGTGTTTCTGCTGCTGCTTCCTGTACTGTAGTCAACGGTAAAGTAGTTACAGTAACTATTGTAGATTATAATGGTTATAAAGGTGGGTTTGGATATACCTCACCACCAACTATTTCGTTCTCTGCTCCTGGAGTAGGAGGTGTTCAGGCTCAAGCTACTGGATTGATTGAATCGAGAGTTTATATCGATATTGTTAATAATATTAAAATTGCTGATACTGATACAATTCAGTCTACAGATGTAGTTCCATCGACTGTCCCAGTTGTAAGAACTGTCAATACTTCTGGTTCAAATCCAAACAATTGGGTTTCTCTGTCAACCTCATCTATTTCTGCTCAAGATATTACCTCTGGTATCATTTCTTCTTCTAGACTTGCTGGTAATGCTGGAGAAGCAAATTCATTCACCTTCCTAAGAGGAGATTCTTCTTATGCTAACGTAGTACAATCAATTAAACCAGCTGAAGAAAGATATTTTGATTTCACCACTGACCAAACAGCAGCAAATCAAAATACCCTACAGTTTAAATTAAATACTCAGATTCTAATTGGACATGTAGTAGTAGCAGGAGGAATTCCAACAGGAACTACTGTTTCTAACACATTTGTAACTACAGTCAATAATGTTTCATATACTACTGTTGTTCTTTCAACATCAGTAACACAACTCATCACTCAAAATACTATCATTGAATTTGTTAGACCAGAATCTCCTGTTCTATTAGATGCTTCTTTAACATTAAGTAATTTTGTAGATAAAATTCTTGTTTCTTCTAGTGGAACTGGATACACAGATGGAGTTTATTATGACACAGCATTATCAGGTGGAACTGGTACTGGATTAAAAGCCAACATTACAGTTTCTGGTGGTAGCATTACAAATGTTTTGGTAACAAGTGGCGGATCTGGATATTCAGCAGATTTTTCGATCACCCAGATGCCAGCTCAGATTGGATTTGGCGCTAACGCTGTTCTGGAAGCCAAGAAAAATACTAGCGTTAAGAACTTTGCCAACGTTGGTATTGACATCAAGAGGGTTGATGCCAAAACTTTAGAAGCAAACGAATTTGGTAACACTGGTGTTGCTAGATTTAAGAAATCTCAGTTCAATATTGGAACTTCTGGAGATGGTTCTGTAGAGCTAAAAACTGGTACTGGATCAGGTCTTGATGCTGACTTACTTGATGGTCAGCAAGGTCTATACTATAGAGATGGTCAGAACTTAATTAACCTTTCTATTAGTCCAGATAAACTTGGTAGTGGTCTATATGGTATTGACATTTCTGGTCAATCTGCTAACACTTTAAGACTAACAACAAGTGTTAACAACCCATCATCTTCACCATCTCCATCAACTTTCAATGAAGGTATTGTTGCTGATACTAGAAATAACACTGCTGATGGTCTTGCTGATGGTGGCACACGTCATGGTGTAATTACTTTTAGGCAGTTTGGTACTGGTACTGATACATCTGGTGGTGGTGTAAGACAACTGGCATTCACTGACAACAATAACCTATGGATCCGTGGTTCTGGTGCTGGTGTTTCCACATTTAGTACATGGGCTAAAGTTTGGACATCTATTAATGATGGGGTTGGTACTGGAATGGATGCCGACTTACTTGATGGTAGACAAGGTACTTTCTATCAAAATGGTTATAATATTAATTCTGGTATTATAGGTCCATCACACATTTCATCATATCTAAGATCATCTGGCGTCAATGATTCTTTAACTGTAAAATCATATACCGCTCAAACATTCTATGATATTTACATTTCTGGTAAAATTTTATCAGAAGCACCATTTGTCTCTGGTTTGACAATTGACCTTTTTGATAGCATTGGCATTAAAGTCGGTGACTTTGAACTTCTAAATGTATCAACATCAAATAATATTGATGATACCTTAGATTACACTATTCTGTCTGGCAGACTTCTATCAGGTAATATTGCTGCTGCTTTCAGAATTGGAAATACTCAAACTAATGAAATTATCAATGATTATAATATTAGTGATTTTGCTGGAACATTCGATGTTGCTAAACTAGAATCTGTTTCTGGTACTGCTAGATTAGCATTGGGTAGAACTGATGGAATTTCTTCTGTTCCTGTAATTGATTTTAAATCAAGCAGTTCTCCTGCTGGTCTCTATAATGTACGTATTGCTGCTTCTGGAGGAAATTCTACCAATGGTAGCGGAACATTAAATATTCTAGCTTCCAACTCCAACGCTTTAACTCTAAACAGTAATGTAGTTTGGAATGCTGGCAACATTACATTCTCTTCACTAAACAATGCTAGCACTGCCGTTCAGCGTGATGGATCTGGTAATTTTGCTGCTGGAACTATTACTGCTTCTCTAACTGGAGCTGCTTCACTAAACGTCCTTAAATCTGGCGATACCATGTCAGGAGATTTAACTCTCTTGTCTGGCAACAAAGTAGTCATCAATACTACTTCTGGAGATCAAGGTTCTGGATCTGGCAATAAAACATTAACTATTGTTAATGATACTGTAGGCAGAGATGCTTTCATCACATTCCATGTTACTGGTGATTATGCTGGTTACTTTGGTTTAGATGGCGGAACAAATGATCTATTCTGGGGTGGTTGGTCTGTAGGTACTTCAACTAAGTACACTATTCTACACACTGGCAATAATCCAGTTTCAACTCTCAATGTAAATGATACTCTTGTTAAGAGAGATGGTTCGGGTAACTTCTCCGCTGGAACTATTACTGCTACATTAAGCGGCAATGCTTCTTCTGCTACTAAATTAGCTACTGCCAGAAATATTAATGGTGTTGCTTTTGATGGAACAGCAAATATCACAATTACTTCTTCAACTAGTGCTGCTCTATCTCTAGGTACATATCTAAGTTACGATGCTGGCACTACATTTGATGGTGGTACAGCAAGAACAATTAATCTGAATGCTTCTACAAGTGGTAATACGAATATTGTTGCCAGAGATGCTTCGGGTAACTTCTCTGCTGGTACTATTACTGCTACATTATCTGGCAATGCTTCAAGTGCCACTAAGTCAACCAATCTCTCTGCTGGAGCAGCTGGTAGCATTCCATATCAAACTGGAGCCGATGCTACATCATTCTTAGCAAAAGGAACTGCTGGTCAATTCCTAAGACAGGCAGCTTCTGCTCCCGAATGGGTCAACTTCCCTGTCGGTGGTTCTTCTGGTCAGATTCAATACCATGATGGCGGTTCACCAGCTGGTCTTGGAGCTAGTGCTCAATTAACATTCTCCTCTAACGTATTACGTTTAGGAGGAATTTCATCATTCCGTCAAGACAACGTTGCCACTTGGACTGGAGATGCTGCTGCTAATGAGGGTAAGTTCGAATATCATTCGAACAGATGGTATATTAACGCTGGATCTTCCTCATCAGAAGTCGTAAGATTCCGTAGAGGTGCTACCGATGTTGCTTGGATTACTAACACAGGAGCTTTCTCTTGTATTGATGATATTACTGCCTATGCTTCTTCTGACAGAAGATTAAAAACAAATATTGAATCTATTGATAATGCTTTAGATAAAGTATCTAAGATTTCTGGTGTTAAATATAATTGGAATGAATTGGCAGAAGGCAAAGATACTACGAATAGACAAGTTGGTGTTATTGCTCAAGAGATTAAAGAAATTCTACCTGAAGCGGTAACTGAAAGAGATAATGGTTATCTTGCTGTACAATATGAAAGACTAGTTCCACTTTTAATTGAAGCAATTAAAGAATTAAAAGAAGAAGTAAATTCCTTAAAGAATAAGTAATATGTCTATCACTTCCAGTACTACCACAAATTTTGGATCTGGTGCCATTTCTCTTTCTGCTTTAAGAAGCACCTTTAAAGGAACAACATCAGGTTCAATATCATATAGCGAATTAAAAAGAAAAACTACTAACGTTACAACAGCACCATATGTTTATGATGCCACAGAGAATGCTAATGTTCCGACAACTAATGCCAATCTAAAAGCAAGTAATTATAGGGGAACAATCACTGAATCTGTTTTATCTCAATCTGGTACTGATACAGACGTAGTTATTTCTAGTTTAACTCAATGGAATAGTAATTATTCAAAAGTTGTTCCAAAACGTATTGTAATTGGTGGAACTGTAGGGGCAACTAGTACTGGCAACACAGCTATATCATCTGGAACTGGAACAGTAGCAGGTAATATTAATGTTCAGATATCAGGAACAGTTCTTGGTGCTGGGGGAACAGGTGGTAGCTCTGGGGGAGGAGCAGGAAATCCTGGTGGAGATGCTGTACTAATTTCTGTTGTTGGATACACAGTCTCTGGAGGTGGCGGAGCAATCCGAGGTGGTGGTGGAGGAGGAACTGGTGGAAATACTGGCGGTTCTGGTAATTCAGGAAATCCTGGCACTACAGGAGCTAACGGAAATACTGGAAATACTGGAGCTGCTGGAACAGGGGCAACTTCTGGTGGTGCTGGCGCTAATGGTAATCCTGGTAACGCTGGTGCTAATGGTAACAACGTTGGTATATCAAGACCAGATAGAACAGTCCAAAGATATGATAGATTATTTTGTGCTAGAAATTTATCAACCGCATCCCAAAGTGGTTCTAGATCTACTACAGGTGGAGGTGGTCCAGGTGGAGCTGGTGGTCCTAGAGGAAATGCTGGCAACCCAGGTAATCCAGGTCAAAACGGATTAGGTGGTCCAGGTGTAGCTGGTGGAACTGGCGGGGCAGGCGGCAATGGAGGAACTGGAGGAACTGGTGGTGCTGGTGGATCTGGAGGTGCTGGTAGAGGATATAATTATCAATCAGGTGTCTTAACTGGTAATTCTGGTTCTGCTGGAAATCCTGGCAATGCTGGTAATGCTGGCAGTCCTGGTAATGCTGGATCGGCATCCCCAACTTCTTGGACTAGATCAGCAGGTATTGCTGGAACTGCTGGATCTGGAGCAACTGCTGGCGGCGCTGGATCCCCTGGTGGCGCTGGAAGAACAAATACTGCTCCTGGAAATTGGACACGTTCAATTATTAATCTACGTGGAGGAGGTTGTGGTAGCAGCGGTGAAGCAGTTAGAGCAACTGGAAATCCTGGAGGAAGGGGAAATAATGGAAATCCAGGAAATAATGGAGCAGCTGGAGCAGCTGGAAATGCTGGCGGAAGAGGTGGTACTGGAAATGCTGGAGCACGTGGTAATACTGGAAACTCTGGCAATCCTGGCGGTTCTGGTAATAATGGATCCTCTGGTGGAGATTGGGGAACTGCTGGAGCAGGAAATTCTGGTGGTGCTGCTGGAAGAGCAATTAGAGCTAATCAATCTTACACGTATTCTTATACAGGAACTGTCTCTGGTCTGACATAATAAATACATAAAAGAATAAAGATTATGAAAGTAATTGATCACATAGCTATTTTTGAAAATTTGTTACCAAAAGAAGTTTGTGATGAGTATATTCGGTGGTTTGAATATACTACAAATAGCGAAAACATAAATTTTGGTACAGATTCTGGTATACAAATAGAAAATGATAACGTTATTTCTGCTGGCGATAAACAATTCAACATAGGAAAAACGGGTAGAAATGATATTTCCCTATTTTTAAATATTTTGGATACAGAGTTATCTAATGTTTGTTATGAATATCTTCAAGAGGCTTATAATTTATATTCAAAAGAGTATCCAGATCTTAACACAACAAGATTAGTTGCCACAGAAATTAAAATGCAAAAAACTCCGCCAGGCGGTGGTTATCATGTTTGGCATACCGAAAGAATGGATGGTTCTCAATTTTTCAATAGTCGTCATGTAACATGGATGATTTATCTTAATGACATGCCAGATGGAGAAGCAGAAACAGAATTTTTTCACCAAAAATTACGTGTAAATCCCACAGTAGGAACCGCGGTTTTATGGCCAGCAGCTTATACCCATTTACACAGAGGAAACACAGTATTCACTCAAAACAAGTATGTTTTAACAGGATGGTTTAGGAGTGTATACACAAATGAAAATTAATTATATTGAAGATATTATCATTATCGATGATTTATTTACAGAGGAAGAAATTTTATTTTTGAATGACTGGGCATACTCATTAAAATGCTACCAATTAACTGATGATGTAACAAAACGGGTTTCTAGTTTTACAGCACATTTATCAATACACGATGACATCATTACAGATGTTATGGAAAAATTTAAAGAATCATTTTCTTTCAATATTCCAAATTTTGATAGAGTTTTAATTAATTTGTTTAAGCAAATGGATTTTTGTGATACTCATAGAGATGCCATTGGCGAATTCGGAATTAGTTTTATAGTTTACTTGAATAAAAAATGGGAGCTCCATTGGGGTGGAGAAACTTATTTTTCAAAAAATCCAGATCCAAATTTTACAATTTCAGTAATTCCAAAACCAGGAAGAATAGTTATAGCACCAACGTCTTTGTATCATGGATCAAGACCATCAACATCTTTAATGGAAGAAACTGGTAGAATAACTATGGTTTTTCAGTATTCTGGATACGAAGGAGATATTGATATTAAACAAATACTAAACACATTTATGGAGAATACTGATGCTTAAATTTAATTCTATAACAGAAAAATTTGATATGTATTGGTTCAACACTGGACTACCAAAAGAAATTGTTGATATAATTGAGAGAGAAATTAAAGATACTTTTGATGTTAATGAGAAAACATTGGACTATGGATGGGCTGGTGGAGAAATAAATCTGGATATTAGAAATAGTAAAATAAAATTTATTCCCGCTGGCACTTGGATTGGTGCTTTATGTTATTACTTCGTCTCCTTAGCAAATAAAGAAAATTTCAATTACGACATACAATTTTTTGATGGAGATGGAATACAATATACTTCATATTCCGAAGGAGAATATTACAATTGGCATAATGATAGCAGCAAACCAGATCCAAATGGCATTATAAGAAAATTATCATTTATTTTGCAACTAACAGATCCTTCCGAATATGAAGGAGGAGATGTTCAGATTATTTCTTCTGCTGGGGAATTAATTACTGTACCGAAAGAAAGAGGAGTGATTACTGTCTTCGATAGTTCTTTACGACATAGAGTAAAAAAGATTAAAAGTGGGAACAGGAAATCACTAGTTGGATGGGTTATGGGACCTAGGTTTGTATGAATAATCCAAATTTACCATTATTAATTACACCAGATTTATTTGAAATTAATAATTTCGATGTCAATGTTTATAATGCTTCTTGGGGAGATTTTTTAGTTATAGAAGATTTTTGGCGGTATCCAGATAAAATACACGATATTTCTCTCAAAATGCCAACGGTAAAATTACAAGGATTCTACAATGTCAAAGAAAATGGATTAGAATACTATGACGGTAGATCTCAGTTTTTCTTTTACGAAAAACCATTATTCATGTATGTTATGGAAGATGTTATAAGTAAATGCTTTGATGTAGTAGTCCATGTAGATCCCAATCAAAAATTATTTACAATATCAAATAATATTTTTAATATTGATAGAGAATATTATTCAAAATACAATTCTTGTTATTATGGACCACATAATGATGGAGAAAACGCTATTGCTTCTATTACATATTTAAATAAGGAGTATGATGAAGAAGATGGAACAGTAATGTTTGATGGAGAGGGATTACATAAAAGTAACCAACCATGGGTAGAAAAATCAAATGTTTCTGAGATAGGATTTTTGCCAGCAAAATATAACAGATTAATTATATACGATGGTTCAGTTCACCATGCTTCGGCAATTACTTCACGCTGGATAAATGACTTAAGGCATACAATGGTTTATTTTTGCTATACAGTATAAATAATAATGTCTCGTAATTTTATATCAACAACCATGGACACTGAAACTCTTAAAAAGAATTTTGAAGAGCAACTTGCTACTACAGAAAAGCAAATTAGTGAGTTAGAAGAAAATCTAGCAAAAGCAAAAGAGTATAAATTGAAACTAGTTGGAGGTTTAGAAACTCTAGCACTTTTAAATCCCCCAGCAGAAGAAGCAGAGACTGAAGAAACTTCTGCCGAATGATCTCGAATCCCTGCTTCCTAAATAGAAGTAGGGATTTTTTGTATAGGATACATGGCACAGCCATCTACTAGGCAGGGACTAATTGATTATTGTAAACGTCAATTAGGTGCTCCTGTATTACAGATTAATATCGACGACGAACAAGTTGGAGATATCATTGATGATGCTATTCAGTATTACAATGAGCATCATTTTGATGGTCTTGAAAAAATGTATCTTAAACATCAAATAACTGGCGATGACATTACTAGATTTGCTACCGCTGATACATCAACTGTAGATACTACAGATTGGGAAGCACAAACTAACTATATTGATGTTCCAGATCATGTAGTTGGAATTGAAAAAGTTTTTGGAGTCTCTTCAAACTGGGTACGTAATGATCTGTTTGGATTGAATAATCAATATTTTCTAATGGATATATTTTCCTTCGGCAATGGGTTTGCCTTTGGAAATTTTGATATGACAAATTATTATATGATTCGACAGTATTTTGAAACTCTTGATATGGTTGTCAATACAGGAAACTTAGTACAATATAGATTTACTAAAAGACAAGATAGATTATACATTGATATTGATGATTCTAGATTAGAAGATGGCAACTATCTTGTAATAGAATGCTGGAGAGCTGTAAATCCAGCAAACTTTTCTCAAGTATATAATGATAGTTTCTTAAAGAGATATGCTACTGCTCTTATGAAGAGACAATGGGGATCAAACCTCATCAAGTACAATAACGTTCAACTTCCTGGCGGTATTACTCTCAACGGTCGTCAGATCTGGGAGGATGGCAATAACGAAGTTAAAGAACTAGAGTCAGAAATGCTGACCAAATATTCACTTCCACCTATGGATATGATCGGATAAGATGCCTACTAGTCCTTATTTTCCAACCTACTACCAAGGTCATCCTGGGGAACAAAACCTAGCACAAGATCTTGCCGATGAACAGATCAAACTGTTTGGAACGGATATTTATTATCTACCAAGAACTATTTTGAAAGATAATACCTTAGATGATGTCATCTACTCAAAGTATCAGGATCAATTTCAGGTGGAGATGCTTCTACAGAACGTAGAAGGTTTTGGAGAAACATCAGAATTCATCAGTAAGTTCGGTATTCGTGTTACTGATGAAGTAAAATTTATCGTGTCTAGCAGAAGATGGGATCAAGCAGAGGCACAGTATAGTCCAAATTTAACTGTTCCTGGTAGACCAAACGAAGGAGACCTTTTATACTTTCCATTGACTACAGACATTTATGAAATCAAGTTTGTAGAAAGAGAGACGCCATTCTATCAGTTTGGCAAGATCCAGTTTCTCATTCTCACCGCCGAAATTTATGAAGTTGGTAACGACGACATTTCTACAGGAGTTCCAGAGATCGATGAAATTGAAACTCTCTTTAGTTCTGCTATTGCTCTCACCCTTTCTGTTGGTGGATCTGGCGAGTTCGTACCTGGCGAAACTGTTACAGGATCCACCACAGGAATTGAAGCAGAAGTCAAGTCTTGGGATCCGACAACAAGAATACTCCAGGTTATTAACAGAACTGGAACTTTTGCCACAGGAGAAGCAATAACTGGTGATGACAGTGGAGCTGTTCATGTTGTGGGTACATTTACAACTCTAAATAATACTAACAGTGAGTACGATCAAAATTATGAGATCGAACAAGAAGCTGATAACCTCGTCGATTGGGCAGAAAGAAATCCTTTTGGTGAGTATGGTAACGTTACGGATTCATTCTAATGCTAGGTCAATATTTTTATAACGAAGCTATAAGAAAAACCGTTGTTGGGTTTGGCACTCTTTTTAATAATATAGAGTTACAAAAGAAAGATCCGAGCACTGGTAATGTTCTAGAGGTAGAAAAAGTTCCTCTTGCTTATGGACCAAAGCAGAAATTTTTAACGAGACTTGAACAGAATCCAGATGTTGGTAGAAAAGTTGCTATAACTTTACCTAGATTATATTTTGAATTGTCTGGTATAACATACGATCCATCTCGTAAAACTAGTCCTGTACAAAAATTCAGAACCAGTGTAGATGAGAATGGTAAAGAGGTAAAGACTCAATACGTACCAATTCCATATGATATGGAATTCGAACTAGGTATTATCGCCAAGTCTCAAGATGATGGGTTACAGATTCTGGAACAAATCTTACCTTTCTTTCAACCAAACTTTAATATCACTTTAAACATGATAAGTGATATGAATGAAAAAAGAGATATTGCTATAATCTTAAATAATATAAATTACGAGGACGACTGGGAAGATAGTTTTTTAGATCGTAGAAGTATTGTATGGACTTTAAATTTTACAGCCAAGTCTTACATCTACGGACCATACACAAATACTGGAATCATCAGAAAAGCAATCATTTACGAATCAGTTGGCGATCTGGCAGCTAGCAGAAGAAACGCTGTTTATACATATTCACCAAAAGCATTGGAAGATAAAAACGATGATGGTGTTATTAATGCTGCCGATGACGAGTTAGTTCTTTCTACAGATGATTTTGGATTTAATGAGGGGATTGAAATCTTATGAGTACTTTTGAAGATAACATGGAAGATATCTTTGATATCGAAGTTGAATCTAAAGATATTGAAAAACCAACTTTACCAAAAAAGAAGAAAGAAGATAAAGACGATCAGGATAATGACTATGAATATACCCGTGGTCAATTATATGACCTCATAGAGAAGGGTCAGGAGGCGTTTAATGGCGCTTTAGAGGTCGCTCAGGAGTCAGGGCACCCCAGAGCATATGAAGTCGCTGTAAACGCCATGAAACAGGTTGCTGACGTTACTGATAAACTCATAGATCTTCAGAAAAAAATGAAGGAGTTGGAATCGCCAACTAAAAAACAAACTACGAATACGACTAATAATTTGTTCGTAGGTAGCACAGCAGATTTACAGAAAATGCTTAAAGATATGAGTAAGAAAGAATCATGAAATTATGGATGCTGGCTAATCGTCTCACGAGTGAGATGTATGAAAGAGAAAGATTTATTGAAGAAGCAGAGAAACAAGAAATTGATTTCTCTGTAGTATTTGCTGACGAACTTGACCTCATTGTTTCTAGAGATGACAGAAAATCAATCAGATATCAAAATAGCATTGTTAGTTTACCTGATGTTCTACTCGCTCGTACTGGTAGCGGGACTGGTCATTTTAATTTATCGGTCTTAAGACAGTTTGAAAGATTAAATGTTCCAACCTTACCAAACTCAGATGCCATTGTGGCATCTAAAGATAAGATGTATGCTAATCAAATTTTAGCACAAGCAGGTCTACCTATCCCAAAGACAATGCTTACTCGGTTCCCATGTAAAAGTGATTTGGTTGAAAAGGTAGTAGGATTTCCATGTGTATTAAAAGTAGTTACTGGTTCTCATGGTGCTGGTGTTTATTTGTGTGAGACACCGAAACAGTTTGAGGATTTGTCAGAACTCATTTCTTCGCTAGACTTCAAAAATAGTATGATTGTACAAGAATATGTCAAGCATTCCGAGGGACGTGATCTTCGTGTTATCGTTATTGGCGGTAGGGTCGTTGGTGCTATGCTTCGCCAGAGTACCGATGGATCATTCAAAGCAAATATTTCCCGTGGCGGTGAAGGAGTAGCATACGATGTGGATGATCAAATGGAAATGCTTGCTATTCAAACAGCAAAAACATTAGATCTAGATATCGCTGGAATAGATCTATTATTTCATCCAGATGGTTACAGAATTTGTGAGGCAAATTCATCACCTGGATTTAAAGGATTTGAAAAAGCTTTG
>Ga0129333_10004106_pt1 | contig 13622 bp, 21 predicted proteins | sample CPB6_08_DNA_FD_94474 | JGI IMG/M metagenome (GOLD analysis project Ga0129333, IMG submission 94474) | Freshwater to marine salinity gradient microbial communities from Chesapeake Bay, USA - CPBay_Sum_0.6_0.8_DNA | ecosystem: Environmental > Aquatic > Marine > Coastal | place: USA: Chesapeake... | reverse complement strand
TACTAAAAATATTTTCCAAAAATCGATTTTGCCAATTTTTCTATTTTCTAAAAATGGGAAAAGTTTTTCGAAAAAGGGAAAATAGCAAAACGGGAAAAGTCAGGGCGGGCAACTGTCGGCGGAAGATGTAAGTAGGAGTAGGGAGAGGGGATGAGTAGTACTGGTAATTAATGGATTATTATTAGTTAACTAAATGGGATTAAATAACATGGTTATTTAATCCCTATAATTCTTAGTTAAATAGTTATTATTAGATATATAATATATAATATATATATTACAGAGTATTTAGCTAATGGTTACTTGTACCAAAAGTGTGGTAAGGTAAGTAGCTAAGGCTATCAAAACAGGTAGATAAGGGTTAGTTTAGGTGGGTAGAGGGTAGTAGGTTAGAGGGGTAAGAGGTAGATATAGCAAGGGTTTTAGGGTTAGGGGATAGGTGAATAGGGTTAAGGAAGTAGGTTTTTCGTATGGATGTCTCAGGTGAGACTCAGATGAGACTGAGATAAGAAAATGGGTTGTTTAACAGGACTAAGCTCCAGGAGGCTCTCTAAGGGGCTTTCAAACCCCCAGATAGGGGAATGGGTTCAAGAGCTATTCAACAGGCCTTCCAAGGGCTTCTAGACACCTCTCAGAGAACGATAGGGTCAAACCATCCCCTGCTGATGACATCAGAAGTTGTTTTTCTGGTATCTGGATAAAAAAAATAGGTTTTATTGAGAAAAAAAATTCTTATTGAGAATTCTTGGGTTGTTCTGTGGGTCAGTTCTCAATGGGGGATTACAGGGGGTATCTAGTATGATCTTGTATATGATCTTAGATATATATTAAATAATAATCTATATATCTAATTAAGGGGGGTTGAATTATTCTACCCCTAAGGGTGGAATTATTCTACCCTAAAGGTGGAATTATTCTACCCCCTTATTCTGTAGGGGTGGAATTATTCTACCCCCTTGGAGAAGAAAAAAATTCAGATGAGACTGCTCGAAGGGGAAGGTGCGCCCCTTGCAACAGGTATTTATACCTAGTGTCAAGAGAGGCTTGACAGGTGATGAGACGGGGTTAAGCTTCGAGGGACCCCAGGTTTTCACCCATGTTTAAGCGCAAGCCCAAGGCCTATCGGGTTGTACTGGATGGAGAGATTGGTGGGCACTCGATGATGCTCGTTCTTGGTTGCAGTGATCTGGATGAGTGTATTATGTTTGCGACGAAGACCAAGGAGAAGGGGCAAAAGATCTTTGACATCCAAGAAGTGAAATGAAAGATCCAATTTTTAAGGTCATTCGATTGAACAATGAGTTATATGCCAGAGCACAATTCGAAAGGCAATTAAGAATAAGGTTTTATAATCCTGAGATTGACTTTACTGATATGCATGATGTTCGATTTGTGCGATCAGTAAAACAAATACAAAAGATGAGGGAGATTGCGGATGGGGCGGGCATCTGGTTTGCTGCGTTCTTCGAGGGGCCATCGAAGCAGCGGTATTACATAACAAATATTAATCATGAACCGACGCCGGAGTACTTGTGGTACTGCGACTGATGGGGTATGATACGGAGGTCCCAAGGGAAAATTCCCAATGACCAAGCAACGTCACGAGATCATCCGTCAGATGATCGAAAAAGCAGGTTCGACATTTGTCTCTGTTGACTTCCTGAAGAAGGATGGAGCTGAGCGCCACATCACGTTCAACCCCAGGGATTGGAACGAGATCAAAGGTACTGGTAGTGCCTGCAGCAACCCCAATGTCTTTCGCATTCGGGAAGTGAATAACAAAGAGGAAGGCAAGACCACTTGGCGCAGTTTTGACGCCACCAGGGTACTGCGCATCCGCGCTAACGGTTCCGAGATCACCTGGGAGGGAGTTGAAGTCTGATGAAAATCCCTGAGTTCAAAGTTGTACCAGGAAGGTACACAGAAATTAAATTTTACGATAATGAGGTGAAATGCTTATTGAAAGCTTTGCGTTATTACCAGGGAGACTATCCTCAGAATAGTTGGACGCGTGATCTGATTAGGTATTTAGAACACCAGGAATTTGTTAACGTAGAAATCGAATGACGACACAATCAAAGAGCCTCAGAATTGCCGATAAAGTCCACAAGGAGCGTTATGCATGGCCTGGTGGATACCCGCTGCATGCCTTCACAAATGATGGCGTAGCACTCTGCTACAAGTGTTGCGGAACTGAGCGTAGATGGATTGGTACCACGACCGGCTCGGATGGGTGGTGTGTGATTGGGATGGATATCAACTGGGATGAAGACGACTTGTTTTGCGACCATTGTGGCGATAGGATTGAAGCAGCCTTCGAATCAATCGAATCATGATTTCACAACAGGTCTTCGAGGTCAAGCCAAACATTAGCGATCTTGGGCCGATCAATATAACGGCAACAATTGAAAAGTGGATTGGAAGCGATGAAAATATCCTTGGTGAAATCAAGGAAAAACTTGTTCGTTATTTTGATGGCGACTGGGGTGGCATTGGCACAGAGGATTGGATGGCGAATTCAGATACGCTAAAAAGAAAAACACCCCACGGCCGACTCATGGCATCGTATCTCCTTAGAAATGGAGAAACGGTTTGGATAATTACTGATGGCTATGGCCAACAGGAAAATGGGATTGATTATTGTTATACGACTATCCTTTCTCCAGACGACTACTGAAGGAATAATAAGCAAGCCGGAAAGCCGGAATGCTTTCAACACAGACGCGCCTTCGGGTTGAATTCATCTGCGAACGGATCAGCGCGGGGGCGCCTGTTGAATTCAATGACATGATTTGGATTCAGAAATGGGCTGACCGGAATCCAAGTGTTGACAAGATGCTCAGACAGGCCCGCAGAAGGGCTGTGCAGGGCGAGGACATCAGCGATATGGATCAATTCTGCCAAGCCATGGATATTGGTGAGCCAGACCCTTCTGAGCACCTCTCAGGGGCACAGGATCCTGTAACGCTTGCCGAGTGGTTTACCAGCAGGCGGAAATGGTTCAGGGGTGTCGAGTGATTGGATTTCTGAGAATCCAGACAAGCCATTGACGGGGCCTCGAGGGGTGTTATTTTGGACCTGCCTTCAAGGTTTTTCACCAAATGCGCCCCAAGCCCAAGAAGCCTTCCGTCAATCAATTGATTGGTCGGGAGATCTTGAAACGAGTCCCAAATTATAAATTTGATAATTCAAAGAGCCAAGACCTGCCTGTTACATCAGCAAGAAAATATGTACGGGCAAATCAGATTAAAGGGCCAGCGGTCATTGAAGCAGTAAGAAATAAATTTACGATCGACCGTTTCTATTGGTGCGAAAAAGGAATGTTTAGTGCGGCTTTTGCGGAGTTTAACTATGTTAACTTCGAAGAACTGAGAGCGATTTCCATTGAATTGGTAAATGAAGGATTCATTGCTAATCAACAAGAAATTTGCTGGGGAATGGAGGCAAGAGAGCCGAATTATGAATTTATGTACGCCTGAGGATCTATGGGTTACTACCTGAGCAAAAAGAAAAGTGCTGCCGAGAAATATCGGCAACTAGCTTCACGGCCGAACCTGAGGAAGAAGTTCAGCAAGTATCGAGGGGTCACTCAAAATCCCAACCCCAAGAAGCCCTACAGGGCGTCTCTGTGCTACCAAGGCAAGAAGTACTTCCTCGGGGCTTACGAGACGGAGTTGGAGGCTGCCAGGGCCTATAACCAGCATGCTGCTGAGATCATCGGGGATCATGCAATTCTGAATGAATTGCCGGCGTGAAATTCACAATTCTGTAGGATCCCCTATGGGAAATCGTACAGAAATGTGACACTTCACTCCCGACAGCCAATAAAAAAGGGAGCTTTCGCTCCCCCGATCCATCTCGAACACTTTAGGATTCCCGCTGTTTTGTAATAGCGATGATCCGACCCAGTGTTAGTTCAGCAGCTACCATGTCGCGGGCTTCTTCGTAAGAGGAGGCCTCGACTTTTTTGTAGTCGACGTTTCCAGCACGGTAAACCTGAACAACATAGATAGACATGACGCTATCGTTGCTTGATCATTTCGTCGGCAAGCATGTACGAAAGAGATCCGATAACCTCGTGAACGTCAAGTTCGCAATCGGCAGCGAACTTCTCGAAGTCGCGATCAAAATACTTTTGAAGAAAAAATTCAAAAGCTTTCATCGCGTACTCATCACGCAGCCACTTGATGTCTTCATTCATCGTCCGACCCCTCATAAGCTTTTGAAGCCGCCTCAATGTATGAACGGACTTTCGATTCAGCCTGGTTAATGATCTCATATCGATAGTCATCAAAGGACTGACCGACATGGGTGAAGTGGGAGACCTTGAACTCCGGCATTCGGACGGTCATCTCGACTTCGATGATGTCGCCAACGCGACTTTTGTTAATAGAGACGGTCATTGTTCGAATGAAGTCATTCCAGTTTATCGTCCTCCACCCAAGGAGCGCGAATTCGCATCTCAGGTAAGAGTTCCGACGTTGGTGATTTGACTTCGGTAATGATTGCGGCTTCTTTCCAATCTAATTCTTGCCGATCCATTTCAGCATGGAATTCCTCCTCAGCGATATCAATTGCTACTTTGGTCTTGTACTCGATGTACCTTTCTTCTAGCCAGAAAAGGAAAGAAAATATTAAGAAATTAAGTACAGGATTAGGGGTCTTACAGGTGTCGTAAATTCCCTTAAAAACGTTTAATTTTAATTTCGTAGGGGTGGACTCTACATCGTTCCAAATTGAGTCAGGAGGTGACATTTGAGTAAGCTCCGATTTGATTTAAGACAAATCATAACTTTGGCCACCTCCACGCAGCTAATATATTATTCTTAAATTAGCCCCAAACAACTCCGCTGACTTTCCATGCGCTACCAACAAAAGCAGCCTTAAAGTTGATAACGTTCATTTCATTTGCACCCAGGCTAGTTGTCCCCTTGAGATTAAATTGCGCTGCTGCAACGCCGTCAAAAGTAATACCGCTTACGGTTCTACTAGTAGCACCCTGATTAATGTAGAGGGTAAAGTCCACGGTAACACCTGCGATATTGCTAGCTCCAATCACGTCGATTGCAATGTCACTGGTCGGAGCATCGACAACAATGGAGTTGCCTTGATACAAATCACAGGTTACTGCGCTTGCTGCCGAATAAAGCTGGCTAGCATGGCGAGACGAGAGAGATTGATCAACAATTTCAGCGTAATCATCGGCGCTATAATCGGGATCGTTTTCCGGCGGGAAAAGATCTTCGATTGTATAAGTATTCGAATCAAGTGAATTCAGGTAAACCAGCAGATCATTTAAAGTCACCAAAGAAAGAGAAGCTTTTCCCGAAGAAGTCAAAGCGCCCGCGCTCGTCCCCCCAAGATCCACAATCTTGGCAGGCAAAACAGTCTTGTCTCTTTTTCTGATTTTTATCTTGCCACTTTGTACATCAATCTTGTGCTCATCACCAAGCCACAGGGAATTACTCGACAGGTACAGATGGTCAATCTTTTTCTCAGGCGTACCGATGTCATAGACACTATCTGTGTCCGGGACTATGCTTCCACCCAGATTAATACCGGGAACATTGAGTCGATCATTTGTTTCATCGCCAGAGATATCGACCGTACCAAATAATACAGCATCATTAACGTAAACATTGTCCCATTTCTTGGTTGAGCTACCAAGATTTAAAGCGTTAGTATTGACAGGAATAAAGTCAGCGTTTACTTGGAGGTCATGGGAACCATCAAAGTTAAGAGTTGACGTTCCATCACCAATAGCAGTCGGAGTGTAACCAGTGACATTCGCGCCTGTCAGATCAACGGTTCCACTAAAGTCAGAGGTGCCCGTCGACGTGATGTTTCCGTTGACATTACCAGTTAAATTACCGCCGAACCCACCGGTCGGAGAGGAGACTAGTCCAGTAGTCGTAATCCCTCCAGTAATGTTGAGTGATTCCTTGATCTGAATGGCGTTACCAGCCCCGGCAGTAGTTTGGCCAATAGAACCAGTTTTCAGGCCAACGGTGGAATTCGTCAGCTCAACAGTGTTATTGGTTGACGGAGTGAACGTGGTGATTTCCGTCAGAGAAGGGATAGCGCCAGAAGCCTGCGCCAGAGAGCCCCAGGCAGTCCCCGTCCAGGTCTCGAATTGATTGGTGTCAGTGTTGTACCGAACCATCCCAACCTCGGGAAATTCCGGTCGCTGAGCTGATGTTCCACGAGGCATCAAGATGTAGTCCGTGCCGGCCAGCTCGAACTCCCCATCGAAACCCATGAATATATTATTGTTCAACTGAACCGGATTTCTTACGTTCCGGGTATAGTTGGTGGACATCAGCGTGAGGACAGACTGTCTTAGTTTTCCCTGCCTTCCTCTTTATGGATAAATGTCTTTAATTCATGCAAGTAAACCCTTAACATCTCTGCTTTTTCAATGTGCCAAGGATTACGCGACTTAAAATAAAGGCGCATGTGTTCATCGATTGCCTTCAGTATTTGATGTATTGGGGCGTTCCACGCCTCTCTTACAGGCGTGTTGAACTCGCGTTTTGACATAGTAGGGTCCCCTCTAAAGGATTCCCTTATCAAGCCTAAGTATTCAATGATACCGGAAACAGGAAATTTTCTACATATTCTTTGGCAAACTCTTTATTAAACTTGTGAGCTAAATAGCCCTCAACTGGATCAAGCTCTCTCATGTATTTATCAAAGTCCGAATAAACGCTATAGTCTTCACCGGCCGGCTTGTAGGCCAGTAGAAGCATCTTGTATGTGTTTAGGTACGCCCTAAAATCCTCTAGGTAATCATTGACATGTTCAGCCGTACACTTTCGAACAAAAATATATTTCGAAAAGTGATTACCAGGTTCAAAAAACTTGATCCCATCTTTGGTATTACCAGCATAATGCCCCATATACCCCCTCACCAGAGGATCGTCGAAATCATAATGGGGAGTCGGATGCTGGAAATCAAAAACAATAACGACTCTTTTTTCGCTAAATCCCATCAAATCCATTCCAAAGCAAGGCAGATCTCTTCCCCCTTTTGGATATAAAATATTATTATAAATGCAACTCCTACTGTCGGAGATTTCCGTTTCCCTAGACCGTAGAATTTGATCCGAAGAATATAGACTAGACGCTAGCCTGGTGCCAGTACTATCATGAGTATCGTAAAAAATTTGATTCATTGGGATGAACTCAAATAATATTCTTTTGTATTCATCCCACAGCATCACAATTTCCAAAAGCTATTTATTTTGCCCATATAACCAAAGACCTTCTCTTCCCCCAGTAAATGGGCCTAGCTCTATGGACAAGCATTGAAGGAAACATAATCATCCGTCCCTGTTGCTTTTCAGGAATTGGAACAGGATGCGTCTGGAATTCAAGGCCTCCTCCTTTAAAAGAAGAGGGATCATCCAGTTCGACGGAAGCAGAAATTACGCGATCTTCCCCGGTAAGCCCGGCATCCATATGCCATCCGTAATGGTCTCCAATACCATAAGTTGCTAGCTGAATTGGCTCTATGGAATCGACTGAATGATTAAACATACTCTCGGAAACATGGCAAAACGCCTTCAAAATCTCTTCGATGATTTCCTGGAACTCCGAGCCATTGGGGATCCAGGCAACGGCTGATCTCCGCTTAAGCAAATCCAGACCAGGGCGATGAACTTTAGCCCTGGTTGAATTTTTAGCACTCCACTCTATCAAAAGATCACAATTCTCTTTTGTTATAACATTGTTTACAACGCAGTAATCAGGGCGCAAGATAGCTAATTCCTTCGAAGAGGAGATTGAAAGATACTATAATTCTATCAGAGTCGGACTTGTTTGGTTTTGTTGAATGAGGTAACCATGACGGGAATAAAAGCATATCTCCAGGATTCGGACTATAAGAAAATTTTGTAGGTGGTCCCGGAAAAATGGTTTTGCCTGCGCCCTTTATATTCATAGTCTTGGCGACCCAAGCTGGATCCTGGAAAACAATGTCACCGCATTCCTGTTCTGCCGCGACATAATAAACTCCGCTTACCTCAAAGTAGCTATGAATGTGCTGAGGAACGAAAGCCCCCTTGGGATAAATGGTTGTCCACATATTCGCAATCCTCATCCCGGTAACATCATGGGTGTCACTAAGCATTGTTCCGGCCATGTTAATTATAAATTCTGTTACTTCTTCCCATTCTTTGTTTGTAGCAAGATTGTCGGAATAGAACGAAGTCACACCACTTTTGTCAAAGGCTTTCTGGTCTTTGGTAATAATGTGTTCATCCCAACCTTCAGAAACAAGGCCAGCCTCTTCTACATCATTGCGAAATTTATATGCTAAATCCTTAGCCTTTAGCCTTATTTCATCATCTGCCGAGTTGCCATACCATATCGGAGTCGGGAAAATTTCTTGTCTGAACATAAAAAAAACTGGGATTGCTCCCAGTTTATCATCATTCTTCAATAGGCCCAATTGGGGGTTCGGTGAATTCCCCAGGGGTTTCTGGACCACCCGGATCCCTAACGACCTCCTGCTCAGCAGGAGGTTCGACAGGCGTGAATTTTTTAGTTTTTTTATTATATTTAAAGCCTTGCGCAACATCAGGAGTTGCCTCTACCCATGTTAATTCGGATGGGAAACGACCTTCTGGATCAGTAGAGGTAAGCTCAAAAACAACACCATCCTGAATGCGAGCCCAAATTTGATCAGCCATAGTAAGATCCTTGAAATGAAATACAGTTTACCATTCAATTAAAACATAAGCAGGACCGCCAATCCCCGCTTGGCCATAGTATGAACCACCATAGTAGTGGCCACCACCACCACCACCGCCACCACCTATTCCACCAGCACCACCAGCGGCATAGGTTGCACTTCCCCCACCGCCACCAAGTGCTCCGCCCATTCCGCCAAAGCCAGCGTTTGAAGCGGTGTAATTGTTTCTTGAACTTGACTTCATTCGCCAAGCCATATTATTTACGTCGAACTCATAATAAGTTGTGAAGTTTCTATTGTTAGCTGACCAGGAAGTGGTAACACCACCGGCACCACCACCACCACCGCCAGAGCCGCCATCTCCGCCAGTATGGTGGGTGTTGCCATAGGTGGTGTCATAACAAGGGGCACCCGCCCCGCCACCGCCAATGCACAGGCCTAGCACCCCATTAAAAGTATTTGGCTGGAATGATACGCTGCCCCCAGAATTGCCGTAGATGGCCGTATATTGATTTTGCTGCGCCGCACCGATCGCCACTTCGCCATCGTTGTAGCGACTGCCAGCTTTAATTTTGTACCAGAGGCCATCATAATAATTAGTATAATTGCCTATGCCGCTTACAAAGTTTGCGTCGCCAGCACTAGAACTTAGGCCAGAGCCACCTTGGGGATTATAATTCTGGGTATTACTTGTTCCACTAATCCCAGCTCCACCAGACCCGCCACCAGCTCCAGCCCATGAGCTATAGACGGAAGAGGTACTGCTACCAGTACCATTTCCACCCGAACCGCCAATACCTGCTCCACCAGAGCTTGTATAAGAATATCCGCCACCACTACCACTGGCTCCATTATAACCATTTCCAAGGAAAGATCCAGCGGATCCTCCACCACCAGCGCCATATCCCTCAGGTCCAAATCCAAATGCAGATGTACTTCCACTACTGCCATTGCCACCAGTGGCAGTAATACTGGTTCCAGAAATAAGTCCGGTTCCGGACACAGATCCAGTTCCGCCAGACCCTGCAGTGCTATAGGAATATGAACCGCCTCCACCTGTAGCACTAACGCTTACACCTGTACCAGTCACTGAAGCAGTGCCGCCGTTGCCGCCGTAGACGCCATTCGAGGAAGGATATCCGCCGGCAGGACCGACTGATACGGTTAAAGTGTTTCCGGCTGTGACGTTGAATTGACCACTGGCAAAGCCACCACCAGCGCCGCCACAGCCTCCATAGTAAGTGGACCAATAATAACTGCCGCCACCACCACCGCCAACACATGTAATCCTGACTTTGGACACACCAGTCGGTACCGTCCAAGTTGTCGTATCACCAGAAGGAATTCTGCGCTGTTGAGTTACGCCATCGATACTCCTGGTGGCATCCGGGAAGCTATATTGAACATTGGCAGATGTATCCCGACAATCTCTGCTATACCAGTCTTGCCACTTTTTAAAGTTACGCTTATCCTCGACCGTTCTGGCCTTCAGGATAGAAAACAGTGAAATGGCCATTACGCGAACCTCCAGCTATTAGTGGTAGAAGAGAAGACAATCCTGACTCCGATATTGTCGACATTTAAGTCGAGGTCATCGGTAAGACCTAAGATTAATTTACCATTTCTGGCCAATGTTACTGGTGCGGCAGCAAGTATGCCAGCGGCATCAGCAAATTGAATCCAGTCGCCATTTGCTGGCGCTGATGGTAATGTAATCGTAAAAGCACCGGCACTAGTGTCAACTAGGTAATTTGTGTTTACAGTAGCCGTAATCGCGCCGGTTACATTTGTCCAAGGCTTGTTGTAAGCGGCAATAGCCGTATTGTAAGCTGATGTAATTGCAGTAGTTAACGCCGAACCCTGGGAGGTGTTCTGAGTGTCAACGTATGCCTTTACAGCGTATTCTGTCGGAACAGCACTATTGCTGTTGCCGCTCATTGTGGCATCAGAGGAAAACTCGTTGATTGTTTCCCCAAGCTGAGCGCCAATCGAGCCAAGCTTCAGTGAAGATAGGCCAGACAGGTCAAAAGCTGTGGCATCAAGCGTTGCCCGACCCGTGGCCTGATCAATTCTGAAGAATTCGCCAACACGGAAGTTACCATCCTGGTCGGTGGTGACGTAGTAAACACGACCCGGATAGTTTTGAACAGTTTCATTACCAGGCGTTGCTGGTTGAGTAGGAAGTCCGGGATAGTTTGTAGTGGTAATACCACCAGTTCCGATAGATAGGAAATCATGGCCCGTCAACCGAATCTGGGAATAATCCGATCTAATCGTAACGCCAGCCGCCGGAGCCGAACCGTTTGGCTTTTCTTGGGCTAATACAATAATAATATCACTAGTATTGTTTACATAAGTGCCAGAAACGCTCTGGATGACATAGGAGTAAGAATCATCGGAAAGCTGGATGCTTTGGCCTGGCTTGGGAACAGATGCGAAGCCATTCGCTACCAATACAAAGCCTTTTTGATTCTCAAGCCCTGGATTGGCAACAGTCAATGATCCGCCCGGAGTGGTCAGGGTTGCCCCAGGAGAAACAGTGCCGGTAATATCCTTTAGATATAATTTATTGGCGGAGAATTGGATGTTGGTGATGATGCCACTAAAGCCGCCACCACTAAGAGTGTCTCCAACCGCAATTGATCCAGTTGGACTGGTGAAATTAAGCTGTTTCCCAACGATTGCTCCAGTCAGAGGTGTCTCGTCAGCGTTGAAACCCTGTGCTAAACAACCATATGTACCATAGCTGTTGTTTCCGTTTAGAGCACGAATGTGACCACCGTGAGTGGAGGCATAGCCAAAGTAGCAATAATAAGTAAAGCAGGAAACGATTTCAGCTTTGGCGCCTTTAATCCAGTAGCCAACACCATTATCGCTAATAACAGTATAGGCATGGAATAACATCGACTTGGCGCCCGAAGAGTGGACGGAACCGTCGACATAAGCACCAACTAATCCAGTGCCAATAGCAGAACACTCCACAACATATGGAGATTTTGCTACGATTGGAGACGCTGGATTGAGTCTAATAACCACGCCCTTGTGGTTGGAAACTTCAATATTTTCTGGGGTGGTTGCATTTGGCTGCCAACCGGTCATCCCAACAAAAGTCATTCTGTTGAGCACCGAAGCATCCGACAACAAGAACATCGTCGATTCGTTGTTCGGTGTGATACCATCATCGCTGAGTCCTGATTTAGGAGATACGATAACAGTACGCTGGTTATCACCGACAATTGCTACTCCCTGGGGAACAACAATCGGTAACTGTTCTTGATAGGAACCGGTTTTAACAAAAATCGTGGCCCCAGTAGGAGCTTGTGAGCAAGCGTATTTAATGCTTGCAAATGGAAACACTATTGTTTTACCCGCCGTGGTAACATCTTCTCCGTCAGGCCCGACATAGAAAACGTCTTCAGACGCCGTCGCGCCGAGCCAGGCAATGTCAGAACCATCTGGAAGAATGGTCAAAGACTTACCTTGGCCGCCGACCGGGATATCGGGGAGAACGTCAGCGCCACCAGTAGCGAAGACATCCCATCTCCCGCCGGTTAAATCAATACCAAAATCAGCATTTGAAGTATGATCTTCAGTAGCAATGTAGGCGGTGCCTACAGCGCTTTTTACAATATCATCCTTAAGATACAGGGTCGCGCCGGCCCAATTACCCCGCCAGCGAATGCCTGATGTGAATTTCTCCCACTTACCAGCATCGAGGTCTGTTTCGAATACGGTTGAAGCGTGTGGAGACAGTGCGACATATGTATTGCCACCGTGAACAACCACGTCATCGGTGACATACTGAGTGGCCGTGCTCCAATCGCCAGTATTACGATAACCGTATGTAATCTTATCCCAAATTGACGGAGTCGTTGCGGGATTTTGATTTGTGTTATCGGAAATAGCTTGATAGAGTGAACCACCGTAAGTTACAAGCTCTCCGATTTTGTACGCAGTACCAGAGGACCAATTACCTTTGTTTTCAAATCCGTAAACAAAGGGCAGCCAGAAATCAGTATCGGTTGGAAGATTGTTGGTACTATTTACGATGCAACGGTAAATGTTAGAGCCATATGCAACCAGGTCGCCAACGACATAGTTTGTCGCGGCATTATAAATTTCTTGTGGGGAAATCCCATCAATAAAACGATTCCAATATGTTGTATTAGTAGGATTATTGCCAGTAGTATCAACTTTTGCAATGTAAACAACACCGCCAAGGCTTACAACATCATTCTTTTGATAAGCCTTTGTATTTAAGTATTCACCTTCGTATTGAATACCATCAACAAATTGCGACCAATATGTCGCATTCGGAGGCACTTGGCCCGTGCTATCTAGTATGGCGACGTAAACCTTACCGCCATAGGCGATGCCGTCGCCAACTCGGTAATTTGCCGCCGGGTCAAATACGCCAGTAAACTGAAAGCCCTCAACCATGAGAGCCCAATACAGAGTATTTGTCGGCAGATTACCCGAAGTTTTTAAGCCGTAGGTGTAAACATAGACATTACCACCATACTTGACGACATCGTTCGCCTCATAAACGGTGGACCCTAGCCAATCGCCAGCGAAGTGAAAGCGAAGCTTTCCGAGGTCGAGCAGTTGTGTCATAGCATTTCCATGATCAGGTGGCCGTTGTCGCCCCAACGGAAGGTGATTGTATCTTTAGACCAAATCCAGTGTTTGTAAGCACTGGGGTCGATAACATCATCACTGGGAAGGGAGACAACAGTCGTCCCGTCATTAATAATGTCCACGCTTAGGTTACCATCGGGATGATTGAGCCTAAAGCCGTGGAATGTCTTATCAGCTAACGCTGTACCTTCGTAAAAGCCTTGAGCAGAAGTAAACATTAGTCAACATCCTCCAGGACGGATACAATACAATCAAGAGATTCGGCGATCCTTGATTTTACTTTAAGTTT
>Ga0129333_10004105_pt1 | contig 13625 bp, 10 predicted proteins | sample CPB6_08_DNA_FD_94474 | JGI IMG/M metagenome (GOLD analysis project Ga0129333, IMG submission 94474) | Freshwater to marine salinity gradient microbial communities from Chesapeake Bay, USA - CPBay_Sum_0.6_0.8_DNA | ecosystem: Environmental > Aquatic > Marine > Coastal | place: USA: Chesapeake... | reverse complement strand
GCCAAAATCCCAGGGGAACCCGATCGCCCAGGGCCAAATCCAATAAATAGCTGACAATATGGGCGTGGATCATCACCCCATACATATCGGTGTGGCTTTGGGGGTGGAGGGGTTCCGGTTGGCTAGCGCGGGGGGAATAGGGCGATCGATTGACAGAACCCGTGTAGGGAGTAAAAAACAAATCCTTGCCACTGGGGGCCACACTGCCAATCAAAACAATTTTATGGCGCACCTGTTCCAGCACCGCTGGGTCATGGGCGAGGACTTGCCCCAGGGAAATCACAGGAGCCACTTGATTGGGGTTGCCATACTGCAACATCAACTGATAGCCCCGCGCATCTTCCCCCTGGTAGCCCCCGGATCGCGGGGAGAGGGGATAGAGGGTACTGGCTCCCCAGGTAATACGATCGGGATTATCGGGATCATTGGTGGGCAGGCGATCGGGGTGGGTTTGGCTCAGGTAGAGGTTCACCACCTGGAAAGCCAGGGAAAAATAGGTGGTGTCGTCCTTTTGGGCCAGCAGCAAAAACCGCCGTACTACCCCATCCGCATCCAACACCACATCATTAAAGCCCACCTGCTCCGGATCCATGGGGGGCGGGGGTACGCCATTACTGGATCCTGTACCCAACTCCAAAATACCGATGGTATTGTCCGCTTGCAGACTGCGCCGCAATTCCTCAACCCCAGGGGGGCGCTCCTGGTTTCGATACAGATCCAAACCAATGGCATAGGGCTGATACTGTTGCAGGGTATCGAGGGTCTTGGCCAGGGTGCGATCGTTAATCGGCCAACCATGGGTTTCGAGATCCTGTTCACTCAAGCCCACCACCACAATGCGATCGTCGGGCCCCCGGTGGCGCTGCCATTGCACTATTTGATCATAGGCTTTCAGTTCCACAGCCTCCAGACCCCCCAAGGTCATGCCCCCAGACCCTGACAATTCCCCCACCCCCCGCAACCCGGCCACCCCCAGAGTCGCCGCACAGCCTACCCCCAAAACCCCCAAGAGGCTCCGCCAGAAGGGTTGCTTGATGTGTTCCTGGAGTCGATCGCGCCAGGGGAGTGCCACGGGTTGGGGGGAGAGCATGATGGCTCCAACGGAGGGGAGATCAGACTCTTGATCGGGATGCGGGTTGGGGGGGGAGGGGTGCGATCGTCCTGGCATGATCGTCCTTGCAGCAGCAAAGGTTTAATGGGCGAGGAAACAACCCCAGCGGGGGAAGGGGGAGGTTTTGGTTGGGAGCATTTCACTTTGGAAGCCTCACCCTAAATCCCTCTCCCAAAAAGGGAGAGGGACTTCCTCCTAAAACTCTCTGGCTCCCCTTCTCCCGCCCTGGGAGAAGGGGCTGGGGGATGAGGGTCTATCCGCCAACGTGAAATGCACCCTTTTGGTTAGCATAACCCGATCGCCAAGCCCTTTGATTGGGATGTCAATACCCCAAGTTTGGGTACAGGCGAGGCATTAGCGCAGGTAGTCTCTGGGTGATCGCCCCAAGTTTTGCCGCCCATGCTTCGCCCCTACGATACCGGACATAACGGGGTTCTAGGCTACCCCCAAGCATGTTCTGGCTTACCCTTGGGATCCCCAAGGCTAGGGGAAAGGTGGGTTACACCCTTGATGGCCACCCTATGACCCTTCTCCAGCGATGAACCCCATCAACAGGATCCCACGCGATCGAGCAACTCCCCTGCGATCTCCCTGGGGGATCGTCCCGTCACCTCCAAGCCATACCGAGGAGCCGATCGCCGATCGAGATCATAGCGATAGGCTTTGTCATAGTAGCCCAACACCAATTCCATCGCCGGTGCCACCTCCCCCGCCTCAATGTGCCGAATCACCTGCTGGGTACATAGCCCCCCCAGGTGCTTGGCAATGCGTTGGGTTGCGGCAATTAACTGGAGGCGATCGCCCTGGCCATAGATCATCGACAACAAAGCCACCCGATCCGCCAGGGATCGCCGCAACTCCCACACCGGAGCCTGTTGCATCGGGCCAAACACCTCCTGGGGAATGCGACAGGTGCCCACCTGCCGACTCTCCGCCTCCACCCAGAGGGGAACCTGGGGATCCGCCCGGTGCCACACCTCAGCCATTAAGTTTTCAAACTGCTCCGTAGTCGGTTGGGGAGGTAGGCCCACCCCTCCGTAGGTACTGCCCCGGTGATGGGCCAGCGCTTCCAAATCTAAAACCTGCGCTCCCTGTTGCCCCAGGGCCTGCAACACCTGGGTTTTCCCCGTCCCCGTCATCCCCCCCACCACCTGCAAACAGCGCGGCTGTGCGAGGGTCGATCGCACCCATTGGCGAAATGCCTTGTAGCCACCGGGCAACAACACCACCCGGATCCCCCCCAAGGCCAGCAGTTGGGCTACACTGGCACTGCGCATCCCTCCGCGCCAACAGTGCAGCCGTACCCGCCCCTGGGGAGCGATCGCCTTGCCCTGGCGCAACAGATCTCCAAGCCGAGGCCCCACCCGCTCCAATCCCAACTCCACCGCCGCCTCTCGCCCCTGGTGCTTGTAGCAATAACCCACATCAGCGCGATCGCGATCGTTAAATAACGGCAAATTCACCGCCCCCGGAATATGCCCCTGGGCAAACTCCCCTGGGCTACGCACATCCACCACCGGCCCCCAGGACTCTGGCAAACCTTCCGTAAAAATATCAATTGTGCCCGTTTCAATCATGACTGTTTTTAAAAATCCCTCAACCTCTCCGGGGATCTAAGCGCTCTTTTTGCAGAATAGAAAGCAGTCGTATTCCCAGATCTGAATTCCCAGATCTTATGCCCATTCCCCTCCCATTCCTCCTAATCCCCCTATCTTTGGCTTCTTCCCATGATTCCCACCTTTTTATTTTCCCCAAAAACCTCTCCCCAGAGCCTATGGGCCAGAATCTTTCCTGGATTGAACCCTAAACCCCCTGGCCATCAGCCCCCCCACTCCAACCCCAACGTACCCCCCAGCCCCACAACCCCAGCAAGGCTAGCCCTAGGGCAAAAACATGGGCAGAAACATGGGCAAAAACATGGGCAGAAAAACTGGCAAAAAAGCTGGCAAAAAAGCTGGCGTTATGGAGGGGGGGGGATTCTGGCGATCGTCCTTGTGGGCAACACCCTCGCCCCAGCCCTAGCGAATGGCTTCACCCCCCCCAAACGGGGCTATCCCGATGGAGGCATCACGCGGGGGGGCGGCACCCGTAGCACCCCAACCCTCTGTGTAGACCCTGCCAGCCCGCCCCTGGCTCCCCTGGTGCCCAAAACCGCCATGGCCCTCACCCAAGCTGAGTATCCGCGATTTTTCTGGTTTTTCCCAGAAAATACAGCCAGCCGTGGGGAATTTCGCCTGTTTAGCGTCACGAATCAAGGGCGGGGCCTGTGGGATGACACCCTCTTGTACCAAACGGAGTTTCAAATTAGTGGAGAAAGCGGTATCGCTAGTCTCAAGTTACCCGATACCCTCAATTTACCGCCCTTGGAAGTGGGTCAGCCCTACCGTTGGTATGTCAGCCTGATGTGTAATCCCCTGGATCCCGTTCACAACATCACCATCAGTGGCTGGGTCGAGAGATCGGCCTTAGCCCCCCAGGTTCAAGATCGTTTGGAACAGCTACAGGGGCGCGATCGGGCGGAACTCTTTGCCCAAGAAGGTCTGTGGTTTGATGCCCTCGAAACCCTTGCGGATTTGCGCTGCGGGGATCCCAATAACCCAGATCTCCTCAATGAATGGTCAGCACTCCTCCAGGATGACGATATTGCCCTGGCCAACCTTGTGGAGACCCCCCTGCTCCAGCAATGCACCTCCTTCTCCTCCGATGATCTAGATGGGGATTTAGGGGGTAACTTAAGTGATAGCCAGTCCCTGAAGTGATGCTTGCTGATGAATCTAGTATTCATCAAGATGCCCTAACCTCTCAGGCAGTTGCTTCATGCCATCTTGCTTCACGCCATCCACCATTACCAAGAGGAAAAAACATGGGGTTTCAAGTCCATAAAAAACTCGGAAAAATCCTCAAAGTAAAAGCCTGGGAATGGCGTGTGGTTTTAATTGCAACTCCCGCCGTAGCTGCGGTGATCTTAGGGCTACGGCTGGCGGGGTTATTGCAGGCAGGAGAATGGTTTTTCTATGACCAATTTATGCGTTTGCGTCCTGCGGAAGCTTCCGACGATCGTGTGGTCATTGTTGGCATCGATGAAGATGATTACCAAATGCTGGGGCAAGGGCAAATTCCAGATGGGGTTCTCGCTGAAGCCATCACCAAAATTAAGACCGAAAACCCCCACGCCATTGGGTTAGACTTTTATCGTAACTTGCCCGTCAATCCTGGCCATGAAGCCCTCCAAGATGTATTTTATAGCACCCCTAATCTCATTGGCATTCGCAAAGTTGCGGGCAGCGGTGCCCGCGAAACCGTGGAATCCGCAGGGGCTTTGCAAGAGTTAGATCAGGCTGGTTCCAATGATGTGCTCGTGGACACGGATGGGCGGGTGCGGCGGGGGCTGATTGCCCTCAAGGATCAACAGGATGAATGGGTGGGTAGCTTTAGTATGCTGCTGGCCAACTTATACTTAATGGCTGAGGGCATCGAAGCAGAATTTGCGGATGCCAACAACCCCAAAGATCCCCAAGATTGGAACCTTAAATTCAATCAAGTTATTTTGCCAGAATTTAATGAAAATGATGGGGGATATGTGCGGGCCGATGACGGAGGCAAACAGGTTTTAATTAATTACCGGGGGCCTTCTAATCACTTTCAAATTGTTTCCCTCCGGCAGGTGTTACGCAATGAATTATCGCCAGGTTGGGCAGCCGGTAAGGTTGTCCTTTTAGGCCCGTTCTCTGAAGCAGATAAGGATTATTTTCCGGTGCCTTCTAGCACTCAATTGCTAGGGGAATCCATCCCCATGTATGGGGTGGAAATTCATGCGAATTTAGTGAGCCAAATTTTAGCGGCTGTTTTGGACGATCGTCCCTTTATTCGATCGTGGCCAGAGTGGTTAGAAAGCCTCTGGATTTTATTCTGGGCGGGGGTCGGCGCGGCGGTCACCTGGTTAGTGCGCAAGGGTCACAGAAACCCCTGGATACAGGCGCTCAAATTCAGTGGAGCCAGTTTAATCGTGGTGGGAGGAATTCTAGGAGGACACTTTTGGCTATTCCTAGAAAGTTGGTGGGTTCCCGTGTTACCGAGCCTATTGGCTGGCGGGGGCGCATCCATCGCCGTGGTCGCTTACCTCGCCCAAAATGCCGGTAGCATTCGCAAAACCTTTGGCCGTTATTTAAGCGATGAAATTGTGGAAACCCTCCTGGAAAGTCCTGAGGGTTTAAAGTTAGGGGGAGAGCGCCGCAAGATTACTATTTTGACCTCTGATTTACGGGGATTTACGGCCACAGCGGAACGACTTCCCCCAGAGGAAGTAATTCGTATTCTAAACTTTTACTTAGGGCACATGGCGGATGTCATTACCCGCTATCGAGGCACCATTGATGAGTTTATGGGGGATGGCATTTTAGTCTTGTTTGGAGCGCCCACTTCCAGCGGAGATGAGTCCGATCGTGCCGTAGCCTGTGCCATTGAAATGCAGCAGGCCATGGCCCAGGTTAATGAACAGATGGAGGAGTGGGGCTATAGTGAATTAGAGATGGGAATTGGCATTAATACCGGGGAAGTGGTGGTGGGGAATATTGGCTCCGTCAAGCGGACAAAATATGGGGTTGTGGGGAGCCAGGTTAATTTAACCTATCGCATTGAGTCCTACACCACGGGGGGGCAAGTTTTGGTATCAGAAACCACCTATCAAGAATTAGGCCACCTCCCTTTAACCATTTTAGGCACCAAGGAAGTCCAACCCAAGGGCGTTAAAAAGCCCATTTTAATTTATGATTTAGGCGGGGTTGGCAGTCCCTATAATTTAACCCTCGTCAAAGATAAAGAACAGTTTATCGAAGTTAATCCACCCTTGCCCATTCGCTACTCGATTCTATCGGGCAAACATGTGGATGATACCCTTTATTTTGGGTATATTGAACAGCTATCCCGTAAACAAGCCATCGTCCGGGTTATCCCCCAGCATCAATCCTCACCCACCGCAGCGATCGAGGATGATCCAGAAGATCCAACCCTGGATCTTGAACCCCTGACCAATCTCAAACTGAACCTATGTCCCGTTTTGCCAGGGCCAGGGATTAACGGCTCTGGGATGACAGCAAATACCATCGCTGAAGGAACCTTGACTGAAGGGGAAATCAGTGAAGATATTTATGCTAAGGTGCTAGAAGACCCTGCTCCCGATCGTTGTTTTTATATCTATTTCACCGCCAAACCCCCAGCAATTGCCAAGCACTTCAATCAAATTTACCGCGCCGCTGCTTCCCCTGCCCCTGTACTCTCTGGCGATCGTGCCTAGGGATTCCACCCTGATGGACGGGCAAAAGTGGGGCAAACCTAGGTGCAGAGGGCGGGTCAGAAAACCAGATCCCTATCATTCCAAACGTCTTGTGGGGCCGCAGTTTTCGCGCCCAAGGTAGCATTTTTTGTCAGCCAACCACGGGGCAAGGGGCAAGGTTCCCCTTGGTGGTCATCATTTCTCCAACAGCCCCTGAAGTCCGTGGGGTTGGGTGCAATCTTTCCAATCAATTTGCGGTACATCTCCCTGGGACAGATTTCCCCCGAAAGAAATTTGGGAGAGCATCCCGTTTTGGTAGTCTTCCCCTTGGATAGTATCCTAGGAGGATGGGGGGTGACACCCCTCGCCCCCTCCAAGCCCCTGGCAGGCACTTCCTAACCCCCAGGATTTTCTAGGATTGTTGCCCCTAACCTCCTTCCGCTGGTTGCCCTATGCAATTGATTTTTCTGGGTTCTGGTTCCGCTTTCACTGTGGGAGATGATAACTTTCAGTGCAATATTTTGCTGGTTTCAGACCATGGGCTTAAACTATTGCTAGATTGTGGCTCAGATATTCGCTTGTCTCTCTACAAAGCTGGGTTCAAGGCAACAGATATTACGGATGTTTATATTAGCCATCTCCATTCCGATCATGTGGGAGGGTTGGAGTATTTGGGCTTTAGTACCCTGTTTGCGCCCCAGTGCGATCGTCCGCGCCTGTATCTCAGCCAAGACTTATTAGAACCCCTCTGGGAACGCACCCTACGAGGGGGCATGGGATCGCTCCAGAACCGGGTCGCCACCCTAGAAACTTTTTTTCAGCCCCATCCCATTGCTTCGGGGGAAGGGTTTTGTTGGGAAAGCATCAATTTTCACCTCATTGCTGTGCCCCATGTGCAGAATAAAATTGCACCCATGCCCACCTATGGATTGTGGTTTGCGATCCATGGCACCCAGATTTTTATGACGACGGATACCCAGTTTGATCTCGATCTCCTGCTGCCCTATTACCAACAGGCGGATCTTATTTTTCATGACTGCGAAACCGGGCCGATCGCCACTTCTGTTCACGCCCGATATGGGCAACTGGCCAGCCTTCCCCCAGAAATCAAGGGCAAAATGTGGCTGTGTGGCTACCAACCCCGATCGACCCAAAACCCCCACCAAGATGGATTTTTAGGCTTTGTGCAGCGCGGGCAAACCTTTTATTTTCCAGAACCCCATTCTCATCGGGTTCCGCACCCAGAAGTTTTAAGTTGTACATAAAACTCGATCGCCCTCATCAAGACATAAGGGATGCGTTACACCTCTATATTGTTGGGGGCGCAATCCTGTTGTTAGAGCAAGGGGATTTGTAATCGTTTGATACGGGAGTCAAGGGCAGGCAAACCTGAGACACAGGCTCCCTTTCACTTTGGCAGGTTTACCGATTCCCTGCATCATCTACGGGTTGCTGCATTTCTGGATAGATTCTAGGAACCATATTTCTTGGGGGAAATTGTTCAGCAATTTTATATTTTTGCCTGAGGGCAGAATCCTCCGGTAACTCAGCCAACAATTGACAAAGATTGTCCAGAAAAAGATTTAAGGCATCATGAATTGCGCCAGTTATCGCAAAATCAAGAAAATTTTCATGGGTGATATAGGTTCTCACGGAAAGATCACCGTGATACATTGCCTCCACATCATCCAATAAACGAAAGATCTGGGGATTAATATCATCCGTAGTGCTTTTATAACGCTGCTCCAAGTTGACCAGGTATTCTATGAGTTCTGCACGGCTTAAGTGACGAAATGGATCTTTGATCAAAGAGCGCTGTAGGAGATCAAGCCAACTGACGATCGATTGTTTGAACCTGCTAATTTGCATGGAGCCTCCATCTTTTTATGATTGCTGGTTTTTTTTGGGGCGGTGGACTGTGTAGGGTGCCCTTGCCAGTACAATAACCATGATTCTGTGCCGATCGCTGCCCCGTTCACCCATCTATCCTTTGTTTTGCCCATGGTTGCCCCGATCGCTAACCCTTCCGATCGTCCCGCCCCCACACTCCCCCGCCAAAAACTGTGGCTGGCTGCCCTCAAACCCCCCATGTATAGCGTCGCGATTATGCCCATTTGGTGGGGGACGGCTTTGGCCTATGGGGAAAACCACGCTGTCAATTGGGTGACCTTTGGCCTGTTCACCCTGTCGGCCATTCTGATTCTGGCTTGGGAAAATATTACCAATGATGTGTTTGATGCGGAAACGGGGATCGATCGCAACAAAGCCCACTCCCTGGTGAACTTGACCCAGCGCAAGCAGCTTGTGTTTTGGCTGGGGACAGGCTGCTTGGCTTTGGGGTTGGGGGGGATTGGGGCGATCGCCTATGGCCAAGGGGATGCCACGATCCTGGGGTTAGTGGCGGGGTGTTGTGGGTTGGGCTATCTCTACCAGGGCCCGCCTTTCCGGCTGGGATACCAGGGCTTGGGGGAAATCCTGTGCTTTTTTGCCTTTGGGCCTTTGGCGGTGGGGGCGGCCTACTATAGCCAGACCCAAGCCTGGAGTTGGCCGAGCCAAACCGCTTCTTGGGTGCTGGGGTTAACCACCAGTTTGATTTTGTTCTGTTCCCATTTCCATCAGGTGGCAGATGACGAGGCCGCCGGGAAGCGATCGCCCATTGTACGGCTGGGGACGGCGCGAGGGGCGCAACTGTTGCCCTGGATTTGCGCCGTGGCCTATGGGTTGATTGTGGGGTTGGTGGCCCTGGGGCAGTGTCCCCCGGCGACGCTGCTGAGTTTGGCGGGGGTTCCTGGGGCGGTGCGCCTGTGCCGGGAGGTGGGGCAATATCATGATCAACCCGATCGCATCCAAAATTGCAAGTTTATCGCCGTGGGGTTGCACTTTTGGAGTGGTTTGGGCTTTGGCCTAGGGCTGTTTTTGGGCTAGTTTTCCAGGAGCATTTCACTTGGGAACGATCGCCTAGGGTTGGGGGCAACCACGGGGGGTTTGCCCCCACCGGGTGGGTCAATTGGCAAAAGTGAAATACACCCAGTTTTCCGGGGAAATTAGCCGGTTATTGCCCCAGAACCTGCAAATACTGGGGGGGCACCTGATCCACGAGCCAAACCCCATTGGCGCTACAAAAAAAGGTCCAGCCCTCTGCGGCCATGGCTCCAGCGGCCACCGCCAAAACCACCGGGGAACCCTGGCGCATTCCCACTTGGCGGGCGGTGGTGGGGTCGGGGCTGAGGTGGACATGGTGCCGGGACATTTTTTGCAGACCTTGCTCTAGGATGGCGGGGAGGGCGGCGTGGCTGGTGCCATGGAAGAGGCGATCGGGGGGAGTTTGGGGAGACAGTTGCAGATCGATCGCCACGCTATGGCCTTGGTTGGCCCGGATCCAGCCCCCCTCATCCCGCAGGGCAAAGCGCTGTTTTTCGCTCCTGGCCACCACTTCCGCCAGTTCTCCGGGGGTGATGGGATGGCCATCTGCCGCCGCAGCCGCCAGGAGATCCGCCACCCGCACCCAGCCCCCTGGCTCCAGGGTCAGCCCTAGCCGCTGGGGATCGTGGCGCAAATGGCGGCTAAGGTATTTGCTGAGGGTGACAAGGCGACGATCGGGGATCATGGCTCAGAGGGGAAGTAAAGGGATATGCCTAGGGTTGGCTGATCAGCAGATAGCCTCGGCTTTGGCCAGAGGTGGAGTCTAGGGTATTGAGGGACTCGGCTAATTGCTGGGCTGGCACCCACACGGGGGGGTATTTATAGCGGGACACATCCAAAATCAAAAAGCGATCGCTGGGGGCATGGTAGGCGGCCACGGGGGAAATATGCCCCCCCGTTTCCTGGCCAATGGCCCGCCGCAGATAATTGATCACCACATAATCCCCAGGGGTTTGCAGATTTTGCACCCATTGGGAGCGCAGGGTGGCCAAATCCACCTCAGATCCATGGTGGCGGGTGGCGATCGCCCCATGGCTCACAAAAATCCCCTGCAATTGCTCCAAGGTCAGACCCTGGCGACGGATGAGATCCGGGGCAATGATCGTCGCCGTGGCTCGGTTCAGCACATTACCCTGGGTAAAATAGCCCTGATCCCAGGCCAGGGTCAGGGGGCGGGGCAATCCCAGGGCATTGAGCACCATGGCCAAGGTGGCCACCCCACAAAATGCCTGATTATCCTGGGTGACAAAGTGGCTGCTCAGGGGGATGTAGTCCACCTTGGCGGTGCTTTCCTCCAGAAGCGTGATCCCCTGGGGACTGAGGAGATCCGTTAAGGGTTCCGCCAGGGGCAAGGTCTGCCCTAGGACGGTGCCCCCCAGCCCCAAGCCGAACCCAAGGCCCAGCCCCAGCCCCCAAAGTTTGCCCCAGGGTTGCCCAGGGATTTTGGCTCTGGGTTGGGTGGGTTGAAGATGGCCCCAGGGGTTGGTTGTGAGGGATTTAATCATGGCGAAATTGACGAATAAAGGCTAGGGTACTGTACAGGTGAAAGGCGTTATCCCAGGGGGATTCTTCCCGGCGAAATAGGTCTAAATGGGGTTTAACTTGCTCCAGAAAAATATCCTGATCCAGCACCGTTTCTGCAAAGCTGGTAAATGCTGTCAAAGTTTCCACCTGGGGCAAATATTGGTGCAAAAATCCTAGGATTTGTTGCCATTTTTGATGGTGGGTTTGGGGCAGTTTTGATGATTCTTGGCCAGGGGATAAACGATCGGCACTGGGGGCGGGGGGCAAGTGGGAAAAGTCATAGGTACGATCGCACAACCGCACAATACAACCCCGTTCCGGCAAATGCAAATCCACCACATGGGCATAGTCCTGGGTTTTTTCCTTGCGCACTGTTCCCATGCCCCACAAAGCCCGATCGACCACCGACTCAAAAATGGGCAAATTGCCCTCCACCCATAACTGCACCTCTTCCCAGGCAAAGGTTAAAGTTCCCGGTTGATCCTCCCCATTTTGACAAATCACTTGGGCGGGATTGCCATTTCCCTCCAAGGACAAAGATTGTCCCCGAAAAAGAGGGATGGTTTCAATTTGGGACAAGGCCACACAAAAAGCAGGCACTCCAATTTCGGCTAAGGTTTGGGTATAAACTTGAAGTTCTCCCAGGGTTCCTGTGCGATAAAACCGCCAATTTCGGCTTGGTAAATGTAACCGCGCTGTGTAGGGATCCAAGTGCATCAGCCGCCCAAACCGGGGAGCGGCTTGCAGTTTGGCTTCTGGGGTTAGGGGTTCTAACACTAAACAGGCGGGCTGTTGGCTGGTGGGGTTGCTATGGGCTTGATCGATCGCCCGTTTAATTTGCTCTTGCTCAATTTTTTGCACCCGTTGAATCCCCTGGCGGCTGAGATTTGTTAAGCGCACTTGGGTTGTGGTTTTTAAGACCTGTTGATAGGTTTTTTCAGCGCTTTCCAGTTGCCCAGCGACTTCCTGGAGCCGCCCTCGATAAAATAAGACCCAGGGATCTTGGGGTTGTTCTTGCTCCATCTGCCGAATTAATTGGGCGGCGGTGCGATAGTCCTGATGTTCAAAGGCAGCGGCAATGCGATCGAGCATGACAATCCTCAATAGGGGACTGGGGTTATTATACAAATCCACAAGGGGGGTCTCCCTGGGGCCGAGGGCCAGGGGAGGCCATCATCCCAGGGTATATCCCCCCACCATACCCAGGGGATGGGTCGGGGGGCTGTTCCCCCAGGGGATGCCCTTAATTTAACGTGAGTTCGCTAGCCCTCACGTATTTTAAGTCCCTGGTTCTTCCAGATTTGGGGTTAGGGAAAATTAGCCTTTTGCGCCCCTGGGCTGCTACGGCAACACCGCAATCCCCTGGGTCTTGCCATTAACTGGGCCACTCTAGACAAGGACTGAAATACTATGGTACGAATGTACAGAAGTACAAAATTTCTCCGTTGCTTGCCATGTTGCCACCCCTCACCGTTGCCCAAAAAGAGCTTTATGATTGGTTAGTTGACTACATAAAACTGAACCAACACCCCCCTTCCATTCGTCAAATGATGAAAGCCATGGAGTTGCGATCGCCCGCTCCCGTGCAAAGTCGCCTCAAACATTTGCAACGCAAAGGGTACATTAACTGGCTGGAAGGAAAGGCTCGCACCATTCGGGTTTTGGGGTATCAGGGCTTGCCCATTAAGGGGGAAATTGCCGCCGGGAGTTTGATTGAGCCGTTCACCGATGAAGCGGAACACCTGGATCTCAATCCCTTTATTTTGCAGCCGGATTACTATGCCCTGCGGGTGCATGGGGACAGCATGATTGATGAAATGATTAAGGATGGGGATGTGGTGATTATGCAGCCGGTGCCCGACCCTAAATCCGTGAAAAATGGGGCGATCGTGGCGGCGCGGGTGACTGGCATGGGCAACACCCTCAAGCGCTTTTATCGCAGCGATAACTGCATCACCCTGGAAGCCGCTAACCGTAAATATCCTCCTATTCAAGTCAAAGCTAGCCAAGTGGAAATTCAGGGGCTATTGGTGGGAGTGTGGCGGGGCTATGTTTAGCAGCTTTTTACACCTGGCGGATATTCACCTGGGCTATAGCAAATACAATAACGCCACCCGCACCAAGGATTTTTTCTATGCCCTGCAAGATGCGATCGAGCGCTATGCCCTCGCAGAACCCGTGGATTTTGTGCTGCTGGCGGGGGACTTATTTGAGCATCGCAACATCCTGCCCCATGTGCTGAATCAGGCGGAATTTTGTTTGGGTTTATTGCGGGAGCGGGGGATTCCGGTGCTGAGCATCGAGGGCAACCATGACCACCGCCCCCATGGGACGAAAACCAGTTGGTTGCGCTACTTGGCGGATCATGATTATTTGATGCTGCTGGAGCCAGATGCCGGGGCGGATCCGGCGGAAATTTTCCAGCCCTGGGATCCGGAGATCCGGCGGGGGGGGTATGTGGATTTGGCCTGTGGGGTGCGGGTGGTGGGTTCGAGTTGGTATGGATCCTCTGCGCCCCAGGCGATCGCTGCCCTGGCCACGGGTTTAACCCATCTGCCCCCGGCTCCCGGTGCCACGGTGATGCTTTTCCACCATGGCCTAGAGGGGGAAATTGCCCGCTACACCGGCGCACTGCGGGAAGGGGAACTGCTGCCCCTGCGGGAGGCGGGGGTGGACTATTTGGCCATGGGGCACATCCACAAGCACTACACGCGGGGGGGGTGGATCTATAATCCGGGATCCCTGGAGGCCAACAGCGTGGCGGAAAACCAGGAACAAAATCCCAGGGGGGTCTAT
>Ga0129333_10004100_pt1 | contig 13627 bp, 19 predicted proteins | sample CPB6_08_DNA_FD_94474 | JGI IMG/M metagenome (GOLD analysis project Ga0129333, IMG submission 94474) | Freshwater to marine salinity gradient microbial communities from Chesapeake Bay, USA - CPBay_Sum_0.6_0.8_DNA | ecosystem: Environmental > Aquatic > Marine > Coastal | place: USA: Chesapeake... | reverse complement strand
GAAGATGAGATTCTTTCTAATCCTTCATTCTGCCGTCTTGAAGATCGTGTAGAACTTATTTCTAATATTGTCAATAATTGTGGACGTAATGTCATCTATACCTTCTGTATTAATGGCGATCATCATACCATTCTTGATCGTGCTAAATTTGTTGCTGATAACGGTGGAAACGGTATTCATATTAATTTTTGGAGTGGTCTTGGCGTCTATAATTCAGTTAGAAAGATGGATCTCCCACTCTTTATTCATTACCAGAAGAGCGGTGACAAGATTCTTACGGACAAGAGGCACGCATTCGGCATAGATTGGGATGTTCTTTGTGACCTTGCTGGTCTTTGTGGTGTAGATACTATTCACGCAGGAATGTGGGGTGTTATCTAAGCGACGATGAAAATGAACTTCGCAAAACTATGGAGACACTTCACAAGCGTAATGTTCTCCCAGCACTGAGCTGTGGAATGCATCCAGGGATCGTTAACACCACCGCAGAGAAGTTTGGTACAGATTTCCTTGCTAACTGTGGCGGCGCCATTCACGGGCATCCTGGGGGCACTCTAGCGGGTGCTCTGGCGATGCGTCAGGCAATTGATAAGAATCCTGGTGCAGAGTTCCGTGCCGCAATTGATAAGTGGGGTTATGAAACTGGTGGCGGTTCTTTACCTGAGTGGGTACTGGAGTTTTAATATATGGAGGACATTTCTTTAATCTGTGCCTGTAAAAACAGGAAGGATGCCCTCCGAGTCTCTTTAGGATCGTGGATCTCTTTTAAAAATATAAAAGAAATCATAATTGTAGATTGGTCATCTGACGATCCTATAAGAGATCTTGCCAAAATGGATAATAGGATTAAAATAATCGAAGTAAAAAATAAAAAGTTTTTTAATCAACCACAACCATTAAATCTTGCTGCTAGTATAGCAACTGGTACTTATATTTTAAAAATGGATTGTGATTATATCATCAATCCCTATTATGATTTTTTTGATAATATTAATTATTATGTTGATGATAAATCTTTTTTATGTGGAAATCATGTTGATGGAATTGATAAGGTTTATACCACAAGCCCATACTTTGATTATTTAAAAGGTCTTCTTCTTGTTTTACGAGAACATTTTGTTAAGAGTGGTGGATTTAATGAGAACATAACAAAATGTTATGCATTTGAAGATAATGAATTATATACTAGACTTCAATTGATGGGATTATCTCGAAAAAATATTCATTATGATTTTAATTTAATTCATATTCCACATCCAGATAAAAAAAGGACAGAAAACTTTGAGGGGTTTACAACTCGTGAAAAAATTTTGAGTGAAAATCCAAATCTGTCTGAACAACAGATAGATTATATGCTTGCCCAGCAACACATACAGTATAATATACATCAAGTTGGTGAGATAAAAGATTACTATGTTGCTCCAAAAACTAGATGGAATATCCAAAATAATTTTGAAAATCTGTATATTGCATCAGAAATAGTATGACTAAAATTATATCTCATAGAGGAAATTTATCTGGACCTAATCCGATAAAAGAGAATAGTGTTGATTACATTGAGGAAGCGATTTCTGAAGGTTTTGATGTTGAGATTGATTTGTGGGTGGAAGAAGATGATAAGTGTTATTTGGGTCATGATAAACCTCAATATTTTGTTTCTATGGAGTGGTTGAGGAAACATAAAGATATTCTCTGGATACACTGTAAAAATTTACAGGCACTTGAAAAAATATCAAGTTCTGTGGTAGAATTTAATTACTTTTGGCACAGCACTGATAGGTACACTTTAACTAGTAAAGGTATTGGATGGGTATTGGTGGGGCAAATGCCCTTCACTAAATCCGTAATTGTTTTACCGGAGAGCATTGATTTTTATAAGTATAGCCCTCAGTACATAGAAAAGTGCTACGGTATTTGTACAGATACGCCAATTTTTTATAGAAAATAAAATCGACTATGAACGTTAATTCAAAAATATTTGTTGCTGGGCACAGAGGACTTGCTGGATCTGCAATTGTTAGAGTATTGCTGAAGAATGGATTTACTAATGTTATTACTAAGGCAAAAAGTGAACTAGATCTTAGAAATCAAAGTGATGTAAGAGATTTTTTCGATCAAGAAAAACCCGAATATGTTTTTGATGCTGCAGTAAAAGTAGGTGGAATATATGCAAATGACACTTACTCTGCAGATTTTATTTACGACAATTTGACAATCCAAACAAATTTAATCGATAGTGCTTATAGGTCTGGGGTTAAGAAGTTTTTATTCTTAGGATCAGTTTGCATTTATCCAAAGTTTGCTCCTCTTCCTATTGTTGAAGATTGTCTTCTTACTGGATTTTTGGAACCAACTAATGAAGCTTATGCCGTAGCTAAAATTTCTGGCATTAAAATGTGTCAGGCATATAAGAAGCAGTATGGATTTAATACAATTTCTTTAATGCCAACAAATCTTTATGGACCTGGGGATAACTATCATCCAGAAAATAGCCATGTAATGGCTGCAATGATTCGTAAGTTTTCTACTGCTTATGAAAATAATCTTGATGAGGTTATCTGTTGGGGTGATGGAAGTCCTAAAAGAGAATTTTTATACTCTGATGACTTGGCCGAAGCGTGTCTGATTGCTATGAAAAATCATAGTGAATATGATGTTATGAATGTTAGTACTGGTGAAGAAGTTTCCATTAAAGAAATTGCAGAAATTGTTTCGGATGTAGTTGGATATTCTGGTAATATTATTTGGGATACCTCAAAACCAAATGGTACTATTAAAAGACCTTTGTATGTAGATAAAATTAAATCTCTTGGTTGGCAACCAAAGATTGGTCTGCGTGAAGGTGTTCAAATGGCTCATCAATGGTACAAGGATAATGTTATCATTTAATCATCTTGGAAATCTAGGTAGACTTGGAAATCAAATGTTCCAATACGCCTCTCTGAAAGGAATTGCAAACCGTAGGCAGTATGAATTTGTAATTCCCCCAAGAGAAGTATTTGGTAATATTGATATCAATGTTAGGACATCTGATGCTTGCATATATGACTGTTTTGAGTTATCTTCTTGTAAAACAGGACTTTCTCAATATCCTAGATTGAGTGAATCTACATTTGGTCTTGATGAAAATATTTACTATAATTGCCCAGATAATGTAGATCTTTTTGGATATTTTCAATGTGAAAAATATTTTCAGAATATTGAAGATGAGATTAGAAAAGATTTTATTTTTAAAGAAGATATTCTAAATGTATCTAAAGAAATATTTTCACAACTTTTTGATACTCAAGAAGTTATTTCTTTACATGTTCGCAGGGGTGATTATAAAACCAATCCAAATCATCCCACACAATCATTAGATTATTATAAAAAAGCTCTTTCTAATTTTGATGAGAAATTGCCAGTCATTATTTTTTCCGATGACCCTCAGTGGTGTAATGAGCAAGAACTTTTTAATCCTGATAGATTTTTTATTTCTGAAGGTGGTGATACTAAGGTCGATTTGTGCTTGATGACTTTATGTTCTTATCATATCATTGCAAATAGTTCTTATAGTTGGTGGGGATCTTATCTTGCGAGAAGCAAGAAAACTATTGCTCCCAGTGATTGGTTTGGTGATGAGTTAAAGCAGACAAAAAATACAAAAGAACTTTACCGTCCAGGATGGGAGATTATATAATGTCTGATCTTACAGTAATTCTTCCGTGTGCTGGTGAGGGAACTAGACTTTCACTCCCATATCCGAAGGAAGTTTTTTCTATAGAAAAACATAAATCTTTAATTGATTATAGTTTTGATTTATTTTCAAATTATGGTAGGAGAGATGTTGAATTCGTTATTACCTTAAATGAAAATAAAACAGATATTGTAAAGTATTTGAGTAGATATAAGCATAGATTTAATATTTCTTTTACATATTTTAATCCAATAGAGACTGAATATACTGGATCTATAAAAAGTGCAAAGCATTTATTTGGTGAAAAAAATCTTGTTTTGCTTCCAGATACTTTTCTTAAATTAAAAACATCTGAAGATATTCTTGAGTTGGTAAACACTAGTCTTAATGAGACTGGGTTTACTTTCTTTTTTAAGAAAGAAAAATCTCATGATATGTTGAGAACGAAGGGGGCACTGATAATCTCAGAAAATAATTTGGTTCTTGATTATGAGGATAAACCTCAAGAGAACCTTGATAGATTTAATTCTTTCTGGTGCTCTTTTGCTTTTCGTAAAAGAGTTTTTGATTCCTGCATAGAATTTATGGAAAAATCAACTCTTAATCACCGACTATTAGTTGATGAAATTAAAAATACTCCAATTTACAATTCCAAAGCTATAGAAGTAGATGAATATATCGATCTCGGAACCTGGGAACAAATCTATAAATTCATCTCAGAAAAAAATGGATAAAAAAATAATTGTCGATTGTGATGGTGTTCTTTTAGATTGGGCATATGCATTTGATGTATGGATGGGTGAGCATGGATATAAAAGAATACCAGATACCAATCAACACTATGGGCAAGCATTGAGATATGGTATAACGGAAGATGAGGCATCTAGACAGATTAAAAAATTTAATGAATCTGGATGTGTTGGGTTTATTCCTGCATATAAAGACGCTGTTGAATATGTAACTAAGTTGTATAATTTAGGTTGGAGATTTGAAGTTATAAGTTCTCTTGATAAAGATAAATATGCTCAACAACTTAGAGAAAAAAATTTATTTCATTTGTTTGGAAATGTTTTTGATTTTATAGATTGTGGATTGGATTATAATATTGGTAAAGAGGTATATCTTATTGAAAGATATAGTGGAAAGGAATATTATTGGATTGAGGACTCTGTTAAGAATGCAGAGTCTGGGTTGAAAGCTGGTTTAACTAGTGTTATAATGGATCATGATTATAACAAGGAGTGGAAAGGACTCCGAGTTAAAAACTGGAAAGAAATTTATCAACTAATGCCAAATGACTCCACATATTGAAGCAAAACAAGGAGACTATTATTCTACTGTTTTGATGCCTGGTGATCCTCTAAGGGCAAAATACATTGCAGAAAATTTTTTAACAGATGTTATTTGTGTTAACACTGTTAGAAATTGTTTAGGGTATAGTGGAAAATATAAAGGAAAAGAAGTGTCTGTACAGGCTAGTGGAATGGGGCAACCTAGTTTAGGAATTTATGTACATGAACTTTATAATTTTTATGATGTAGATACAATTATTCGTGTTGGTAGTTGTGGGGGTATATCTAAAAAAGTAAAAGTTGGTGATGTTGTAGTTGCTTTAACTGCATCTACCGATAGTTCTATGAGTAGTAATTTAGCACCTGGATTTACAATTTGTCCTTGCTGCGATTATTCGTTGTTAAAAAAATATATGGAAAAAAATCCATCATCTTATGTTGGACCTATTATTTCTAATGATTATTTTTATCAACCATATGATAATTGGTTTGTTCCTCTTGGAAAAATGGGAGTTCTTGCTGTAGATATGGAAACTCATCTTCTTTATTCTATTTCTATGAGATTAAATAAAAGATCATTATCAGTAAATACAGTTTCTGATCATTTAATTTATAGTGGTGAAATGAGTAGTAAGGAAAGAGAAACTGGTTTAAATGTTATGATTGAGTCTGTACTTGAAAGTATATGAGAATAGCAATATTTGTTTCTGGTCATCCTAGAACTTTATTTTATAAATTTTCGGAAAATTTAAAAGTTATAAGGGAAAGTGTGGGGGAGTGTCAAATAGATGTTTTTTATTCATTATGGGATGATACTTCTAGATATTTGAAGATAAACGGACCATATGATCACTTTTTAGTTGAAGAAAATTTTGAAAGAGAATTGACCGTAGATTCTATTAATCAATATTTCATTGAATGTGGGGCTAATTATGCTGATGGTGAAATAGAATCGACTAATCTTATGGAAGATGTAATAAGTAAAAGTCCCTTTAAAATGCAAAAATCATTGTCTTCTCAATACTATAAAATTTATAAAGTTGCTCAAAAATATTTTGAATCAAATTATGATTTTTATGTTAGAATAAGACCAGATATTGTCATTAGTAATTTTTTGTCTAGAGAACAGATAATTAATTTAAAATGTAAAAAATCTTTAATTATAAATGAATATTATTGGTATAACGCAACTTATGATGGAAATAATATAAATGAGATGATATGGGGATCTTCCGAGGATATTTTTTTGGAGGTAAACAATTTATTTTCACATCAAGAAGAAATATGTAAGCAATGTTATGATAAACAGTATGGTGAATTTTTGACTGGTAGATATTTTAATAATTTATTATCTTCTAGAATTATTTCTTCTATAGATACATTTAATTTTAATTATAAAGTTTTTAGGTAATAGAATGGTAAAAAAAGACTTAGTTTTGAATTTTTTAAATCATCAGTGGAATGGTACCTGGGAAGAATTAGAAAAATTTTCTGCTTCTAACCAAGGTAAGGGATGGGGTGGACATATTTCTCACGAAATTAATTCTTGTCTCTCTTTATTAGATGAAGATCCAAAAATTATTCTAGATATAGGAGCTAACATCGGAGTTTACACTCAGGAATTACTTAAAAAATTTTCAGATTCGATTTATTTTTTATTTGAACCATCTGATCATAATATAAAAATTTTATCTGATAAATTTTATTCATACGATAATGTTTATTGTAGTTCATATGCTTTGTCTGATAAGACTGGAGTAAAAAAATTATACTCTGATAAACCTGGATCTGGAATGTCTTCATTAACTAAGAGGAGATTGGATCATTTTAATGTTAATATGGATATTGTTCAAACTGTCAATACTATAAGATTTGATGAATTTTTGAGACTTGATGACATTCCACAACTTCCGAATATTATTGATTATGTTAAAATGGATGTTGAAGGTCATGAATTATCAGTATTGAAAGGATTCGGATCTTTACTTGAAAATGTTAAATTAATTCAATTTGAATTTGGTGGATGTAATATAGATACTAAAACATACTTTCAAGATTTTTGGTATTTTTTTAAAAATCTTGATTTTTCAATTTATATTATAACTCCCGAGGGTGTCAATCATATAACCGAGTACTCAGAATCTCTAGAGTTTTTTATTACTACAAATTACATAGCTTTGAACAATAGATTTTAGTTATGGAAATAGATCTTAGAAAAATTCCCGCTATTTACATAAACCTAGAACAGCACCGTGAAAAGCACGAGGCAATGAATTTGATGCTTTCGAATATGGGTTTTGAAAACATTAAACGTATTGAAGGTGTTTATGATGCTGACAATTCTATCGCTGGATGTTCTAAAGCACATCATAAGGCACTTTCATCTCTCAAAGCACCTTTTTTACTTCTAGAGGATGATTGTTCTTTGTTTGAAGAAAATTTTCAACCAATTATTGAACTTCCAGATGATGCTGATGCTCTTTACTTGGGAATTTCTTCCTGGGGGAGAATGAATGGGCATAATGGGCAGTATGTTCAGTATGATGAATTTGAAGAACATCCAAATCTTGTTAGGATATATAATATGCTTGGTGGACATTCTATTGTTTATTTGAATGATTTCTACAGAGAAATGTGCTCAAAAGTTGCGTATCACGCTGGATATGTTATTCAAGAAGGATGGATTCCCTCTGGTGGCGGTCAAGATATTGGATTTGCAGAAATTCAAAGATTCTTTAATGTTTATAGTTTAAATAATCCAGTTTTCTATCAAACTAGTAATCAACTTGGAACAAAACAAAGTTTGACATCATTCTCAATGAGACAGTGTATGACTTATGAGCATCTGCAATTCTATCCTTATCCTATAAAATGAATAATAAGAAAGTAATTATTTGGGGACACAAGTTTCCAATTGACACGTATTTTTATATCCAAAATGCTTATCATCGAGCATCAAACTATATTGGTTATGAGACCTATTGGTTTGATGATAATGATGACATTTCTGCATTTGATTTTTCAAATTCAATTTTTATTACGGAGCATCGTGCTAGAAAAAATATGCCAATCTTAGATGATTGTGTATATTTTGATCATTTTTCTGATGAGCCTTTTGAAAATACTAAAAGACCTGAGCATTCAAACTACTATAACTTTGCATTTTTTGCCGATAATTGGAACTGGCCATCTGAAGAAGAATTGGTAGATCTAGGTACAAAACACTTTTTTCATAAGAAAACAAATACTTTAATTACTATTTGGGGAACAGATCTTCTCCCTTCAGAAATTAACTCTTTAGAACCTAAGTTATATGATGAAAATATAAATGAGGTTTATTTTGTCGGAACAAATCACGGTGAAAATAACTCAAACTTTGAAAAAATATGCAACTTAAATGGTAAGTATTTTAGGAGAGTTGGTGGTTGGATGGGAATAGATCAGTCATCTCCGTTAAGTATAGAACAAAATGTAGAAATTGTTAGAAACTCTTATATTTCTTTTGATATAAGAGATACTGCTCATCTTCATTTGTGTAAAAGATATTATCCTTGTCGTTTGTTTAAGAATATTAGTTACGGTAAATGGACTGGTTCTAATGTTCCTGCAATCGCAGATGTTTTTGGAGACCACTACACTACAGATTCCAACTTGGAAACTCTGTACCATAAATTAGTTGAAGACTCTAGAAATTGCACTTATGAAAAGATGAGGAGTGCAATGGACTTTGTTAGAGATCACCATACATATGTTAGTAGGATAAAATCAATGTTTTCCATTTTGGATTGAATTTATGAAAATTTGTATTTTAAATATTGCAACAAACAAGTATATTCAGTTTGTTGAACCACTTCTTGATTCTATTGAAGAGAACTTTTTAAACGGTCACGATATCTCTGCACTAGTTTTTACTAATCACGAAATTGAAGAGACATCTGATAATGTAAAAATTTCTCAGATTGAGCACGAACAGTGGCCTATTCCAACTCTTAAGAGATATCATTATTTCCTAAAAGAAAAGGAATATATTTCTCAGTTTGATTATTGCTTTTATATGGACGTAGATATGAGAATTGAGGGTAAGGTTGGTGATGAAATTTTAGGTGATCTTGTTGCCACTCAGCATCCTGGATTTTGGTTTAGGAGTGTGGATGAATTCTCTTATGAACGTCGTTCAGAATCTACTGCATATGTTCCTTTTGGTGAAGGGAAAATGTATTATGCTGGTGGATTTAATGGTGGAAAACCAGAGTACTTCTTAAAAATGTCGGAGACTATTGTTTCCAATGTGGAAAAAGATTTTGAGAATGGATTAGTTGCAGTTTGGCACGATGAATCTCATATGAATCGTTATTTGATTGATAATCCTCCAACAGTTGAATTGAATCCATCTTACTGCTATCCTGAGGCAGTTCGTTTCAATCCTGGTGGATGGAACGTTCCATTTGAACCAAAGATTGTTGCACTTGAAAAAAATCATTCTCAAGTTCGCTCATGATTATAAATCTACTTGATGTTCCAGTTTATTATATAAATTTGGATGATGATGAAGATAAACGTAAGTCTACTGAAACTCTTTTGAAGAGAATGGGTTTCAGAAGTGTCCATCGTATCTCTGCAATCTTTCATCCAAAAGGTAGAATCATTGGATGTGCTAGGTCACACTATGAGGTTTTAAAGCAAGCAAAACCACCTTTTATTATCATTGAAGATGATTGTGCTCTAAACAAAGATTTTGTAAATGAGATAGAAGTTCCTGATGATGCTGACGCACTTTATCTGGGAATTTCACATTGGGGAAGATACCTGAATCATTCTGGACCATATGTACATTATAAGAAAGTTAATGATGATATTGTAAAGGTGCATAATATGCTTGCAACTCACGCTATTATGTATTTGTCTGAAACTTATGTTGACATATGCAAGAGAATATCATATCATTATGGATATGAAGTAGAAGGTCATCTTGATATTGGATTTGCAGAAATTCATAAGTTTTATAATGTTTATAGTTTTGATGAACCTTTGTTTAGACAGTATGATTGGAGTGCAGTAACTTCTGGAAAACTAAGTGAAGTATCAATAGATAATAATAAGTCCGAAAGTTTATTTCAGACTATTTTAAGTTCCGATGAAAATTATTATAAACTTAATTCCGAATTTAAATCTCCTATAAAACCTTTAATTGAAATGAGAGATGTAAATGGAATTCCTGGATATTATTTACCAACGAGGATAATGTAAAATGAAAAGTTTAGTAACTGGCGGAGCAGGATTTATAGGTTCAAATCTTGTTGATCGCTTATTAGAACTTGGTCATGAAGTTATTGTGATTGATAATGAGTACTCTGATGCTCATGATCATTTTTACTGGAATGATAATGCGAAAAATTATAAGTATGATATTCGTGACTATGAAAAGACAAGACCACTCTATGATGGGGTTGACTATGTGTTTCATTTTGCCGCAGAAGCACGTATTCAACCTGCAATTTTAAATCCAATTGAAGCTGTAAGTATTAACTCAGTTGGAACTTGTACCGTACTGCAGTGTTCAAGAGAAGCGGGTGTTAAGAGAGTAATGTACTCTTCAACCTCTTCTGCTTATGGTAGAAATGAACCACCAAATATTGAAACTCAACCTGATGACTGTTTGAATCCATATTCAGTTTCTAAAGTTTCTGGTGAGAAACTATGTAAAATGTATACTGAACTTTATGGATTACCGACTATTTGTTTTAGATACTTTAATGTTTATGGAGAACGTCAACCTCTTCGTGGGCAATATGCACCAGTAATTGGAATTTTCCTGCGCCAACGTGCTGCTGGAGAACCTTTAACTATTATTGGAGATGGTAATCAGCGTCGTGATTTTACTTATGTTGGTGACGTTGTAAATGCAAATATAATGGCTGCTATTTCAAATCCAGAACCAGTAGCATTTGGTCAGGTTTATAATGTTGGAACGGGAACAAATTATTCTATCAATCAAATTGCTAGAATGATGGATCATGAAACAATAAATATTGCTCCTCGTCCTGGTGAAACAAGATTAAGTCTTGCAAATAATCAAAAGATTCGTAAAACTTTTGGTTGGGAACCCACTATGAAACTTCAAGATTGGATTGAAACTCAAAAATGAAAGTAAAAGTTATTTTGTCCACTTTCAATAGACCAGATCTTTTAAATATTCAGATTAAATCTATTCAAAAATATTTAAAAAATGAATTTGAAATAATAGTTGTTCACGACAGTCGTAATGATGAATTTGTTTCGGAATTCCAAGAAATTTGTGATGAATATCAGATAGAACTATATCATCATAATTCTTTATCTGGAAAAACTCCTAGTCAATATCACGGGGAATCAATTCAATGGGCTTATGAAAATATTATAAAAAAACATTGTGAAAATGATTTGGTTTTGATACTTGATCATGATATGTTTTTAATTAACGATATTGATTTAGTGGAGTATATTGGTGAGAATGATATTTCTGGATGCCATCAAATAAGAGGATTGGTAGAGTATATCTGGCCTGGATTAATTATGTTTAAATACCAATCCATAAAAGATATTGAATTTGATTTTCTTCCTGGAGTTTATGGTGGAGAAGTTTTAGATACTGGTGGTGGAACTTATTCTATCTTGAAGGATAAGAGTATAAAATATAAACAAACTGGATGTGAGTATCCAGATACTTATGAAGGGTTGGATCTTCTTGATGAAAATGTTAATCTGGGATTTGGATTTGAACTTCATCTTGAAGGTAAATTTTTGCATTATAGGAATGCTTGTGGATGGCATAACAATTTAAAAAAACCATCCGGAGATAACAATAAGAAAAAAGTTTTAGAGACTATTCTGAAAGATTTTATATAATATGGACAACAATAAAGCAGCATATAAATTAAAAGGTCTTCCTCCCATATATTACTTGAATCTTGATGGGCAACCAGAAAGAAGGCAGTATATGGAAGAACAATTTAAATATTGGGAAATAGGAGATTATACTCGTATTTCTGCTTATGATGGTAGAGAAGGTAATGATCTTGGTGATATTTTGAAGGGTCGTTATCCAGATATGATGACATCTGGGGAAGTTGGATGTACGACTTCACACCTCAAAGCATTAAAATACTTTTTGGAAAACTCTGATTCTCCTTGTGCATTAATTATGGAGGATGATTGTGATTTAGATACTGTTAAACACTGGGCATTTACTTGGAAAGATTTTTATTCTAAGATTCCTTATTCTTATGATGTTGTTCAGTTAGCAATTATCAACCCTGCACAAGTTTATATGCGTCTGCATAGAAGATTTGTGAACGACTTTTCTACTGCTTGTTACCTTATAACAAGACATCACGCTCAAAAATTAGTTGATTTACATATTCGTGGTGATAAGTATAAGATCGATAATGGAGTTAAACCCAGGGCAGTTGCTGATGATTTAATTTATAATTCTGGAAATACTTTTGCTATTCCTCTATTTCTTTATAAAATTGAATTGGGTTCCTCTATTCACAAAGAACATGTTGATGTATTTCATCGTAGTAGTCATGATGGACTATGGCATTTTTGGAGAAATCAATCTGCGGATATTGGAGATTGGAATGCTATTTTTGACTATGACCCTTACTTCGGAACTCTTCCTCCAGGTTGGGAAGACAAATAGTGTAAGCATTTATACTTAGTGTGTGAGAAAATCGTAACAAAGGGGGCTTGACGCCCCCTTCTTTTTGCTATATACTTTTGTAACAGTTCTTTACAAACCTTATATGACTGTAACAACTAACGAATATGGGCAGCAAAATATGTGGGCAAAAGAGCCCACTATGTACTATCAAAACTACGGTATGTTGACGCCCAATCAAGTTAAGGAGCGGACTAATGGGCGCTGGGCAATGGTCGGTTTTGTTGCTGGTGTTATTTCTTATACTATCACTGGCAACTTCTTCTTCGGGATCTTCTGATGACTGAAGTAATCTTTACCATCACAGGGGTTGCATTTTTGGTACTTTTGAGTTATTCTGTAGAGAAGGTCTGCGAAACATACTGATGAGTTCTGATATGCTCGGGCAATTTGCGATTGCTCTTGAAAAACTTGGATGGAATGCTGAGGATGAAATCTCAGTTGAAATTGGTGGTGTAGCAGTCACAGGAACTGCAACTCACCCAGATGCAAATGCAAAATGGGCAAAACCATTTGGAACTGTATCTTATCAAAACGATGCTTTTATTGTGATTAAAAATAAATCAAGGAACCCTGTTGTTCCTTCTCAACCTAATCCTGAACTTAAACAACAACACCCTTATAACGGAGAAAACAAATGAACAAAATTTTTACTGAAACTGCCGAGCGTTGGAACGGTCGTCTTGCAATGATGGGATTCGTTGCTGCCGCTGGTTCTTATCTGGCAACTGGTCAAATCATTCCTGGACTGTTTTGATGGAGGTCACTATGCGCAGAGAAGGATACGAAGTTCCTCAAGTAGAATTTATTTTTCGTGAATCTGGTGAGTTTGTAAGTCGTAAATCCGCAGAACTTTTCAATGGAAAACGTGTGGTCATTTTTAGCTTGCCTGGCGCTTTCACTCCTACTTGCAGTGCCTATCAGTTACCTGGATTCGAAGAGAAATATGACGACTTTCGT
>Ga0129333_10004098_pt1 | contig 13629 bp, 14 predicted proteins | sample CPB6_08_DNA_FD_94474 | JGI IMG/M metagenome (GOLD analysis project Ga0129333, IMG submission 94474) | Freshwater to marine salinity gradient microbial communities from Chesapeake Bay, USA - CPBay_Sum_0.6_0.8_DNA | ecosystem: Environmental > Aquatic > Marine > Coastal | place: USA: Chesapeake... | reverse complement strand
TTCACCAACGGCAACGGTTTCGCCAGTGGTTTTGGTTGCACCCTTGGTCCACTCATAACCAGGACCGATCTCACCAAAGACGGTCACGGTAGGAGCGACCTTCTCTTCGTAACCCACACGGAGTTCAGTCTGAGCGCCCTTATAAGTGCCGTCAGAAAGAGCAGAAGTGGTCTTGGACTCGACATAAGGGCCAGCGAAAGCAGCGGTGGCAAGGAAAGGAGCGACAGCAGCGGTTGCAATAACAGATTTGATCATTAAATGATACCTCGTAAATTTACTTGCGGAATGGTTACCCGCAGATGAAAGAAGACTTGACTTGTCTTCGTTCCGATATTTTAACATTCTCTTTGGGATCGTGTCAAGCGATCACTTATCAACGCATTCTGGAGGAATGCGGCCCAGGTATGGATTATAATCAAACAGTGCGGTTTGATCTTCCATCCGCGAAGCACTTTCCCTCCAGTGATCTAGAATACCATCGTGACTACTACGATGGAAAATCTCCAAGTGTTCTGGATGAATAGAAGAACCCAATTCAATCTTATAGTGGAATAGAGGAATCGCATAAGTTCTTCCACAGTTATAGATAAGATCATCTGCAACTGGTCTTGGTTTTACACCCTGATCCAGACGGAACTTATCACCAACACAATGATGATCGATTAGTTTCTTGGCGTGATGTCTGGTGATCATATAACAGGCGGTAGAGAAATCATTAACCCAACGAGCGTGCATACAAGCATATACCACTCCAGGATTAATAATAGCCAACTGAATACAATCCCAGTCATAAGGAACCTTTGACATAAAGGTATCCCAATCGAAACTCCAGAATTTTGCAGTATCAAAACTTACATCATCCTCAGCAAAGATTGCAAAAGGAGAATCGGAAGTTTCATACCATTGTTTAATCGCCTTGAGATGAGAAGTTACGCATCCAATCTCACCAGTTGTGATACCTTCAGGATACTCACCCTCAATAATATGTTCCAACTTATCATTACGACCATCAAAGGCAGAGACACGTATTGGATCTAAATCCCAATACTTACACATCGCCTGCATTTCTGCATCACGTTCTGGTTGATCATCCAGATTGATGTAATACAAAGGTCCAAAGTTCTTCAGTTTATATGCAGCCTTATTCTTCTCCTGATAGTTTGGAGGAACAGGAGGTTCTGGTTTTGGTTGTTCCGCAATGAGTTTTTCAATGGAAGGAATGTAATGTTTCTGAAGAACATTCTTCCACTCAAACTCCTTGGCATATTCACGAATCTCATCACGATGCGCAACAGAATATTCTCTGTTCTTTATGATTTGTTCCTCAACATATTCCAGGTCTTTGATCTTCTTCTCTGGAATCACGGTGATAAACTCTTTATCGATATCAAGGTTTGCAGTTGCAAACTCACTGATAACTACACCGAGACCCGCAGCAAAGGCTTCCATAATAACAAGACTATGAGCCTCACCATCAGATAGAAGAACCAAGTTACCGTAATCAGTTAGTTCTTCGAACAGAGTTTCTTTACTCCATTCTCCGAGATAGTTGTTATTGGTATCGTATCGTTCATCAACAATGTTACCAGCAAACCACAGACTCTTAATGTTCTGGAACAGATATTGACGTTTACGATAGTCTACCTTTGCAAGATAGATACTGCGGTCAGGATACTTTGGTTCTTCTTCGAAGGTGAACGCATCAAGATTTACACCGTTCGGAGTCACGAACAGTTTATCTTCTGAAAAGTTACTAAAGATTTTATAGATGTTCTTGATACCCTCAGACAAACAGAACACGTTTGGTTTCAGTTCACCAAACTTGTTGAAGATATTCACATACCCATTCATCATATCTGGGCGTTCCAGATATCCGAAGTGAGATGTCATCGCCTTCGGGCGATTGATATGTGGATACAACACGATGAAATCGTCATAGTTGATATGAACGAAGTCGGGGTTGTGTTCCTCGATGGCAGCAAGGACTTTGTTACCGTCAGTGGTGTTAATAATCTGAACACTATGGCCCAACTCTTTCAGTGCGTTAGCCATATCCCAAATAAGGGACTCAACAGCACCCCATCCCTTAGGAGGAATGGGCATCAAACCTGGGCCAATAATAGAAATTCTCATTTCATTTGTTCAATATTTTTGACATAAGTCTTGACAAGTTTCTGCCAAGAGAAGTTATCCACACCATATTGACGGATATCTTTTCTCATCGTGACAGAGACTTCTCTGTTTTTGATGAGTTCTCTCTCTACGTACTCAAGGTCATTCCATTTATCATCTGGAATAACAGTAACAAATGGGAGTGACTTGTCTAGGTCGTGTGCAGCATACCGAGATACCACCACACCCAGACCAGCGATTAGAGCCTCTTTAATAACAAGAGGTGTTCCATTCTCACCATCAGAAAGTAATAACATATTACCATAATCAGTAACGTGTTGCAACTTATGTTGATGTTCCCATTCACCAAGATAATTCTTATGTGGATTGAAACTTGTAGTTGGCGTGTAGTGACCAACAAACTCTATACTATCTATCGGTTGATAAACATACTGTCTTTTGCGTGGTTCGATCTTACCAAGATACAAAGTCTTATCGGGTTTTGATGCAACCTCTGTGAAGTTATAGTCACGATGTTGCGCACCATTTTCACATACCAGAAGTTTGTCTAGAGGAGCACCATCCTTTGCATAAGTTCCATAGTCCTTCTGTGAGATACAGAAGTTGTAATACTTATCGTTGTTGATAAGCCACTCGTAGATACGATCATAACCATCGTAGGGATGACGGTCAGGTTGATCAATGTAAGGATAGTGAGAACTGATAGCCAGTTTGGCATTGGGACAGTTCTCACGAATGACATCCATCAGTGAATAGAACACATCATAATGGACGTGAATAAAATCAAAGTCATCACTTTTCAGTTCACGAATAATTTGATTTGGGTCTGGAGTATTGATGATGGAACCTTCGTGACCTAGTTCTCCTAGTTCAGTTGCATAGTCCCAGATGAGTGATTCAACTGCACCCCAACCTTTCGGAGGTATCTCAATGATACCTGGGCCAACAAGAGCGATTTTCATTATTCAGCGTAGCAAACTTCTTTAAAGTTCTTGATGAAGGTCTCATCATCAAAGTTGGTTCTGAAGTAACTCAGAGTGTTGAACTCCAAAAGGTCATTATGGAAAGCAAACACTCTCTTAAAGATATCATCCTGAGGATTCTTTCCATAGAACTTATTATCATTAGAGTTGAACACCAGAGGCATCTGTTCTTTCTCTGAACTATGGTTCATTGAACCGTTGGTGGTCTTAAATCCACCAGTCTCATTCAGGGTCAGACACAACAGAAGTTCATCAGTAATACCCTCCGCATTATTGGGAATAGAACTGAAGACACTATCAAACTTTGTATGGAAAGTATCAAAGATATGATCGTGTTTATCTTTATTAAACAGGAACAAACCAGAAGCAAAATAAGGAATGTCCAGATCACTCTCATCAATGAGATGACGAACCAATCCAATATTAACACGAACTCTTGACAGGTAGTCCTTTAGAGTTGGCACCCACCAATGACGACAGATAAGAAACTCACCATCGGCTTCCTCGATGAGTTCATCTACACGATCATTCACAATAACCGTATCAGTGTCCATATAGAAACAGTGATCGGTCTCCACATACTTATTCAGATGATAACGCATCTGCCAGTAGTGCGGTTTAAACCAACCTTCGCCTTTGGCTTCATCTACTGGAAAGTGAATGATTCGCACGTTTGGTTGGGCATCATCGGATTCTAACCGACCATCAGCATCCAAAATAATAATTTCGTGTTGTTGTTCGATGCGTTCCAGTGACTCTAGAGAACGCAAGAGATTGTTGTAATGTTTGTCGGCACCACCGACAATATAACCAAAAGTAACTTTAGACATCAGTAATGCACCTTGTATTGATGAACGATAGGCTCTTTGGAAATAGTCCAGATAGGATTGGAAGTTGTCTCTGTCAGGAGATTATTGTTACGATACTTTTTACCACAGAGGAAGTAGTACATTGGCATCCATACATCTACCCATCCAAGATTACCACATAAATTTTCTTTAATATAATCAAACTCTTCATCAAAAATACTTATGACTCTTTCATAGTTTGCAAGAAAAGTTTTTGCATTGAAGATACTACCACCACCCGTTCCATAATAATTTACATTCCATTCCACACCATACTTTTCTGTCAGGTAATCCATAAATGGTTCCTGCAGAAGATTACCAGGTTTAGCTTGACCAGCAAACTCCCAATCATCGGGAACGTGAATCTCACCTCGAATGTGAACGTCATCTTCCATCATCAGAATATGATCCGTCTCACACATTTCACAAGCAGTCTTGAATCTCTCTAACCAAACCAAGACTTCCTCCTTAGTCATACCGTAGATGCCAGAGGCGTGAGTATGATCTCTGTATCCAAGATTAGTCTCTTCACCGACGTAGAAACAATTATATTCTTTAGCAATGTCACTGAAGTCATCTCCACCATCAGAGACCATTACATAAGGACTCTCTGGATGATACTTACGGAAACTCTTTACAGCTTCTTCTGTAGCCTTTCGGTTCTTAAAAACCTGATGAAATACTCCAAGTGTCATAATACTTTAAACATTCCTTGAATACGATTGAGATATGTGTGTCTATATTTTACCACTTCCATCTGATGTTTGATCAGTTCTTTATCTTCTCTATACTTAAGACCTTGTTCAAAGAGTTCAAAAATATTTTCACTACAGACAATACTATCATCAACAAACTTGGCATTGATTGGTGAGTTTGTCATTCCCAGTTGACCGTAACTAATACTCTTTACAAGACGACAAGCTAGATAACCCCAACGTTTGTGCGTGTCGTTACGGAAGTCAGGAGACATAAAACTCTTCTGAGTAAGAACACGGTTCTCTTCGTCACTGATTGGAGTTTGCCAAGGATTAACATAAACAAACTCAATACCAGATCGATTGCAGTATCCAGCAAACTCATTAATAAGATGTGCGTTAGCGAACCTACCATCACCAGATGTACTACCTATAAAGTAGTAACGATTCTCTCTCGGAATATTTCTCCACTCATAATCAATCTCAAAGGGCAACAGGTCTGTAGCCCAGGCAGCATAGATGATATCGTACTCATCAGATTTGTTGTCATAGAGGACACCCAAATCGAGTTGAGTACAGTTGGCACGATCTAGAACAAAGTCATAATTATCATTGTCCATACTCTCTTGGAGATAACGGACATCAATAAGTTTCTTTACCTTACCAAGATACTTGTTTGGATTGACACAAACGTGTACAAAATATGTACTCGTTTCCTTAAGTGGAATGTTTTTATCTGCAAAACCTTCTGTTAGAAAAACACAGTTGTTGTAGTCAAAGTCTTCTGGATAATCACCATCGTGAAACCAATAAACTTCGTGACCCAAAAACTCAAACGCCTTATAGAAAGCGTTATGAATATATGAGTGCGTATGAGTATGTAGCGGGTATCCCCAAATAACAATTTTCATTTGATTTTACTGCGATCGGTCATCCAAGCTTTTAAGTCTACTACAGCGTGTGGAATCTGTAAAGTGGCAAGCGTTTCAATTACAAGGTCGTGCATATGTCGAATACCATCTTTATAAAACTCATCATAAACAACAAGAGGATCAAACTCTTTGACACGATGCCAAGGCCCACAATAAAACCAGTCACAGTATTCTCTACCAGCACCAGCTTGATATGAACCATTCATCATATACAAACCATCCCCCTCACATTCTTCTAGGGGTACAGGTTCCTTAAACTCAAGATCAGTTCTCATACGGAGAACCAAGTCATACACACCATCCACAAGTTCAACAGAGTTCTTGACTGATTGCCATTGACACTTTTGTCTGTAGATGGACTCCCTAACGGTAACTTCATCCAGAGGAAACTCCATCTGACTTACCATCTTGAAACCAGAAAGATCAAAGTCAGGATACTTCTCATACACCAACTTCTTTGGTTTCATCCTTTCCTCAAAATCCTTAATCGGATCATAATCTTTTGGATACTTAAGGTTGCTATTCCAAGCAAAGTGTTGACCTCTATAACTTTCATCCCACCAGAAGTGGGCATAGGTATCAACTTCGTGGTCTTGAATGAGATTATCAAAGTTCATTCTATCTATGAACCTTGGTTGGCCAGAAAAACAAAGTGCAATTTTCATCAGAATCTAGGCAATGTAATGTGAATGGGATGACCTTGAATACCAATACCAAATGTATCTACCATCTTACGGTGCATCAGTTCGTGACACCAAGCACCTGTCTCAACCATACACTTCTCAAGCATCAGTTGCCAAACAGGAAAGACACTCATAAAAACATCCATCTCTCGTGAACCACCAAAGTCAAACCAGTCATTGATCATTCCATCAGGTTGGTTCTGAAGGTTAGAGAAGTTGATAACTTTTGGGTCAAGTTGTTCAAAAGGAATCTTGGTTTGAATTACAGTATCAGTTCTGCATCGCACCACCCAGTCATACTTAAAATCATTAGCATACTCATATTCTTTCTTGAACTTATTGACTTCGTTCAGACTGTAGAAGTATGACAGACAGTTGTTGATGGTTCTGTTTCTGAAACCTTCTTGGTCTGGATCTTCCAAAGCTCCATACCAGTATCTTTTGAGAGATGGTTCAAACGGAACTCTAGAGTCAAAGAATGTTCTACTCTTCTGTGTCTTACACTTGACTGGGTTGTATAACTTCTTTGCAAGTTCTACTGCATCAGACTGAATACGTTGATTGTGCCAGTCACCCTTACCACATTCACCAAACTTATATGGTTCACTCTGGAGTTTTTCATCAAACCAGAAGTGACAGAATACATCCACATCATATCCTTCACAGACATTCTTTAAAATAAAAGGAGCAACCTCTTCCACAAAACGAGGTTGCCCTGAGAGACATAATGCAATTTTCATTTCAGTTGTAATGCGACTTTCTTAACGAGTAACTCAATGTCCGTATTAGGTTCCCAACCCAGTAGTTCCTTAGCCTTCTGGTAAGATCCTCTAGAGTACTTCACAGTCTCTCTGGCAACGATCTCTTTACTCAAAGGATACTCACCCTCAAACATTGAGGGATAACGACTCCAGAGTTCTTGGGCAGGTTTATAGGCTAGTCCCAGATGTTCCATATCAAGGGCTTCTGCAACCCACGTAGCAATCTGGTTAACACTTACAGTAACTCCCGTACAGACATTGAAGGTATCATTAGGTTGTTTCTGCAAACACAGTTCTAACATAGAAACTACATCATCAACACAGATGAAGTCTCTGACTTGTTCTCCGTCACCACTCAGTTCGGGTGCAATGCCCTTCTTGAGTTCACGAACAACGAAGTTTAACAAAGGAGGATGTGGTCTTGATTGATCTCCGTCAGGGCCAAACACATTGAAGAACCTAAGAGTTGTGATCTTCATTCCATAGTTTTCACGATAGGATTCCACAACTTCTTCAGCCATCTTTTTGGACAAAGAGTAATAAAGTCGTGGAGATATCTCCAAGTCTTCAGTAAAGACATTTCCATCAGTGTTCTCATATACAGCACTGGTGCTAGCAAAGATGACGTGAGGCACTTCAAACTGTCTTGCAAACTCTAGAACATTTGCAGTTCCCGCAACATTAATACGGAGTGTTTCCAGGGGATGACTTTCACAATCAGGAAGAGATGTAATGGCAGCAAGATGAATAATAACGTCGTATTCTCCTGCACACCAAGTTTGAAGTTCTGGAGACGCGATATCAACTTTGTAAAACGGTGCGATGATTTCATCATCAACTTTAAGATTTGTTAGATAACCATTTCTGAGGTTGTCGCAAAGTGTGAGTTGATGACCTTTTTCAATCAGAAGTTTTGAAAGACCAGAACCTATCTGGCCTGCAGCTCCTGTAATCAATATCCTCATTCAAAAAACTCCTTCAAGTTGTCTGCATTCCTCGGGATATTTATTGCCTTAGAAGAAGGGTAAGGATTACTCTTTGCAAAGTCATTGATAAGAACTCTCTGACAATGAGGTAGTCCCATAATGATGTGGTCAAAAGGAATGCCTTTGGTCTGCATCTCCATCAAAGTGAGTTGTTTAAGTTTCTCTGGGCGACTCGTTGTTAATATAATTTTAACCTTACCACTCTGATGAAGTTCATTGAGAAAGTCAACATTGTTTTCTAGGGTTTCACCAGAGCCTACATATGGTGGAAAGTGAACAGATGAATTTGTTACCAGAGTTCCATCAATATCCACAAACAAACAACGGTATTGAGACTTATACTTATTCCAGGCATCAATCGTTCCCCAATCTTTGAAGTTAGAAGTCTTCAACCCATAGAAGGTAGAACCAGACAACATCATCTCAAAGATGATATGACTGATATAACACTCACCTTCCATATCCTGCAACTTCTCATAGGTGACACAGAACTCCTTTGCATCAGCAAAACCATAACCACCACTAGAGAATGTAGAACTGATGACTTGTTTCTCTACGATATTGGTCACCATACTATTAATATCAAGTTCAACGTAACTCTTAGTACGAGCATTGATATTATCCATATCATTCAGGTCAAAATATGCAACCTGATTCTTTTCTTCAGTCAGTTCGCATTCATAGTAACCATCAGAGTCTTTGATAAACACAAAACCCTCTAGTTCCTGACCACTCAGGAATGTATAGACAGTTTCTGACTGTGAATTAGTTTGTTCTGGCAACAGAACGATGTTTGACTTCTCCCTCAACCCCAGTTCATCAAGTTCGGATACCAAACCTTTCATAAACTGATACTTGTCCTCGTGTTCTTGAAGACAGATAAAATAGATGTGTTCGAAAAACTCCAGGTTCAAACCTAGAATAGATTCGGTAACCATAAAACGGTTAGTCATTGGATGCGTCAACATCCACTTGGGTCGCATATTTGGGAAGCGGCTAGACCGTCCCGCCATAGGAACCACTAAAGTACGCATATAACTCCGATGATTTTACTATTGTTTCCAGTATAGTTCTATGATGAGGAGAAGTCAAGTAAGGTTCTATTCTTAAGGAGTTCATAACCTCAAGTATCTCAAAGGATTCATTGTCTATAAACTCAGAATATCTTTCACTTAACTTAGCCCATATATGTTTGTATATCTGTTCAAGTCTATTAGACTCTATTCTTTGTGTCTTGATTCCCCACAAGTGATGTAAGTCTTGTTTCAGTTTCACCAAGTCTGATAGAAATGTATCAACATAACTATCAAGAAAGTCAATAAAGTATAGACGGTTCTTATGAAAAATAATATTACTGAAGGTTAGATCACCGTGACAGAATGTCTTTGGAACATAGATGTTATATCTCTGCACCATTGCCTCCACACATTCCATAAGATGCAGATAAGAAGTTTTATCTCTCAGTGATTCAATCTTTGATAACAGTTGTGGTCTGATGTTGACGGAACGATAGTTTGATATCACAGAATCAAAATATTGAAACAGAGTATCAATCACAAACTCCACATCATTTACTGAGGCAGTAGAAAAGAAGTCTAGGAACGTGTGACCAGGAATGTATTCCATATCAAAGTATCCTTCTTGAATGTCATAGACCTTTGGCGTATCAACATTCTTTAGAATACGTTGAGAGAACAATACTTGTTTATAAGCCTGCGAAGAAAGTCTTGAGTTATATTCAACAGAAGAAGAATACTTGCGCAGTATCCTATCGTTGATTAACTCAAGACTACAACCAGATAAACCAGTATTCAGTTTCGTCATTGATGATATTTCGAATTATCTTTTGATAGATGAATAATCGTTGGTTCAAATCTACAGTGAGGGGCAAAGTCTTCTGGGAATGCGAAGGCTGGATGAAGAACGTGAACCTTTGAACGACGTTCTGCAAAGAACTTATTCATCTGACTTTCATCGTGCCACTTAGCGATGATATCATTTTTCATATCCTCTTCGGTTCTTCTGGATAGTTCTTCCATCATTTCAATCACTTCAGGAACCTTACCACCCCATAGACAACCTTGGAAATAAACTGAGATGTCATCTTCCTCAGTGATGGCAGCTAGTGACTCTTGATAAGTTTCAAATGCACCAGGGTATTCATCGTGAGGAGGCATCTTCATATAATGGCAGGGATGATGCACTCCGATATACGGTTTGAGTGTGAACAGTTCCTCTGGCATTACAGTGGCAACCATACGCATATCCGCATCAAGGAACAGAACCCAGTCGTACTTATCAAGTTCCTCCTTAGCCTTTAGGATAGTTCCAAATCTCAAAAGAGTAATATAAGGCCAGGGAAGATGTTCTTGTTTGTAGACACTCACATTGTCAGGAGTTCCTTCAAGTTCTCCATCAGTAAAAACAAAGTATTGTTTCTGAATTCCAGGAACAAGAAACTCTTCACAGGAGTCATACCAACTCGGGAGAAAGTTTAGATACTTATCTGTTCCAATGAAAACAACGGCAAGATTAGTCAATCTCATAGAACAGTCCATCCTTCACAGTAAAGGTCTTTAGTATCGTGGAATGAATATGCAGGGCCAAACCACATCTTAGGTGCAATAACTTTTTTGTTTGGATTCTTTTGCAACCAAGCACCCCACCAACTCATTGAACTATTTGCAATGATGGCGTGATCACACAGAGACATCAGACAAAGATCAATGTAAGGAACCAATGCACCATCAGAATACTTATCTTCTGGTTCTGAAAACATAAACCGATCAGGAGCGAAGAACTCTTGTTCCTTACACCAGTCAATAGAATCAGAGAACACCAGTACTGGCATATCCTCAGGAAAAAGTTTCAGAGCCTCTTCATAATATTCCAAAGGTTGAACTGGATGTTGATCTTGACAGTTGACATAAGCCCATTTGAAACCACGAGCATCGGTCAGATTAGGATCACCACGACGAACGTGAAGGAAGGCAACTTCCCGACCATCAAACTGTTTCATAAATTCCTGACAGGGTTCTAACCATTCAGGTTTGAAAGTATAGTCCTCACGAACTTCATCTTCTACATTTTTGAAATATTTTTCACTCTGAAAGAAACCTGCAACATTACCACCATCAGGGCAGTTGTCGAAGATATTCTCATCAAAGTGAAAGTGTGGTTCTTGAACGGGAACAAAGTTATAACAGAACTTGATACTATCAACGTTCTTCATTTCAAAGGCATCCAACAAACCATAGTTATCAATCTGCACCGATGGTTCTTTGGGAGGAATGCAATACTTGAATCCTCGATTACGAGCAATACCCTTCAGTGCAGCGTGTTGAAACATCTGGTTACCCAGACGGCCCATTGTTCCCAGTGCATCAAACCCAATCATTCTTCATTGCCTCAAATACTTTTGCGATACCTTCTTGAACCGTGGTCTTCGGTTGCCACCACTTAGTGATAAAGGTATCAGGTTTGTTTCGTTTGTCAAGTTGAACACTATCCTTTTCTTCAGAAGGAACAACCTGCACATCATACTTACCGATCAAATTAAACTGACCAACAATGATTGATGCAATATCAAGAATCTTAGTAGAATTGAAACTTGTAATATGCAAGTTGTCCTCAGAACGAAACTCCTTATAGTTTAACATAATAGTTTCAAGGGCATCACAACAGTCTTCCGCATAGAGAAACTCACGTTCTTCTTGACCATCAGTCAACATATCAATGACGCCATCATCGAATCCTTTTTTAATAAAATCAGTGATGACGTGAGACTTGTTGTAATCCTTTTCAATTCCATACACATTCCAGAACTTTACGATAAGACCGCCAAGGGACTTGGTGTAAAGTTCACCAACGTTCTTCAGAACACCATAGGGTGAGTAACTCATATTACTCATCTGAGATGATGCAAATACAAATGGCACTTTATACTGTTTCAAATACTGAAACGCATTAACCATAATGCGGCTGTTATTATCAATGAAGTCAAACGTGTGTTGATACTTCTTCAGATATCTAGATCCACCAACATCAAAGGCAAGAAAGAAACAAAAGTCTGTATCAGATAATGCATCGTGAAGATTGATGTTTGGAATGCGAGTCATATCTTGCCAATCGGCATTGACAACATCAAACTCAACTACGATATGACCCTTCTCACGCAAATACTCGGTCAGATATGCACCAATCTGACCACTCGAACCTAGAATAGTAACTTTCATTTTTCTACCGGATACATTTTCTTACACACCTGCCAAGAGATCCATTCGTATGTCTTACGAATACCCTCCTCAAGAGTCATAGAGTAGTCCCAACCAAGTTTTTCACGAATAAGATCATTGTTGGAATTACGACCTCGAACTCCAAGAGGCCCATCAATATGAACTTTGTCTACTTCTTTATTTGCAACCTTAGCAACAGTATCTACTAATTGGTTGATCGTGACCATCTCTTCAGAACCAATGTTCACAGGTCCAATGAAGTCTGATTGAACTAATCTACGCGTGGCTTCGATGCATTCATCAACGAACAAGAAGGAACGAGTTTGTAGGCCGTCTCCCCACACCTCGATAGATCCACCCGATTCTGAGAGTTCAGAGACCTTGCGGCAGATTGCAGCTGGTGCCTTTTCTCTTCCACCGTCCCAGGTGCCCTCAGGACCGAAAATATTGTGGTAACGAGCAACGCGAACAGGGATCCCATAATTACGATGATAGGCAAAATAGAGTCGTTCTGAGAAGAGTTTTTCCCATCCATATTCGCTATCAGGATTGGCAGGGTATGCAGATTCTTCACGGCAATCAGGGTTATCAGGATCAAGTTGATTGTGTTCTGGGTACATACAAGCAGACCCAGAATAGAAAATGGTGGTTTGATTTAATTGAGTTTGATCATTGAACATACGTTGTTGTTCAAGAACGTTCAAATTGATCTGCACAGAATTGTGCATAATATTTGCATCATTATCGCCAGTGAATACAAATCCAGCACCACCCATATCAGCAGCGAACTGATAGATCTCATCAAAGGGAAGAAGATATCTTTCAGGAACGTTGTTATAGAAGTTACCTTGGTCACCAGCAAAACGAATACAACGACGAACAAATGTCGTATCCCTCAAATCACCAAGAATAAACTCATGGGCTTCAGTACTAGAAAACTCTGGTCTCTTTAGGTCTACACCACGAACCCAGTAACCTTCGGAACGCAGTCTCTTAACCATATGACTTCCAATAAAGCCACCCGCACCGAGAACAAGTGCAGTCTTTTGAAATCGACTCATCGAAAAATAATATCTCTATAGTATGTATTATACAGAAAAAGGGTGGTTTATGCAACCACCCCTATAGGTCTTTTCATGCACGCCACTTGTTTTTTAAAGGAAACAAGAAACCTCAGGGGGTTCCCGACCAGTGCGCTTTTATAGTCATCCCGAGACTAATCATTCCAATATTCAATATCATTATCATCAACATAACAAGGTACACGATCTGGATCTAACCATTTCGCATACTCAATGTCTTCCATTGCAGTAGTACATTGTAGACCATTATCAAACAAATAAATGTCATTCCAATGTTTGGTATAGAAGTTT
>Ga0129333_10004097_pt1 | contig 13631 bp, 7 predicted proteins | sample CPB6_08_DNA_FD_94474 | JGI IMG/M metagenome (GOLD analysis project Ga0129333, IMG submission 94474) | Freshwater to marine salinity gradient microbial communities from Chesapeake Bay, USA - CPBay_Sum_0.6_0.8_DNA | ecosystem: Environmental > Aquatic > Marine > Coastal | place: USA: Chesapeake Bay... | reverse complement strand
CCTTGTGCGGATGGACAGCCAGGACGGCTATCCCACAACAGAGCATGGGTGGGATGGGTCTAGGGGTCTGTCGAAAGTGGGATGCCCCCCATTATTGGATACCTCAATTAATTGCTTTGACGAATAAATGGGTGACTACAAACCTGATTTTTCGGGAGCATTTCACTTTGGAACGATCACCTAGGAATCGGGGCAACCACAGGGGGATTGCCCCTACCTGGTGGATAAATTGGCAAAAGTGAAATGCACCCAATTTTTCCCTAGACTTTGAGGGCAAAATCTTAATCAATTGAGGTGCCCCATTGATGATTCAGCCGAATGATTTTCATAGGTTCAAGGCTTAATGGTTGGGAGTATTTCACTTTGGAATGATCGCCAAGGGTTCGGGGCAACCACGGGGGGATTACCCCGACCGGATCGATAAATTAGCCCAAGTGAAATGCACCCTAATGATTGACGGCTAGAACCCAATGATTAATCTGAGCGATCGAAATAAACTTGATCAATCGTTGAGCTAAATGGGATGGCAGCATTTCACCGTAGCACGATCGCCAAGGATTCGGGGCAACCACGGGGGGATTACCCCTACCAGGTGGGTCAATTGGCAAAAGTGAAATGCACCCCATTTGATGCTAATTGTTTGATAGTCATTGCTTGCTGGTAACTGTTTGATGGTAACTGTTTGATGGTAACTGCTTGATGGTGAACGTTGCTTTCCACTGGACTGATGGGGTAGTGGCCTTGGGGCTGGGGCTGGGGACGATCGCCCTGGTGAGCAGCCAGGGGTTAGGGCTAGGGCGATCCCTGGCTTGGGCTTGGGTACGGGCGATCGCTCAGTTGGGGGTGTTGGCCTATGGATTGGCGATCGTGATCACCCTGCCCTACCCATGGGTGACCCTGGGGGCTTTGGGGGTATTGGCCGGATTGCTGGGATTCAAGCTGCACCATACCCTCGATCGCCACCTGAGTCCCTTGGGGTTGGCGGGGATGCTGGGGTGGCGGCTGCTGCTGCCCTGGGGCTATGGGGTCTGGGGCGGGGCCGGGGTTGGCTTTGGGGAGGCTAGTCCCTATGGATTGGGGTTGGGGTTGGTGATGGGGCTAGTGATGGCGGGGATGATGGTGGACATGGGGGGGCGAGCCGGGGAGCAGGTGTTGCAGGCCCTCAAGGGACAGCGCCTGGATATTGAGGCCCGGTTGAGCCTGGGGGCCACGGTGGCCCAAGCCCTGGAACCCCATCGCTCCCAGGGGGTGCGATCGATCCTTTTGCCCTGGCTCAGCCATTTACCGACCCTGGGACTGGTGACGGTGCCCCCCCTGTGGGCGGGGATGGTGCTGGCGGGGATGGATCCCCTGGTGGCCCTGGGGTATCAGAGCTTGCTGTGGGGGCTGGGGTTATGGGGTGGGGTGTCCATGGCAGTGGGGGTGAGCGATCGCCTGGTGCAACGGGTGGCCCCCCAAATGTTAGAGGAGAGATTCCAACCGATCGCCCGTTAACTCCATCACACTGGATAGCACAGCCACCGCCCCGGCTTGGATGAGGCGATCGCCATAGGCCGCTTGGACTTGCTGTTGCTCAGGGTTCTGGGGATCCGTGGCCTGCACATGGGGCGGCAACACCCCAACCCCCCGCCAAACCCGCCCTGGCCGCTGGCTTTGGGCTTGGGTGGCCGTGTACATATCCGCCACCGTATCCCCCACATAAACCACAGGCAACCCAGGGGGAAGTCCTAGCTCCTCCTCCAGTTGCACCACCACCTGATAGAGTCCCTTGGGATCCGGTTTGTCCGGGGCTTCCCCCATGGCCACCAGGGGGGGATGCTCCAGCCCCAAACGTCCCCGCAGCACATATTCCGCCGAGCCTCGCGTTGCCCCGCTGAAAAACCCCCAAGCCACCCCTGCCCCGGCCAACTGTCCCAAATAACCGGGCTGCATGAGCAAGGGTTCCTGGGTAATGTAGCCATCCCAAAGCTGGGGATCCTCCAACTGTTGCCCCCGGTAGCGCCGCTGGAAATAGTCCACGATCGCCGCATAGGGCCAGGGGTTTTCGGTGCGGCGGCGATCCCCCTGGCGATCCCAATAGCGATAGATAAGTTCCTGGGAAGCCAGCCAGTCGTTATTCCAGACCCCTTCGGCTTTGAGGGTGTCCATGTCCCCTAGGGTGGGGCGATAGGCTCCCTGGGTGAAGTGTTCCACGGTATCGGCGATCGCCCGCCGGTAGGATTGGCTCACGTCCCGCACCACGCCATCAATATCAAACACCACCAAGGCGCGGGGGGGGATTTGGGGAGAGAGTTGTTGGGGATCCAAGGCCATGGGAACAAGGGGCAAAAAGACTTCAGACTTCCTTCTAACAATACCGTCCCCGCATCCCCACGATCGCCCTCCCCTGAATCATGAACAAAATTGCAGCCCCTTACCCCCAGACCCTTCTCTCTATTGTCCTGACGATGCAGGAGGATAGTACTATCGTGCCATCACTAAAGCCTTGACAACTGCCCAAGGGCAATATATGCGCCAAAACATTCAGACCCCTTAAACCTATTAGTTCTCTAGAGTGACTGTCAATTGTAGGCTCATCGATCTTAGTCCAATCAATTGCGTGATTCAAGATCAAAACTACTTACCTACCCTACAGATGGGGTGGCCTAAAGCTCCACAGTGGATCTATCTTAGTGAACCCTAAGAGTTCCTAGGGTGCCCAGCCACATCATCCACCAAAATTGCTGGTACTCTACTTCCCTGGCTTAGATCTAAGCCTGCGTTGCTCTAACTGAGGATCATGATCTCAACTTTTAGGGTAAAATTACACCTAACGTTGAATTAGAACAATAGCCAACAACTATGGAAGCGTGCCCTTAGCTAAGTTAAGTAGTTCATGTGCTAGCTATTGTTCTGGGGATAGTGAACAACACTAACTCTTAATACTTAGCTCACCAACTTTACAATCGTAACTGATATGTCGTGGAACTGTGATGGAAAACCCCGTGATGGCCAGCCCCATCCTGAAGGCAGCGGTCCCCATGAATCTTGCTCCTTGCCAGATTACCTAGATGAATGTCCTCAGTGTCGTCTACCTAAAAGTGCAATAGTTGTTGATCAAAGTGAAGGAGTTGCTGGCTCAAAAAATATAACACCACCACTAATTGAAACCTCTTCCACATCTTATCTCCTTGTAAAGTTGATCGCCACAATTGCCATGGTTGGGTTAATCTTAGGTGTCATTATTGTCCTACTGAAAAAGCCGGGGGATTCTTGTCAAAAGCTTGACCCTCAATCATGCTTTAAACTGGCTCTCACAGAAGTCAATGACGATGTTCAACAATTGCAAGGACACCTAGAACAGCATTTCCAGGATGAGCAGCCATCAACACTCAAGCGTATTATAACCAGTGCTGAAGATTTAGAAAATTCCTTAAGCAATCTAGAAGATCTTGTCAAAAAAGATCTGATAACCCCTTTGAGCACTGAACAGCAAGATGCCTTGGATGATCTAAAGGATTTTGCGAATTGGATTGATACTGAAGGCCAAGATTTAAGCCCTGTAGAATTCACAGATAATATTCTCAAAGAGCAAGGAAAAGCTAGCAAAGTAACTATGCCTGTAGAAGAAAAAACTTTGATTATTCAAAGCCTCTTAGAAAATTACTTATTTGCTCTGAGTGCTGACAATATTATTTGCTCAATCAGTGAAGAATACTATAGCTCTGGTGAGCAAGTCTTATTCACTGATGGGGTCAACAGTGATTTAGATTTAGGTGTTCAAGAGTTTGCCAAGGAAAACTACGAGCAATCTAAACGATACTTTGAAAAAGCGATCGCGAGCAGTCCTAATCATCCTGAGCCTTACATTTACTTACAAAATACCGAAGCTCACTTGAATGAGAACCAGGATCCCTATGTTGTTGCTGCGGTAGTCCCAGTCAAAAAACGCAAAGATTCTGCCCTGGAAATCCTACGAGGTATTGCAGATGCTCAGCAGAAATTTAACCGTGAGCAATTAACTAAAAATCAACCTCTACTAGAAATAAGAATTGTCAATGATGATAATAGCGATCGAGTGGGCAAATGTGTTGGACAATCTCTTGCAGAGGATAAAAGTATTTGGGCTGTCATTGGCCATAATTCCAGTAAGGTCAGTCAGGCTGTTTTACCCATTTATGAGGAGGCGGATCTAGCTATGATCTCTCCTACAAGTACAAGCATCTATCTCACAGGATCTAATTTTTTCAGGACAGTCTCATCCGATCGTCAATCTGGTGAGCTTCTTGCTCAATATGTTTCTGAGAATAACCTAGATTCTGTTATCACTATTTTTTACGTCAAAGGAGATAGTTATAGCGAAAGTTTGAAGCAAGCATTTGTAGATGATCTTAGTCCAAATGCTAATGTTACATCCATTGATATTTCTGGTGATGATTTTGAAATAAATCAAGTTTTAACCGAATTACTGAATCAGCAAACTAAGCTAGTTGCTTTATTCCCTAACACAGATCAGGTTTCTCGTGGAATTAATATTCTGAGGAGTTTGGAACCTCATGAAATTAAAGTGGTAGGTGGAGATACACTGTACACATCCCAGGTTATTATTGATGGAGGTAATGCTACTGATGGTTTAGTACTTGTCACGCCTATGATTGTTGATGACCAATATTTCAACAAAACTCGACAAAATTGGCTAGGTCAGGTTAGTTGGCGAACCGCTTCTAGCTATGATGCTATGGTTGCTTTAAGCCATATTTTGCCCCAAGTTACTACACGATCGCAGGTTATGAATGCCCTACGAGATGGTGTTAACTTAAGTGGTAGTGAAACCGCAGGTCAGCCCTTAGATTTCGATCAAACAGGTCAGCGACAAATTTCCCCTCAATTAGTACAAGCTTGTGTTGGTGTACCTAGTCCCCAAGGCTCTAAACTGGGATTTGCTCCATTGGATGTGTGTCAAAAATCATTGACAGTAACCCCATCTACTCCCGTTCCTAATGCATCCTCACCCTCATCAGGAGCTTCTGATCCTGTGCCAGATCAGCCCCCGCAACCCCCTTCTACCCCAGTACCCCAAACTCCGCCGCCCTATAACCCACCCCCAAAACCTAACCCGCCCCCGACCTCACGTCCCGCCCCTAACCCACCTCCAGATAATCCTGCTCCGGATGGCCCACCGCTGTGGGGACCTGGTTCTGAACCAGCTACGCCACAACAACCCCCCGGAAATGTTTGGTAAAGATCTAAGACTTGTGAGTAGATCAAGATAGTGAACTAGCAAGATAATAGGTAGGGGTAGTGCTACAAACATAAGGATATGAATCGCTCGATGGCTTATGCTGCTGTGCCCCTATCTTGACATCTTAGGGACTACCTAAGTGGTTATTCAGGGGATCACAGGAGAATGAGGGTTCCAGGCGCTAGAAAACAGACATTAGGCAATTTGAGATGGTTTTGATCGGCGGTTGTTGGGCTGGAACCCTACTAATTTCATACCCCCCCTGAGTAGTTATGCATAACAGATCTTAAATCCCTTAACCTACCCGCTTGATTATCTGGTCTACTTGGGGGTATCTTGATTATTGAGATCGGCAGATACTCCTTCCTGTAACTGTCATTCTTGTATAGATATAGAAATAAGCATGGGGATGACTTGAAGTATCCTTCAAAAATAGTAGGATACTTACCTTAGGGCACCTCGAAAAATCTAGATTTTGCAGTAGTAGTTACGGCAGAATCTAGGTTGTGGACATCTAATTTGTCCATTGCCTCAATTAATCAAGATGCCCTTTAAAATATATCTATACTGCTCACAGCATAATCATCAACGAAAATCAATTCTATGACTTACGGTAAAATAGTCTCTCATTTTGTAATTCTGGGTCTGCTTGCAGGAGAATGGTGTATGCCATTTCCTAGTATTGCAGCTACACTTAAGGAATTAAGTACTGCCCAAGAAACCACTAACCTCAATAGTCCCATCAGCTTAGATACTCCACTGATTGTCAGGGATGGCAAACTGAACACTTCCCCTTTAGTGGCTCAGGGGTTTCTCAATTCTTATCGCCAAGGTATGATTGAATCCGATCGATTTTATCGAGAAGGTAACTTACAAGCTGCCAAGCAAATTCAAAGAACCCTAAAACCAGATTTTTCTGGCAGTGGGACTGCCGTCGCTCAACCGATTACAGATGTTAATTCTCCAAATCTTTCGGGTGCAGCCGCCGTGTACTGGCGCAATGCACAGGAAGGAATTGCTCAAAACCTAGAAAGCAAAATTTTTGAGCCATTGCAACGGCTAACGGAAAACTATCCTGATTTTATTCCTGGTCACTTGGCCTTTGCCAAGGCTTGTGAAGCTAATCCCATTGGTTGCGAACGTAGTGCAGATGGCAACCAGCCCACTAACGCTATTGATGTTATTGACAGAGCTTCTGCTCTTTTTCCAGACTATTCAGAATTAGTGGATGCTCACTTACAAATTTTAATCCGAGAAGCGGAGCGCACTGAAAAGCCGGCTCCCCTCTTAGAAGCTTCAATTTTAGCTCGCCAATATGCCTTGAACTATCCCGATCGTCCAGAATCGCGGGGTTATCAACAAGTTGCTCAGCAATTAGAAGAAGAGTACAGATCTCAATTGAGAGACTTGGTTTTTAGCCAGTATGTTTTTCAAAGTCTATTTGGACAAGATCAACAGGCTCTACAATTGATGATTGCTGGAGAATCAGCCTTTGGTGAATATCAGAAGGAGCAATACTTAGCTTCACAACCTCTTTTGAAGAATGCCAATGTTCAAGCTTATGTCCAGCGAGTTGGACAAAGTTTAGCCCAATGGGCAGGACGATCGGACTTTGAATATGAATTTTTTGTCCTGGATGATTTAAGTCCTAATGCTGCGGCTTTGCCAGGGGGAAAAATCTTTGTTACAGTTGGTTTGCTCAATCTCCTACAAACGGAAGCTGAGTTAGCTGGAGTCTTAAGTCATGAAATTGCCCATACCACCCTCTCCCATGGCTATATTGAGTTCATTGAAGATCAGGTAACTCGTGATGTGACTATGAATATTTTAGGGCGAAAATGGGGGGGAGTTTTAGGGGCTTATGCAGTACAACTTAGGAGTCGTAAGCATGAACGATCTGCGGATATTCTGGGAACTCGACTTTTAGCTCGATCCAATTATTCTGCTGATGGGTTGTATATTGCTATGCAGCGCTTTGCAGCGTTGGAAGGAAACCGACAAACTGCTAGTTGGTTAGATAGTCACCCAGCAGGACGGGAACGGGTTGAATATTTAGAGGATATTATTGTCCGCAACAACTACAATCGCTATGCCTATGAAGGTATTGCTGACTATGTAACAATGCAAGCTAGTTTAGGTGTTAGCCCAGCAACAGTGATTGCAGAATCCCAGAATGAAGGATCGCCAGCAACAGCAGTTCATTCTCCGGGAAATCCAGGCACTGCTACACTCCCACAGACTGCCCCGCGCAGTACTGCCCCCGCATCAGAACCTATAATTGGGTTAATACCTCTGTCAATCATTCAGGAAAGAACAGGTGTACGTTTAGAAATTCAGACAGCCGATGTGAGTGCCCGAGGTACCTATAGCCTCAATTTTACAGTTAGCAACAACACAAATCAGCCTTTTATTTTTGTTATTCCTTTTTCTCAAATTGTCAATACAGCAGGAGAGCAAGTTTCAGCTAAATTTGAGTGTGAACGATCGTCAACCCTAGAACCTGGAGATACCTTAAATTGCCAATGTCGGGTGATTGGCCAGCCCTGGCAAGCCGGCGATCGTCAAGACCTCATTCTCGTTCTCAAGGAAGGAACACCAGAAGCTCGCGTCTTCAGGGTTAGTTTTTAGATCTGTTATCTATAGAATAGAGAGATGATTTAATAAAGCCTTAATCTCTATGAAGCTGTCACTGTGTTCATACTTTTTCCATCTGTCCCAAAATTTAAGTTTTCGCTGGGGCATCCTGGAAAACCTAAGTTTTGGCAGCAGTAGCCACGCCAAAATAACGGTTATAAGAGGTGACTTTTCCCCCGCCTCCATAGTTCATCAAAGTGGCTATTTCTGTAACAGGGCAAAAACTGAGTTCAGGGGGGCTAGTAGATTTGCCCACGCCTATCATTAGGAAGCATTTCACTTTGGAGCAATTGATCTAGGGTAGGGTTCTTGCCCCTATGCTGACCCCTTTTGGAACCAAAACCAGGGTAACCGTGGGGAGATTCTCCCTAGGAAAGGGCTGAATTTTCCAAAGTGAGATGCACTCTATCATTAAGATGTTCTTCAGTGTTTGGGTACCTCGATTAATTAGGCCGATGGGCAATCTTAACAGCTATAACCTTGATTCTGTTATAACCTTGATTCTGTTGTGGGTATTGCTGTCAAAATCTGAATCTTTCAAGGTGTCCATTTCTAAGTATTGAATTTTTAGTTTTAAAAAAAGGCAGGATACCCTATGAGTTTTAAGTTTTCCTTTGCAACACTAATAGGTAGCATTTTAGTGTTGTTAGCCCCTTGGACTGCCCAGGCCCAGTCCTTAGAGGCTGTCGAAGCTATTGCTAAAGCGACTGTCGTTAGAATTTACCCTAATTCTTCACCAGGTTCTGGTGTGATTATCAATAAAGCAGGCAATCAATATACAGTGCTTACAGCTAAACATGTAGTTGAAGGTATTATCGACCAGGAAGTTGCAGATATTCAGACCCCTGATGGCCACAGTTATAAAATAACTTCAGAGGATATTACAGTAATTCAGGATGCTGATCTAGCTTTGGTTGAGTTTGAAAGTGCCATTAATTATTCAACAGTTGCTCTTTCAACCTATCGTTACCGTTTAGCTGAGAACCGGGATTATGGTAAGCCAGAAGACAGAGCTTTACAATTTTCTAACCCAGAGGAAGGGAAGCATTTCATTTTTGTGGCTGGCTGGCCCAATGATGATACTAATCAAAACCTTGTCATCAATCCAGGTCTTCTTGTAGATACCAGTGCATCTGTCGTTAGCAATCCAGGAACTCGCTACCAAACCTATGAACTGGTTTACAGTAATCTGACTTATGTTGGCATGAGTGGGGGGCCAGTTTTTGATACTCAAGGGCGTTTAATTGGAATTCATGGGCGATCTGATGGGCGATTAATTTCTCGTGATGGGATTATTGAGCGCGTCTTTCTGGAAGAGGAACAAGATCAGTTTCAGGAGCGCCGTCAAATAAAAATTGGGTATAGTCTTGGTATTTCTACCAATACATTTTTACGTTTACTTCAGAATCAAAGTTTGTCAATTCCTACTCAGGTTGAAAGTTCGCCTCCTCCCTTCATATCCGCCCTTGATTTACAACGATCGTGGCAACCTCCAATTGATGCAGATCCTAGTACTCCATTTTATTGGGTAAGCCATGGTAACCAACTATGGCGAATTGGCTTAGTTGATCAAGCTCAGCAAGATTTCGATCGTGCTTTAATGTTAAAACCTAGTTTTTACTTAGCAGCATTTGGCAAAGGTTTTGTTTATGGATTTTCCCATGACTATCAAAATGCTTTGACCTTTTGTAATAGGGCTGTCATGTTGAGTGAACAAGTTGCTCTGTCTAACCCTAATGCAGATCGCTATTATGACGCATGGCGATGCAAAGCAGGGGCTTTGCAATATTTGGGACAATTTCCGGCATCTCTAGAAGCTTTGAACGAGGCTATCCAAATTCAAAACAATCGAATTCTACAGGAAGAAGATTTAGAAATCCCAATTCAGGATCGTCAAGGGTTTCATAACCCTAATGATTTTGATGTCCAGGGAGAACTCCTTTATGCATTACGTCAATACAATGGAGCTTTAGCAGCTTTCGATCGAGCTATCTCAATACGCAAGAACTATCGACTCTCTCCCTCTACTTTGACCTTAAATAGTCGTGCCTTAACTCTAATAGCCTTAAACCGTCCCCAGGATGCTCTTGAAAATCTACAACAAGCTATTGAAATTGATCCAGGATATGCAACTGCTTGGGCACACCAAGGAGAAGTGTGGATTATCCTTAACCAACTAGATCAGGCATTAAGTTCCTATAATCGTGCTACCAACCTAGATCCTATTGATCCATATTTATGGACTAACCGGGGCGTTTTACTCTATCAAATGGGTCAATGTTCCGAAGCTTTAGCTTCTTTTGAAAAAGCCCTACAAATAGATCCAAACTATACGAATGCCTTAGGAAATCGTCAAATTTTACTGGAAGAATGCTCTTTGCGATAATGCTTTGGTGCAAAATTAGATTTGTGGTAAGGGATATCACAGACTCCCCAATGAGTTGAGGGCACCTTAAACAATAAAAATCTCGTCCCCAGAGTTCACGAGAAAATGAGGCTTGTAAAGGTCAATTTATGAGCCATACTCATTAACCGAGGTACCCTTGAAGTATTCTATAATCTATATTTGGGGATCTGTGTAATCAGGAAATATAGAATCAGGAATGAGGAACTGTCAAGGAAAAGAATGGGGAGGTGAAGATAGATTTGGTACAGATGGATTGGTCTCTAATTTATTCATCATCTCCTCAAGTGATAAGCACTGATTAGCTAGTAGGGCTTGCCATCTGAGCGAAACTGTTTCAGGACTTAAATCTAGCTGAGTATCTGATGGTTGAAGTGGCTGCAACTCAAGGGTATTATTAGTAGTCTGGATCCAAGGATAAAGAGAAAGAGGTAGCAAATTACTAATGAAAAATTGGTTTAAAGCTTGCACTGGGATACCCCAACTAGATTGATCAATTAAGTGTTGCAGAGGAGGACAGGGAAGACTCCCATCATCAAAACGAGTCGATCCCCATAAAGGTTGAGAATGAACACCATTGACTGCAACAACTTCTCCCTTTGTATTGATTAAAGGACCACCGCTCATGCCTTTAACAATTGGATTGCTATAACCTAATTGATAGCCTTGTTCTAAAGTTTTATTGAGCTTTAAGGTAATACGTCCTAAGGCAATATGTATTATATTAGAGTTCAAAGATGATCCTTGGGAAGGGAACCCGCCACCTAAGACTATATCTCCTACTTCTGGTTCTGGTAAGTAATGATAAGGAAATTTTGCTAAGACATAAGATTTAACTGATTCAAACTCTAGAATAGCTAGGTCATAATTTAGGAAGTTATGATGCGGATTTAAACGAGCTTGATAGGAATTTCCATCTGATGTCATGATGGCAATTGAATTTATGTTTGGGTCAGAAAGGTAGCTAGAAACTACATGAAGGTTAGTTAAAACCAAGTAAACCTGACCTGTTTTATGGATTAAGAAGCCAGATCCCTCAGTGCCTTCCACATCTCCTACTTTGATTTTAACAGTGATGTCTTCCAATTTTTGAGTTAAGTCTGTTAATGGTATACCTGCATCTATGATAAGACTATACCGAATATCTTGGGAGGAGTCATTAGTTTGCCTAGTTTCTAGTGACGAGTTGCTGCTATTAGTATCAGTAAAGTTAGGGGTGGTAGGGTATGGATAGGCATCAGCTATAAGCCCAATGATTATAAGCCCAATGGTGCTATAGAACAAAGCAAGGAAATTAAAAGTTTTCTGATTTATGAGGTTTTTTAATTTTAGGATTGCCATCTTTAATCAACTTGGTTATCAATTCTTTAAATTCGAGGTGCAGTCCTAGACTATACCCTAAGGATCATAACGTCAGCTACTAAATACCTAGGCTTTATGAATGTTTTCTCTGGTTTGATTGCTATAGCTGTTAAGCTTAACGATCGCACCAATGCGATCGCACCAATGAGTTGAAATGTTCAGTTTTCTTTAGATTTTTCGGATAGTTAAGGCACCTCGAAATATTTGCAATTATTGAGGATTTGGCAAGGCTTTTAGCCCGATACCATTATCAGTATTTTTCAATAATTCTAATGTTTCGAGGCACCTATTTTAGGATCTACCAAATAGACTCGCTGTCAGAGGTAGTTTCTAGGGTCTCTGCTGGAGCCGAATCACTATTCTCTGGGGCATTTGAGTTCGTCAGATCTAGCACAGGAGCTGTTTCGAGAAAATTTCCCATATCAACATAAATTTTCTCGCTGGTTTCATTCAATGGACCTGAAGCACGAACCCGTACATTCATAAGCTCTTGAAGAGTTTGGCTGGGATTGCTAGTTTGCTTTAAAGTAAATAAGAGATCCTGGCAGGTTCCGCCTTGGCGATCGCTAGTACAAATCACAGGTTGGCGGTTTATACGACCTGTTGTCAAATAATTAATGGATCCAGCTTCATGATAGGTTTGGAATCGCTGGGAAACTTCCTGGCAACGAGCCTCAGGAGTCCACCCAGATTCTGAAAAATAATCCGAAACCCAACGGATAACAGGTACTACTCCGCGATTTGTTTCTGCGACAGTTGTGGGTACACCATTAACAGAACGACAAACAAATTTTGTGCCTTGGGCCTGGGCAGGTTCTAAACAAATTCCAAGTCCGATGGAGTATGCTAGTACACCTATACTTAATGAAGTTGTCAGTCTCATTATTAGGAACCCTCACAAGTGATGGTGGGAAAAAGATCTATTAACTTAAATGCAGTAACCAGCATCTATAGGTAGTTATTCAGGGGGTTACGGGAGAATCAGAGTTTCAGGCTGGCGATTTGAGATGGTTCTGATCGGCGATCGTTGGGCTGAAATCCTACTAATTTTGTACTCCCCTGCATAGTTACCATCTATAGAAAGCTTTTTCAGTGCTAGGTATTACTGACTTTACGGCTGTATGCTGTTAAAGCGGAAGGCTGCTGCATAAATACCTAGCACTTTATTATCCTAGCATGACTCCAGCTTGCTAAGACTAAGAATTAGGGTTTCGACTGATCATCAATTAGGGCGGTGGTATTGTGGCTAGGAGGCATAGGGGAAGAGGTTGCTTGCTCTGATCGCCATATTTGAAGGAGTCCCCATCTTTTGGTTGCTAGCCCTATTAGGGGCAGGGTTGACCTTGCCCCTGATAGGATGTGGATTTTGGCTTTTCTTTTGGCTTAGGAAGTAGGGGGAGCGGTCAGCATTGGGGTGAGTTGTTGGCTGATGGCTTGTCCTAGGCTTTGGGCGATCGGCCACAGGGGAGCGGGATCCCCCAAGGGTTCCAGGGGAAGCATCACACATACTGCCACCCAGGGCACCCGGCGATCGTCCCCTTGGGCGTGCCAGTCCTGCCAAAACCAGCGGTTGGGGGAACTGTGGCCCCCTCCTGGCCAAGCGTACCACTGCAAGAGGGCAAAGGTGGCCAAGGAGCCATCGGGGTTGGGCCGCCAGCTACGGGTCCAGCGGGCGGTGATGTGGGGTTTTGCCCCTGGGGTGATGGCAAAGTCAAGGGATTGGCGACGATCGATCGTCCAATTTTGGGATCCTTGGAGATCCGTCCATTCCACCTGGGGGCGATCGTGGCCATGTTTTTGGGGCATGAGCAGGACAATGGCCTGGGTTCTCACTTCCCCTGGGGGAGCGGGGGGAGGATTGTCCGCCACGCCAGGGGGGTAACTGGCGGATTCATTGGCTGGGGCCTGACCGGAGGGGGGGGAGGGGGCTGGAATTTCCCCTGGGGTGGGGGCTTTTTGGAGGATTTGTTGGGACCAGCGACGATCGCCCACGGTAATTTCCTCTTGGCT
>Ga0129333_10004096_pt1 | contig 13633 bp, 8 predicted proteins | sample CPB6_08_DNA_FD_94474 | JGI IMG/M metagenome (GOLD analysis project Ga0129333, IMG submission 94474) | Freshwater to marine salinity gradient microbial communities from Chesapeake Bay, USA - CPBay_Sum_0.6_0.8_DNA | ecosystem: Environmental > Aquatic > Marine > Coastal | place: USA: Chesapeake Bay... | reverse complement strand
CGGAAGCCTTGCAGTCCTGGGAGCAAGCTTTGGCCCTTTACCGGCAAATTGGCCAAAAAAACGGGGAATCCATTGCCCTGGGGAGTCTGGGGTTAGTTTATGATAGCTTGGGAGACTATCAGCGGGCGATCGAGCATTACGAACAATCCCTAGCCCTGGCGCGGGAACTGGACAACCGCCAAGGGGCCGCTGTCTCCCTCAGTAACTTAGCCATAACCTACGAAAAAATGGGGAATTATGACCGCGCTTTACCCCTGTACCGGCAGGCATTAGCCCTATGGCGGGGCATCCAAGGGGCGGGTTTTTGGGATGCCCTCATCCCCCAGGATCCTGACTTGACCCCCCAGCCCTAGTCCTGGGATCGAACCCCTTGCCCTTTAATCAAACCCAGTGGAACCCGGATCAGGCTAAAATTCTACAGGCTACGGTTGCTGCTTGTGAGCCAACCCCCAAGGTCTCAAGTCTCCCCCCAGATCCCGCCAGACATCAGGGGAACCGGGCTACGCTCCCCCAACCCATAAACCCTATGCTTTCCCTTTTGCCCCCTCGCTTGGATTGTTGCGATCGCGATCAGTGGCAGCAGTACTTCCACAACACCTGGGAATTAGAAACCTGGCTCCTGGCCACCATCGTCGGCCCAGATCCCTGGTACCAACAGCCCGATCCCCTGCGCAATCCCTTGATTTTTTACCGGGGGCACTGTGCCAGCTTCTACATCAACAAATTGCATCAGGTGGGCTTGGTGGAACCCGTGGAGCCAGCCCTAGAAGCCCTCTTTGCCCTAGGGGTTGATCCCCGCACCCCCGCAGAACTCCAAACCACCCTCACCGGCATCCCCTGGCCCTCCTTAGCAGCGGTGGATGACTATCGCCAACGGGTTCATGCCGTGGTACTGGGGGCGATCGATCGTGCCCCTTGGAGCCACCCCATTACCCCCGATGATCCCCTGTGGGCCCTCGTCATGGGGCTAGAACATAGCCGCGTTCACCTGGAAACCACCTCAGTCCTCCTGCGGCAACTCCCCCTAGACCAGGTACAGCGCCCCCCCGACTGGAACTACGCCCCCCTGGGACGAGTGGCCAGCCCCTCAACCCCATCCCCCCTAGGGGAATCCTGGCAGGAACTAGCCGGAGGATTAGTGACCCTAGGGAAATCCCACCGCAGCCCCTACTATGGCTGGGACATGGAATATGGCTACCAAACCCTAGAGGTCGCTCCCTTCCAGGTCAGCACCCATCTCGTCACCCAGGGGGAATTTTTGGCCTTTGTGGCCGATGGGGGCTATGGCAACCGGGATTGGTGGGATGAGGACAGTTGGGCTTGGGTGCAAGGGGACGATCGTCGCCCTGGGGAACCCCCCCGCACCCATCCCCAATTTTGGATTCCTCACCCAGACGGCTCCTATGGCTACCGCGCCCTCTTTGATGAATTGCCCCTCGCCTTAGATTGGCCCGTGGAAGTCAACCACCATGAAGCCTTGGCCTTTTGCCGCTGGCGGGGGGACGGGGTGCGCCTGTTAACAGAAGCCGAATGGACTTGGGCCACCGCTGCCGACATGCCCCAGGGGCCAGATGCCTGGGATTATGAAGCCTTTAACCTGAATTTGCTCTACGGTTCCCCCACCGCCGTGGGCCAAGTGCGCAGCGCCAAAAGCCCCACGGGACTCTATGATCTGCGGGGGAATGTGTGGGAATGGCTCGGCGATCGCTTCCACAGTTTGCCCGGTTTCCAGCCCCATCCCCTCTATCCCGATCACGCCGCCCCCTACTGCCACGGGGATCACTCCATGATGGTGGGGGGATCCTGGATCACCAATGGCACCATGGCCGCCCCCACCTATCGCAACTGGTTCCGGCCCCATTTTTATCAGCACGCGGGCTTTCGTTTAGCGCGATCGGCAATGGCCTAGAACGATCGATCTATCTCCCCGCAACCCTCTCCCCAACCTGAGCAAGTCGCGCTACTGTAGAAGAGATCTTAACAAAACTTCATTAATCATGGCTAAGCATAACCAGGCTCACCTCCCCCGTCGCATCAAAAAATCCGTGGGCGGGTTGCCCCTCTCCGTCAAAGAACAAATGGAATATTACATGGGAGCCAAATTGATCGAGGTGGGAGTCAACCCGAAATCAGCCTATTACCGCTGGTCTTGCGAAGAAGAAGGGGAAGATATGATCTGGACCTACAGCGCCTATTGGGGAGAACTAAAGGAGCAAATGTTGCAAGAAAAAGCAGCCAAACAAGCCAGCAAAAATGTCCCCTAAGCCATCCCCCCAGCCCATCCAAACCCCACCCCAAAAACCCCCAGCCCATCCCCTGAGCCGTGCCAGTCTACGGACTTTTCCCAGTTGACAAACGCTGCGCCCCCTCTTCAGGCCAACCATGCCATGGGTACCCTCGATTCAGCCCACTGATTGACCGGCTGAGGAGTTTAGGGCATTGTAGGGGGGGGAATTTTTTTGGCCTAGTGGGCCAGTCGTTTACAGCGCTCCCCATGGCGGGACATGATGCCTAGCCGAGGGCAGCAAGCTTGAACCACCCTAGAAACTTCCCGATTCACCATCAGGAAATTCTGACCCTTTAAGGCGATCGACCCGCCCAGTCCAAGCGCCCCCGTTGCTTTCCCCTAGGGTGATCCTCCCCCCCAATTGATTCACAGTCCCCAGCGTCTATCCCCATGAACAAAAACAAATTAAATGATGCCTTAGAAAAGTTATCCATGCAGCTTCACCGCAGTCCAGAGGAGCAGTTTTTTATCAGAATGCTCCGTCAAGTGTGGCAAATTGACGCATCGGTACCCCCCTCTGATGTTTGGCGCAATATTATTGCCAGAAATCAAGCTTACTTTGGGGAGTTTATGGACTTGGATGATGGGGACGAAAAAGAAGAAGCATGGCTATTGAATATGATGGATGAAAAAGTCGAAGCTTTTATTCGCAACAACAGCGACCCTGCATGGCGCACCAAGATTATCACCATGATTGACGAGTTAAATCATCTGCGGGCAAGGATGTAGCCTTTAAGTCTAAGAATGTAGGCTTTGCACAAAAACGCTGATGTTGCGTACCTATATCCTGGGTACCTATATCCGGGGTACCTATATCCGGGTGCATCCCACTTGGGACAGGCCCCTAGGCCCATCCCACAAAATTCTCTACTGATGGATAGCCGTCCCGGTTGTCCATCAGCAAAAGTGAGATGCTCCCGACTCACTCCCTAGCTGCCTTGCCTATTGGATTGCTGGTTGCTGCTTGCTCCAGTTTATTGGCTAGGGGGATCCAGATCGCCCGATCGCAGCGATCGCTGCTGGGATTCCAAAATGCGACGGTGGTAGGGGTCTAGATCTTTTCGCCACACCAGGCGATGACCCTTCAACATGGCTCCCCGTTCTTCCATTTGCTGCTGCCACTGGCGCTGAGTCCACCATCTACAGGGGCGATCGCGGGATTCTAAAACCCCCCATTGAACCTCCTGGCGGGTGAGTTTGGCAAATTTTTCCCGTAGGGGGTGATCAGGCCCCACCAATTGCTCTTTGCGCACCAGGATAGGCGGATTATCAGATCGATCGTATTCCCAGTAATTCACCCGCGCTGACTTGAGATCGATTTTCATGGCATTGACCACCACGGGATGGGGATCAGTCTCGAAATGATCAGCGGTGTAGTAGGTGACAGCGGCTTGCTTCCAGTGCAGGCGGGCGATCGTGGCTCCTTCGGGACGGCCAAAAATACGCGCCCCACAGCCCTCATAAAGGCGCAATAAAGGATCCAAGGACTCAATGAGATCCCGGTGGATCCAAAGGGAGTCTGGGTGCAGTTGTCCCAGGGAACTCCTCTCCCCACATTCGCGAATCCGAGCGAGATCCCCTAAGCCCATGAGCATTAAATCTGCTGCTCCACAGGCATCGCGATAGGATCCAAATAATGCCTTAAGATCCCGTTGGCTGGCCTGATCCCAATCACTAAAGCGGGGGCGCTGACCAAATTGGCTCAAAGCTAGGTAGACCAGCCAATCCTGGCGACGACGATCGCGAATGGCATCCCACTCCCCTGGGGAGGTGGCCTGGATCACCAGATTAAACGCCCGCTTGAGGCTGCTAAATTGGGTGATCAGGGCTTGGAAGGAGTCCTGGGCCGCGACTTCTTCTGCCAAGGGAAGGCGACCGCGCTCAGCATAGAAATCCATCAACGGTTGCAGGAGGGACTGCATGGCCTCAAACCGGCTAATGGAGGTACGCACGCGGGGGGTGGTGGCCCGCGATCGAAAGCGACTAGCCCGGAACCGTTCCGCCTCCGTTGGATCCCGAAAGACAAAATAAATCCCCAGGGCCACAGGAATGGCATCCACGGCCAACACCTGGTCAATGTAGGCTTTGAGTTCTTCCTGTTCGTAGTATTTCTGAAAGGTATTGCGGCTGGTGATCACCCCATCTCCATAGGCCAACCAGCCCTGGTTCATATCCTCCACCAGCACCTGGGCCGCCACGATCAAAACCCGACGGGTCAACTGCCACCCATGAACCAAAGCATTGCGCCGTTCCTCTGGGTCTTCAATCACATTGATGATGTAGCCCAGGTTTACCACATCTGCTTCCAGCCAGGGGGTATCGGGTTGGTAGTAGGGATCCCAGCCCTCTGCAATGCAACCCAACTGGGCCACTCGCAGCACATCCCCCCCCCGCCCACAGCCATAGTCAAAAAAGCGGGTTCCTTCCGGCAACAGTCCGGCTTCGACGGCTAGGCGCACGGGTTTGGAGAGGGCAGGGCGGTGGAGAGCGGCCCGATGACGATCGATCGTGGATTTGGCCAGTTGGGTACTGGGCGCAGGTGGGGTGCCGCGTTGGCTTCCCCGTTGGCTTCCCTCTAGGGGACAGGCTAGAACATGACCTTGAATTTCTAGCCCTAGATCCTGGAGCCGTTTTTGCCAATTTAAGCGGGTGCCAATGTGGCGAGATTGCTGGAGTAGACCCAGGGTTTCTTCCTGGCGGGTCAACTCGGCAAAGTCTGCAAAATGGGGATAATTGGGCGCGATGAAGGTTTCTTTACGGTGCAGGATGGGAGGATTGGAGGTTTTGCCATAATCCCGCCGCTGGACTGTTCCATGGGTCAAATTGACCTGGAAACTAAAGTCCAAGGCAGGGTGAGGATCCGTGTCAAAGTGGGGATAGTGGAGATAGGAGATTTGAGGGTGGTTGAGGTGAAATTTAATCAGGTTAATCTCCACATCAGGGGGCAGGAGTCCATGGGCAGTTTTCTCCAGGGTTTGGAGCAGGGGATCCAGTTGCGGCAACGCTGATTCATGGACATACAGGGCATCCGGCAATCGCTTCCCGATCGGACTGGCAGCACAAGCCTTTTTAATCTGATCCCAAGCTGGCAGTAGCACTTGAGGGGTGCAAGGGACAGGGCTAGAGGACATGGCAGATGAGGGTGCAGGGGCTTGGGGCAGATCCTAGCACTTCCCCTTAAATTCCTCAAAAGGGCCATGGGCTGCCCAAGGGATCCCAGCATGGCTGCCAATTTTGCAATCATACTTTCCGTGCATATTATTGGCTGATTAACTTACGTTTATAACGAAAAGGGGATTGCATTTGGCTTAAAAGCTGGGGATTATAGGCGATCGGTGATTTTGGGTCAATGATGGGAGGGGTGGGATGACCCTGGCCTAGGCCAGTAGGGTTTGCAGAACTTTAAGGGTGTCAATGAGCAGATGAGCCGCTGCCTGTACCTCTTCATCCGTGGTGAACTTGCCGAGACCGATCCGCAGCGCCCCTTCGATCGTCTCATCGGGTAGCCCCATGGCCCGCAGCACATGGGATTGAGCAATGGTGCCGCTGGAACAAGCGGATCCACTGGAAATCGCAAGGCGATCGTAGAGGCGGGCCGTAACGGCACTGTTGGGAATGCCCCCCAAGGAGCAATGGAGGTTCCCAGCCAAGCGGTTGTCGGGGTTACCATTAACCACGAGATCAGGAAAAGCCTGCTGAAGTTGCGCTTGGAGGGTGTTCCGTTGCTGGGCAATGCGCGGCTCGTCGATCGCCATTTCCTGCTGACGGAGGGCACAGGCTTCCCCTAGCCCCACAATGCCCGGTAAATTCAAGGTGCCCGATCGCAGCCCCTGTTGGTGCCCCCCACCATACAGCAGGGGATCGAGGGGGTAGTCACGGCTTTTGATCAGGACACCAATCCCCTGGGGAGCATAAAGTTTATGGCCAGAAAACGCCAGAAGACTCAGGTTCCAATCCTGGAATTTGAGGGGAATTTTGCCTACCGCTTGGGAAGCATCACACAGGAAGGGAATTTGGTAGTGTTGAGCCATTTCGCCTAGGGTCTCTAGGGGATAAATCGTGCCCACTTCGTTATTGGCCGCCATGATTCCCAACAGATCCAGCCCCTCCTGGCAGTAGGTTTCCAGAACCTGGAGATCGAGGTTAGCCCGGTCATCCACGGGAATCAGCCGCAACTGGATGCGCCCCTGGTGATGCAGGGTTTGGCACAGATCGAGGACGGCTTTATGTTCAACGCTGGAGATGGCGATGCGGGTGGGTTGGCGGTGTCGCTCCCGGCGGATTACGGTGCCTTGAATGGCGAGGTTGAGGCTTTCGGTGGCTCCGGAGGTAAAGATGATTTCTTGGGGTTGGCACTGGATGAGGCTTGCAATTTGGTGTTTGGCGTGGTCAATGGCGGCTCTAGCCCGATCGCCCCTGGCATGATCGGTGCTACTGGCATTGCCAAAGCAGTCTGTCATGCAGGACAGGACTTTTTCTGCAACCCGGCGATCGACGGGAGTCGTGGCGTGATAGTCAAGGTAAATCACATTAACTGGGGGGCATTTTGATTCATAACTGTGACCCATAAAATTCAACACCATAAACCTTATTTTTTGGGTCTATTTCACTTTGCCAGGTTAGACCCTCATCCCCCAGCCCCTTCTCCCGTTCTTGGAAAAGGGGGGTAAGAGAGATTTGGTGAAATGCTCTCAATTTATTGGATCTATTTCACTTTGCCAGGTTCACCAATATGGGTCGGGGTAATCCTCCCGTGGTTGCCCCGGTTTTGGCCATACCCATTAATCGAGGTACCTAAGGGATTCATAGGCGATCGATCGCCGCTTACTGCACCCAAGCCACAACCTCAGGTCCATTTTGGCGAAACTCATCATCCAGGTAATGCAATGAATTATGGATATATTGGCGCAGTTGGCGGGCAGGTTGCAGGCAATCCCGATCGAAGTCCGCCACCGTTAACTGCAAATGGGGATAAAGAATCTTGAGAAACCCTGTGGCCGATTTGAGAATGGCCTGTTGATCCCGCGCAGTGGTGGGTCCAAACTGGGTGTGGGCTTGGGCATAGGCCCGAAAGCGTCCCTCCTTCCGTAAACTCAAAAGCGCTTCCCCAAAAAAATCCATTTTTAGACCCACCTGGGAAGCCATGCGATCGCGGTTAAATTTGGGAATCTCCCAGCCGGGAATAATGCCACTAAAGCGATCGAGAAAGGCTGTTTCTGACAGAAACTCCGGCAAATTCGCCAGCAGGTGATGGGCATGGCGGGGCCTAAGCTGGCTGTCTAGCTCAATATTGGCCAGCATCACCAAAGAGCAGTCACTATCCACATCCGCAAAGCCCGCCCGATTAAACCGACCACTGGCCAAATAGTTTTTCAAAGGGCCAATAATTTCCGCTGGGTTATCAAAACTTAAGCTTTGCACTTCATCCAACACCACCACATCATGGCGACCTAATAGCCCCACTTCCTTGGTTTTACCGTTAAATAACAGTTGGGCGGGAGTCACTTTACCACCGCTAATCAAGGCCACCTTACTACTAATATTCTCAAAGACATAGCTTTTGCCTGTGCCTTTAGGAGCTAGTTCCATAATGGAGAGATTGGGTTCCACCAAGGGCAACAAACGGGCTAGCATCCAGGTTTTAGCGGTGAGGGTATAGTCAGGACTTTCTGGATTGTAGCCCATGGAACAAATGAACAGATCCCGCCATTGATCTGTGGTAAAGTGACTGCGGCATTGGCCATAAAGGTTGAGATCCACCGCAGAACATTGAAATGGCTCAAAATCAATGATTTCTAGGGTTCCATCTGACTGCATTCCCAATTTAATTTTGCCCCATACGCCTTGACGTAAAAGCATGGTATTGGCTTGGATCAGATCATGGGAAATTCGACATTTATTAAAGTTAAGGGTTGGGATTTGGGCGATCGGTTCTGGGATTCTTCCCCTCCCTTCCTCTAGGGGAACATAAACTTTCAGCAGGGCAATTAACTGTCTCGTATTCCCCTGGGTCAGGTCATAACGAATCACATTGCTATCATCTTTGCGGGGAAAAGCCCGGTGGACAAACCCCGTCACCTTTGCCAGTTCTTCCGGTTGAAGCGGCCCTTTGCCCGGTACCATTTTGTCCAGCAGCCACTCCGCCACAAAACTAGGAACCCCTGCTTCTTTGAGACTGCTAGAAGGTAAGCGGGTTTTGTCAATGCAAAGGCTGGGGAAGACTTGGTGAACCAGGTCAGTGGGGTAGGGGATCATGGAATCAACTTCAATTTAGAGGAGATCGGTAATACTGGGGCCGCTGGTTCCAAACATTTGGGTGATGGTGAGGGCACTGTTAGGGGCAAGGGGGGCTTGATGTAGTTCCTGACCACCAAGATAACCCCTCAGGTGGCCCGTCAGGGAGTAGGGGCGGCTGGCATCCAGCACCGTGGGCCAAGGGTCGAGATCCAACAAGAGGGTGGTGGTGGTTTGGGGGGCAATGGGTTCGGGGAGCGCAACCCCATGGCTGTAGGAGGGGAGTTCCGCGATCGTCAGGCAGGGGCTTTCCAGGGGGACGGGGTTGGGGTTGTCAACGGTGAGGGTAAACTGACCGGGCTGGTTGTTGTGGCCCTGGCCGCTGATGTGGACTTGGATGGGGAGCGCCGGGGCGGGTGGCAAGATCTGCGCCGGGGGCAAGATCTGCGCCGGGGGCAAGATCTGGGCTTGCAGCACAGAATAGCCAATGACCACTTCTTCAGGAAACAGCCCCCCATGGGAACCTTGGCTCTCTCCCGCTGTGTTGGCATAGGGGGTTTGTCCGAGTCCCTCATCGGTGCGTACAATGCTGACGGTGTGGGGCAGCCCAAAGCGATCGGCCTCCAACACCACAAAGCGATCGTCCTCCACGGCTCCCACCAGTAACCGCCCTAGGTTGTCTAGGTCTGAATTGTAGTTAGTCAAATGGGGGATGGTGCCAAAAATTTGGCCATGGTCGCTACTGATCACCACTTTGAGGCGATCGCGATCGGGATGGGCCTCTAATAATCCCTGAATCTGCTCGGCAATGCTCCGGAGGATGCGCGGACGCTCTTTTTGATGCCAGCTTGGCCAGTCGTTGTAGTGGTGGAAGGCTTCGTCAAATTCCACCGTATCCCAGCAATAGACTTGATGTTTCCCCTGGCGTAGAGCCTTATACAGGTCGGCCCGCTTGCCCTGGGTATAGCGCCGATAACCGGGCTTTTTCGGGAAGCCTTTACCAGCGTCTGCGGGCCAGCTTGGATCCTGGGGGAGCTTTTGGCTGAATAGGCTCCATTTGGCATAGGCCGTGAGGGTGGGGAGGATGCTGAAGCAGGGTTTGAGGGGTTGCTGGAGGTGCAGGGGGCGATCGTGCCCCGTGGGGGTTGTCAAATAATCCAGCAATTCCTGGTGATCGAGCCAGCCAAGGCCATCCACAACCACCCACAGCACCGGTTCCGTGGTACTCCATTCATCCACCCGCGCCGCCACCTGATAATTGAGTTCAGACTCAGCGGTGCAAGTCTCCTTCATCTGGGGATAAGCCTGGAGGAGCCACTGGATAAAGCTGTCTGCGAGGGCGGGGCTGCGGCGATCGTGGCGTTCAATGCCATGGGTCACCTCCCAACGGCGGAAGGGCAAATAATGCTCGGTGGCCCATTGCAGCACCTGGGCGGGGGAGGCTTGGGGGCTTAAGGGATCCGGGGGGGTGGGGGCGAGGTGGTGGTGAAGCTGGTGGTAATCCGTGGGGATTAGGTAGGGCTGGAGGCTGGCGAGGCGATCGCGGGTGAGCCAGGTGGGATTTTGGATCAGCACTTGGCAGGCTTGCTAGGCAAGGGCCGATCGCGCCGCCGTGGGAGATTGATGGAAGACCCCCTCCAAGGTCAGTTGCTGGGCTGAGGGGACGGGATCTGGGGTGGGCTGGGGATTGAATAACTGAGCGAGGGTCTGATACCAGTGAGCTTCTAATTCCGGCTGCATCTGGGGGGGGATTCGGCAGGGATAGACACCCAAATCCGGGAGAGGGGGGGAAGCTAGCCCTAACCAGCGGCGCAACAGTTGGGTTTTGTCGGGGCTGTGGTAGTAGGGAGCCAATTCACTGGGGGGTTGCTGGGCTAACCAGGCTTGTTCTAGGACTTGCCAGGGGTGGGGAACCTGCAATCTCAGCCATTGGGCCAAATGCTCCCGACTGGGGCCACTGAGCCAGGGATCGGGGCTGGAATGGGTCAACTCCGCCAGCACGGATCCCAGGGCTTGGTCCTGGGGGTAGCGCTGGAGACGATCGACCAACTCAAAGATTTGTTCTGAAGTCCAGGCGGGATCCGGGGCAATCGGATCTAAATACGGGGGCAACAGGCGATCGGCCTCGGTTTTTTCCTCTGCAATCCAGTTGATGCGGTTCCAACTGCTGAGCCAGTCCCGCACCCATTCACAAAACAGCAATTTGCCTTGAATCCAGTAGGGATCGCTGGGAAAAACCTGGGGATCCGGGCCGTATTGCAACCATTCCACTTCGGAGGTAATCCGTCGGCAGTTGACGCGTACGGGGTAGCGCCCGGTGGGGTCTAGGACAATGCACGGGCCTTCAGCAAAGGGGTAAGGGGCTGGGACGCGCCCAGGGGAGGCAAGGGATCCGGGGGGGGCAGCAGGGATGGGCGGGGGAACGACTGCCAACCCCTGGGAACCGGATCCTAGGGGCATCGGCTCCCCTCCCGGTTGGGGATTAGATTCTGGTGCTGGTGCCGCTGCTGGTGCTAGTTCTGGTTGAGGTGGGGGCAAGCAAGCACGATCGAGGGCCTCCAACCAAGCCCGCGCCGTGGGGAAGCGATCGCCCTGGTATGGCTCCAGCACTTTTAAGAGCCATTGGGCTAGGGCATCCGTGATCCCCTCCAGACAATGCTCCTGGTGGCGCGGATCCTTGGGTTTGACCCCCCGCAGGGGAGCCAAACTGTCAAAGGGATAACCCCCCTGGGTCAGACATTCATAGAGGGTAATCCCCAGGGCATAGAGATCCCGATGCACCTTGTCGCTATTGTTGAGGGCCGTGGTGCGGGACAGATCCGGCGGCATATAGCGGCGGGTTCCCGCACTGGGGGGCAGGTTCTCATCCTGGAAGGCGGCAATATTAAAATCAATGACCTTCACCCCCTGGTCAGTCCAGAATAGGTTTTCGGGCTTAATATCCTGGTGATAAATCCCATGGTCATGAATATGGATCAAGGCTTGGGCCACCTGACGACCGAGGGTGATCACCTGCCCTAGGTCAAGATCCAGAGCCTCTTTCCAGGTCTCAACGCTGTTCCCCTTCACATACTCCAAAATGATGTAGGGAATGGCCCCTTGATCCCCCTGGGCTGGGATTTCATCCGCTGCCATGCAGCGCACAATATGGGGATGGGGCGGGATCGTCCTCAGGGCTTGGTATTCCTGAAACAGCCGCCCATGGCTCGATTGGGGGTCATGGTAAACCAGCTTAATCACGCATTCCTGTTGCTGGTGACCACTCCAGCGATCGATGACCCGGTAGGCAACCGCAAAGGCACCGGGTTCCCCCAACGGCTCTAGGATGTGGTAGCGGTTTTTGAGGGTGTCCCCCGGTTGGAGGTGGCAGAGATCCCGGAGTTGCAGACCCTGGGGGGCTGGGACGGGAGGGCTGGTGAGTTGGGCGAAGGTTTTGAGGGCGGCATCGGCGGAGGGGGGACGATCGCCCGGTGCCATGGCACAGAGGGACTGGAGCCAGGAGTCCAGTCCAGGGGGGCAGTCCGGGTTGAGGCGGGAAGCAGGCTGGGGAAATTGGCCTTGGCGATCGAAAATCTCCTCCCCACTGGCAAAGGGGCATTGTCCCGTGAGGACTTCATACAGGGAGACCCCCAGGGAGAATAAATCTGATTGGGGACTGGCTTTGCTGGGATCGTTGTAGCATTCTGGGGCGTGGTAGCGGGCTTCTGCCTCTAGGGCGGCCAGCACCTCTGGATCCGTGGCGATCGTGGTTTGGCTCTGGCCAATGCGGGCATAGTCAAACCCCGTGAGGTAAAGCTGACCGTCGGGGGTGATGAGGATTTGATCGGGGGTGAGGTTGCGGTGGATCACCTGGCGCTGATGGATCACCTCCAGGGTGGTCAGCAGGGCTGTTACCCAACGATTAAAAGTCTCTGGGTTAATGGGATGGTGCTTAGAAAACTGGTGAATCGGCGTTGCTGGAATATCTTCCTGGACTAACACCAAGAAATCCCGGTCTGGAGTTTCAAAAAAATCTTTAATCGGTAAAATATGATGACTATCCCGCGATTCCAGGCTTGAAAGCGCCCGGTAAGACCAACTCAAAAGCTTGCGTTTGTGGTCTTGTTCTCCAGCCGAAAGCAGCCAATCGAGACCATAGGCCCGCAAGCGCATCTTTTTCAGCGGGGTGAAGGTTTTGTGGGCTAGGTAGTCGGTGTAGTCTTCCGTGCGATCGAGGACTTTCACCGTTTGCCAGTCCTGGAAGCAGGGCAGGGGGTTGGGGGGTTTGGCTTTGCCGACAATGACAGGGCGCACCATATTGCGGTAGGGCTGAATATCCACGAGGCGACCGGGGGGGATGCGATCGACCTCCTGCAAATACTTCAAGCAGCGATCGTCCCCATAGGTAATCCAGGGTTCATCGATGCCCTGATCATCGTCAATATAAACCTCTAGCCCCAGAATCACCACCGGCTCCACATGAACCCGGCCTAGGTTGGGTTGGGCGTAGTTATGGCTTTTAATCAGCGTATTCAGGGTTCTAGCGTGGTGTCGCAGCTTGGAAACCGGGGATCGGAAGGCAGGGCGACCCTGGGGATACCACTTGCCTTGACGCACTTCTACTTCGCCTTTGGTGCCTTTGATGTCCACCACAAAAACGCAGTGGGGAGCCAGAATCACCGCATCCACTTCATAAACGGTGTTTTGGTCGGGTAATTCCAGGTTATGGATAATTTCAAAGGTTTGGGGCAAGTGATCGCCCAAATACCGGATCACATCCTGCTCAAATGGGTTGGCAAACTCCCCAAATTTCGTGACCTGAGCCATGGCTAAAACACCTCCGTTTCGGCATGAAGCAGGCCGTGTAGTTCCTTGAGCAGTTGAGGCCGATCGGAGCGATGTATCTCAAGGAACAGTTGCTTAATGCGATCGATCTTTTCCTCATCCAACACTTGGACGCAGCGGCGGTTTAAGTCTTTGACTGCTGCTTCTTTGTCTGGAATGTAGCAGCTCTAAGTACAGGACAAAAAAGAGAGGGACTGTCGAAAAGCGAGACGGTGTGCTGGAGAGGGATTTAACAGGAGATGCCGCAGGTGATCCAGGCCAGTCCGAAAAATACTCTTGGTTTTACGT
>Ga0129333_10004095_pt1 | contig 13633 bp, 10 predicted proteins | sample CPB6_08_DNA_FD_94474 | JGI IMG/M metagenome (GOLD analysis project Ga0129333, IMG submission 94474) | Freshwater to marine salinity gradient microbial communities from Chesapeake Bay, USA - CPBay_Sum_0.6_0.8_DNA | ecosystem: Environmental > Aquatic > Marine > Coastal | place: USA: Chesapeake... | reverse complement strand
AGGCGTGATTCATGACAGCGCGTTCTGGCGTGAATTCGGAGCTGACCGCTGAAGTTTGGCCTTTAGTTGCCAAAGCATCAAGGAAACATTGATGGACTTGAGAAAAATTAAATCGCTCATTGATCTGGTCTCGGAATCGGATATTTCAGAGCTAGAAATCACCGAAAACGAAGGCAAAGTACGGATTGTCAAAGCTCAGCCCGGGCTGAGCTTGCCGCAAATGAATACCCTTGCCTCAATGCAAGCGCTCCAGATGCAAGCGCCCATGGCGATGCCAAGCATGCCGGGCGCGCAAATCACCCATCAGGCAGCGCTTCAAAATCCAGCCCAGGGCGCGGCTGACTCGGCGGGCAGCGAAGCCAAACCGAACGGCCACATCGTCAAGTCGCCCATGGTTGGTACGTTTTATCGCGCATCCCAACCGGGTGCCGATCCTTTTGTGCAGATCGGCAGCAAGGTCAATGAGCAAGACATACTTTGTCTTATCGAAGCTATGAAGCTTCTCAATGAAATTGAAGCGGGTAAAGCAGGCACCGTATGCCAGATTCTGGTTGAAAACGGCCAACCCGTTGAGTATGGCCAACCCTTGTTCGTGATCGAGTAAGTCAACGTGTTGCTGCTACAGCAACAAGCAATCGGCCAAGCCCTTCAGAGTGAGCGATGTTTGAAAAAATACTAATTGCTAATCGTGGCGAAATCGCGTTACGCATTCAGCGCGCCTGCCGAGAGATGGGTATACGAACGGTTGTTGTTCATTCCGAAGCCGATACCGAAGCGAAGTACGTCAAATTGGCCGATGAGTCGGTGTGCATTGGTCCTGCACCATCACGAGAAAGCTACCTCAATATTCCGGCAATTATTTCGGCAGCAGAGGTTACTGACTCCGAGGCAATTCATCCTGGCTATGGTTTTTTGTCGGAAAACGCCGACTTCGCGGAACGGGTTGAACGCTCCGGGTTTGTGTTTATTGGGCCAAAACCAGAGTCAATCCGCATCATGGGCGACAAGGTTAGCGCCAAACAGGCAATGAAGTCGGCTGGAGTTCCCGTAGTGCCGGGATCCGAAGGCGCCCTGCCTGAGGACCCTAAGGAAATTGTTCGCATTGCACGACAAATTAGCTACCCGGTCATCATCAAGGCAGCAGGCGGCGGCGGGGGTCGCGGCATGCGGGTCGTCCACACCGAAGCTGCTTTAATCAATGCGGTCACCATGACGCGAAGCGAAGCAGCTGCGGCCTTTAACAATTCAAGCGTTTACATGGAGAAGTTCCTCGAGCAGCCGCGGCATATCGAGATACAAATCCTCGCTGATGGCCAGGGTAATGTGGTTTATCTGGGCGAACGCGATTGCTCGATGCAACGTCGACACCAAAAAGTCATTGAAGAAGGACCTGCACCCGGTATCCCACGAAAATTGATCGAGCGCATTGGCACACGATGTGCAGATGCAGCCAAGAAAATTGGCTACCGCGGCGCTGGAACCTTCGAGTTCTTGTTTGAGAACGATGAGTTTTACTTCATCGAAATGAATACACGCGTACAGGTTGAACATCCCGTCACCGAAATGATCACCGGCATCGATATCGTTCAACAACAGATTCGTGTTGCTGCTGGCCAAAAGCTTTTGTTCAGGCAAAGGGACATCGTGCTCAAAGGTCATGCGATTGAATGCCGTATTAACGCCGAAGATCCCTTTCGCTTTACCCCCTCACCAGGCCGCATTAGCCATTGGCATCCTCCAGGAGGTCTTGGCGTTCGGGTGGATTCGCATGCTTACACCAATTATTTGGTGCCTCCCCATTACGACTCAATGATCGCCAAGGTGATTACCTATGGCGATACCCGCGAGCAGGCAATGGCGCGTATGCGTATCGCGCTTTCTGAGATGGCGGTTGAAGGCATACAGACCAACTTAGCCTTGCACCGTGAATTGCTCGCAGATGCCCGCTTCATGCAAGGCGGTACATCAATTCATTATTTGGAACAAAAACTTGCGCAACGCCCCCAGTCCTGAAAAGGGTCTCGACCCACACGCCCTGCAATGGTTTGAACTCTCCTTAGTACTGCCAGCAACACAAGCCGAACCACTCAGTGAGCACTTGCTTGAGGCTGGCGCCGTATGCGTTCAGGCCGACGACGCGCAGGCTGATACCGATGCTGAACAAGCGATCTTCGCTGAACCAGGGCTTGAGGACGAGCATCCGCGTATCTGGGCACAAACACGAATTACCGCCTTGTTTGAATCAAGCCCTCATCAAGTGCAGGATCAGGCCTTAGCAATCTTGGCTCAAGCCTGTCAGGCCTCTGAGATCACGCTCGCAAGCCCTTGGCAACTCAAAGCGCTCGAAGATCAGGATTGGGTACGTCTAACTCAAGCGCAGTTTCAAGCCATCGAAATTGGCAAGCGCTTACTGATATCACCAAGCTGGGAACCGAACCATGCGGTTCACGCAAATCGCAAACGTCTTGTACTTGATCCAGGACTCGCCTTCGGTACAGGATCGCATCCAACAACTGCGCTTTGCCTACACTGGCTTGATGCGAATCTGCGCGGTCGAGAAAGCGTGATTGACTATGGTTGCGGTTCGGGCATTCTTGCCATCGCTGCCGGCCTCTTAGGTGCGTCTTCGATTGAAGCGATCGATATCGACCCACAAGCGCTGATCGCCACCCGCGATAACGCAACGCGCAATCAGGTCGATCTCAAAACCCACTTAACTGGCCACAAGGGCCTTGCACCTGCTGATATCGTGCTTGCCAATATTCTTGCTGCGCCTTTGAAGTTGCTTGCACCAAGCCTTGAAGCCCTGGTTAAACCCGGTGGCTATCTAGTCCTCGCAGGGCTTTTGACGCGTCAGGTCGAGGACGTGGCAAGTTATTACACCAAGATCCGTTTGAGCGCATGGCGAGAACTTGAGGGCTGGAGTGTCCTGGTCGGCCAAGGCTAGTATCAAGCGCATGCCCAGGTGCGACTTGCGATAACCCTCCTGCCTCAGCAATGCAGCACTCACGCAGCGTATTCGATCAACAAAAGGCCTAGCAATCATGAATCCAGATCAAAAGAATCAAGATGCATCCAGCAACCAGCAAGTAAAGGCGAACCGAACCGGCAAGGCCGTACTGATCAGCGGTTCAATCGCTTTTGACTTTATCTTGCTTTTTGATGGCAAGTTTCGAGATCACATTCTGGCCGATCGAATTCATATGTTAAATGTTGCATTTTTAACACCGAAACTTCAAAGGCAAGATGGTGGCTGTGCAGCCAATATTGCCTACACGCTTGCAAAGCTCGGCGGTTGGGCTAGGCTTATCGGTAGCGTGGGCCACGATGCCAAAGATTACTTGAAACGACTGGCCTCCTACGGCATCGATCTCGAATCAGTCACTGAACTTGAAGATTGTTATAGCGCTCAAGCTTTTATCACCACAGATATTGAAGCCAATCAGATCACGGCCTTTCACCCAGGCGCCATGAATATGGCGCATCAACTCGACCTGCAGCGGGTAATCGCTGACTGTGGATCATGTGCCTGGGGCATTGTTGCTCCCAATGGCAAACAGGCCATGCTCGCGCACGCTGCTGCTTTTGCTCAGGCTGGGGTACCCTTCATCTTCGATCCTGGCCAGGGTTTGCCGATGTTTTCAGGCGAGGAGCTTCGGGGACTGATCGATATCGCTGATGCCTTGATCGTGAACGACTACGAGGCCTCGATGCTTATGCAAAAGACAGGCTTGAATGAAGTCGAACTCGCAAAGGGCCTGCAGGCGCTTGTCATTACCCGTGGGGCAGAAGGCAGCCGTTTGGTCTTGCCAACCCATACCATCGATATTGTTGCTGCGCCTGCCATGCAAGTGCTTGACCCAACTGGCTGTGGCGATGCGTTTCGAGGAGCAGCGCTTTACGCCTTATCGAAAGGCTGTGACTGGGAAGATGCGATCCGTCTCGGAACGATTTTAGGCGCTATCAAAGTCGAGCATGCGGGGGCGCAAAATCATCCCGTATTTCCCGAAGCCTTGAGCAAACGCTGGGTAGAACACTTCAAGTGCCCAATGCCTGCAACATTGGCAGGATGAACCAGCAGTGCTATACGAATAAAACCCGTTGACAAGGTCTCAAGCCTCAAGGTCTGAGGCCTTGTCTTTTTAGGGTTTGCTTTTTTGGACTTAGCTTAGGGCTTATCGCCAGTTGGAAAAGGCCAGGCGGGTGCCGCCTTTTTTGCAGCTGCTTTCGCGGGGGCCTTGGCTGATTTCTTTGCAGCAGGCTTCGCACTTGCCTTCGCGCCATCTGCTTTTTTTGCAGCGGGCTTGGCTGCCTTTGGTTTTGGCACTGCTGCTGGCTTTGCGGCCGCCTTCTTTGCGGCTGGCTTAACAGCTTTAGGCGCTTTGCTTGCGCTTGCCTTGACTTCACTTGCCTTCGTTGCGCTCACCTTCGTTGCGCTCGCTTTACTTGCGCTCGCTTTTGCCGACGCTGGCTTCGCTATGCTTGCGGCAGCCTTCTTTGAGGGTGCTTTGGCAGCTTTGACTACTTCAGGCGTTGGAGTAGGCTTTGCAATGGCTTTCTTCGCGGCTGCTTTTGCTGTCTTTACAGCCGGCTTTGCAGCCTTCGCGGCCGCTTTTTTCGCCGCGGGCTTAGCGGTGGATTTCTTGGCGGTTGCCATGGTGGGACTCCTTGTTCATTGGTCACGACGATGAAAGTCTCGGCTCAAGCGGCAAAGCTGATAGCAATCAGTCAATCCCCCCGAATCGAGCCTACTCACCGGTGCAAACCTCTTGGCGGGTTGCACCGGTGAATTCGGCACACTGTCCTTGCAAACGGCAGTTGGCAGGACAAGATAAAACCGAGCGCATCGACCAGATCGTCGGATTTAGTCCCAACTGAGGGCACCTCCGGTCTGGTATTCGATCACGCGGGTTTCAAAGAAATTTCTTTCCTTTTTTAAATCGATCATCTCGCTCATCCAGGGAAAGGGATTCTCCTCCTGGGGAAAGAGCGCATCGAGTCCGATTTGCTGCGCACGACGATTAGCAATAAAGCGCAAATAACCTTTGAACATCGATGCATTGAGACCAAGCACACCACGAGGCATTGTGTCCTCGGCATAGGCATATTCAAGATCTACAGCACGCAAAAAAAGGCTTTTGATTTCATCGCGAAAGCCTGGCGTCCATAGCTGTGGATTCTCAAGTTTAATTGTATTAACCAGATCGATCCCAAAATTGCAGTGCATCGATTCGTCACGAAGAATGTACTGATACTGCTCCGCGGCACCAGTCATCTTGTTTTGGCGTCCAAGGGCAAGAATCTGAACAAAACCAACGTAAAAGAAAAGACCTTCCATCAAACAGGAGAAAACAATCAGTGATTTGAGTAAATCCTGATCTGCTTGAAGCGTTCCCGTTTTAAAGTTTGGATCTGTGAGGGTATCGATAAAAGGAATCAAAAACTCATCTTTATCCCGGATCGACTTCACCTCATGATAAGCATTGAAGATCTCGCCCTCATCTAGGCCTAACGACTCAACAATATACTGGTAGGCGTGAGTATGGATTGCCTCTTCAAAGGCTTGTCGCAGCAAAAATTGTCTGCATTCCGGTGCGGTGATGTGACGATAAGTCCCAAGCACGATGTTGTTTGCCGCAAGCGAATCTGCCGTGACAAAAAAACCAAGGTTTCGCTTAATCAACCGACGTTCGTCATCGGTTAATCCTTGAGGCGACTTCCAAAGCGCGATATCGCGACTCATATTGATTTCTTGCGGCATCCAATGGTTGGCGCAGGTGGCAAGGTATTTTTCCCAGGCCCATTTGTATTTGAATGGTACGAGCTGGTTGACATCGGATGCGCCATTGATGATGCGCTTGTCGTCGACCTTAACCCTGCGATCGGTCATGGCCGATACGCTATAAGACCCAAGTTCATTAGTTTCAGACCTTAGGCCTTTTGGCTCAGATCCAAAGGCGCTCGACTCAGACCTGAAGGCATGCGTATCAGCGGCTTGCGACATTCGCAAGCCAGCGGTTGACATCGCAGGCAAAGGTGCCGCCCCTGATGCAAATGGCAGCAGGCTTTGCGGCTTATGATTTGAAATTTCTGGTTCGTCCCAAGACAACATGGTTTCTCTCGCTTTACTCAATCCATACGTACACAGTGTTTTTTCATCAAGTCACGACAAGCATTGAAATAAAGCAAGCCGATCATAGTCGTTGAACAAAAGCACTGCAACAAAAAGTGAACGCTTTACAACAATCAAAACAGATCTATTTAACGTACCGGTATTATTTTTCTACCATCCTTCTGGCCTACTTACGGCCGGCTTCCAGCATCCTACTGACAAGCTTCGAGCATCCTACTGACAAGCTTCGCACTCTGGATCATCGATCGCACAAAATTGAGGGGCTTCAGCTGATGGTGAGGAACTCAGTGTTGCACTGGCCGAATAGCTAAATCCTGCTTGCATCCCAGCGCCATCGGCTGATACCGCATTGAGTTGTCCCAAGCGATCGGTCGTTGACTTCTCGGCGCTTGTTGCGCCCAGGGTACGCAGGTAATAGGTTGTTTTAAGTCCGCGTAACCACGCCAAGGTGTATGTATCGTGAAGCCGTTTACCCGAAGCACCAGCCATGTAAATATTCAAGGACTGTGCCTGATCGATCCACTTCTGACGCCTTGACGCAGCCTCGACCAACCAACTCGGGTCGATCTCAAATGCGGTTGCGTAAATCGCACGAAGTTCGGCAGGAATACGATCAATTCGAGCTGTTGAGCCGTCAAAGAACTTCAAATCCGAAATCATCACCTCATCCCAAAGCCCAAGCCGCTTAAGGTCACGTACTAGATAATCATTGACGACCGTGAATTCGCCCGAGAGGTTCGATTTCACATACAAATTTTGAAACGTTGGTTCGATGCAGGCGCTCACCCCAATGATGTTTGAAATCGTCGCAGTCGGTGCAATGGCGACGCAATTTGAATTGCGCATGCCAAATCTCGAGATCCTTTGGCGCAAGGCAGACCAGTCCATGGTTTGACTTCGATCGACCTCAAGATAGCTGCCGCGTTCCTGGGCTAATAGATCGAGGGAGTCGTGAGGCAATATCCCGCGATCCCATAATGACCCCTTAAAACTTGAGTAAGCGCCACGTTCATTGGCTAACTCGGTTGATGCCCAATACGCGTAATAGCAAACCGCCTCGGTCGATTGGTCAGCAAAGCTGACTGCTTCCTGGCTTGCATACGGCAGACGCATCAAATGCAAGCAGTCTTGAAAACCCATAATGCCCAAACCGACGGGGCGATGTCTCAGGTTCGAATGTCTTGCCTTGCCAACAGCGTAGTAGTTGATGTCGATCACGTTATCGAGCATACGCATTGCGGTATTGATGGTGTTGCGCAGTTTCTCGTGATCAAGTTCCCAGCGGCTTCCAGAGTCGCCAGGCACTTCACGCATGTGGGCAACAAGGTTCACCGATCCAAGATTGCAAACTGCAATCTCATGGTCGTTGGTATTGAGCGTAATTTCGGTACATAAATTTGAACTATGAACAACGCCGATATGCTGCTGCGGCGAACGAACATTGCACGGGTCTTTAAAGGTGATCCAGGGATGACCGGTCTCAAAAAGCATTGAAAGCATCTTGCGCCACAACTGAACCGCTTGGATTGTTTTAAAGAGTTTGAGTTCGCCGCGCGCTGCTTTTGCTTCGTAGTCGATATAGGCTTGTTCAAAATCTTTGCCGACTTTCTCATGCAAATCGACGCAGTCAGCCGGCGAAAAAAGCGTCCAGCTTGCGTTTTCCATCACCCGCTTCATGAACAAGTCAGGGATCCAGTTGGCAGTATTCATATCATGGGTGCGCCTTCGATCATCACCCGTGTTTTTGCGAAGCTCCAGGAACTCTTCGATATCGAGATGCCAGGTCTCCAAATAGGCACAGACCGCACCTTTACGTTTACCACCTTGGTTGACAGCTACTGCTGTGTCATTCACAACCTTCAAAAACGGCACGACGCCCTGACTCTTACCATTGGTGCCCTTGATATGACTGCCGAGGGCTCGCACAGGCGTCCAGTCGTTACCGAGACCGCCTGCGTACTTGGCAAGCAAGGCGTTTTCTTTAATGGCTTCATAAATGCCGTCCAGATCATCGCTCACAGTTGTGAGGTAGCACGACGATAGCTGGGAGCGCTGAGTGCCTGAATTAAACAAGGTCGGGGTACTGCTCATGAAATCAAAACTCGATAACAATTCATAAAAGCTGATTGCTTTTGCCTCGCGATCGATCTCATTTAACGCAAGCCCCATGGCAACACGCATGAAGAACGCTTGGGGTAACTCGATTCGCCGCTCATCGATATGCAAAAAGTAACGATCATAAAGGGTTTGCAAGCCTAGATAACTGAATTGTTGATCCCGCTCAGCGTTTAATGCCGCACCGAGTCTGTCCAAATCAAACCGCCGTAATTCTTCGTTGAGGAGGCCCGCCTCGATACCTCGTTTGATGAACTGTGGAAAATATTGGGCATAGCGCTGATGCATTTGCGGCTGACTGACCACCTCGCCAAGAACCTCTTTGCGCACGGTATGAAGTAAGAGTCGAGCGGTAACCTGACTGTAGGCGGGATCTTTCTCAATAAGTGAGCGCGCTGACAGGATGGCCGATTTGTAGACCTCATCCAGAGGTACACCGTCATACAGATTTTTAACCGTTTCCTGCAAGACTGATTCGACACTCACCACCTCATGCAGACCTTCGCAAGCTGAGGCGATCACAGCGCTTAAATCCGCCATATCAAGCGGCATCCGATGCCCAGCATCGATCACATGAAGACTCGAGGCAGGTGCGTGGCTTGATTCGCCTTTGGCAGCACGTTCCTGGGACCTGCGTTCGCGGTAGAGCACATAAGCCCTTGCTACCTCATGTTCGCCCGAACGCATCAATGCAAGCTCTACATGATCCTGAACGTCTTCGATATGAAAGGTTCCGCCACCGGGCTTGCCACGGGTGAGCGCTTGGACGACATTTTGGGTGAGATCCTCGACCAGTTCTCTGATGCGCGCCGAAGCCGCACCCTGGCCGCCGTTGATCGCAAGAAATGCCTTGGTCATGGCCACTGAAATCTTGACTGGCTCAAATGCAACCACCGAGCCATTTCGGCGTATCAGTTTGAAATCGCTTAAACCCGGATGAATGGCCAGGGCCCCAGGCGCAGCAGACGCTCCCAACATGGCGCTGGGACGTGTGCCCATTGAGGGATTGTTTTGGGAATGGGGGCTTTGCTGCATGATTTTCCTCCGGGGGAGCCGAAATGGCCAGATCTAAGTTGGGTCTGTCTTGCGAGACAGATTCATTGAGTAGCACCAGCGACCACTAGATATAGTGGTTCAAAGCTTCTAAGACACAAATTCTAGTGGCTCTGGCCAGCAACAGCAAGCACCGGCCAGCGGCCGAATGCCGCCGGCCAAGGCGCTGACCATCGCTCATGAATCCGGGCTAGCAGCTGATAAAGTGCGGCTAAAAGCGCTTTATCTGGGGAAATTCAGCGCCAAGCCCTGAAAGACGGCGCAGGTAACTTGCCGCGCCTCTTAGGGTTTGGCTTTGGCGTGATTTTCATCGCAGAACCACTGATTCTGTTGCTTTAGCGCCAAACTTTTCGGTGACCAAGCGCCACAATATGCGCAAGACACCATGGTCTGCACTGGCAAATCCTGCTGGTTTTGTCCCTCAGCCTCAGGCGATGAGTGCTCGGGCTTTGCCCCAAAATCGGACTTTGAGCGGGCATCTTGTTCGGTGCTCTTTTGCAGATTCGAAGCTTCACGCCGGGCCGCCTCGTCGATCTGTGTTTTTTTGACACGAAGCAGTCCTTTCCACAACAACCACCCAAGGGCTGCGAGCAAGATGAAGACAAGCCATCGCATCGTTCAATGATCCATCATGTTCAATCGTCTACCGCTGCATTAATCGTCTACCGCTGTATTTCTACCCGCCCAAACCACGCTGCAAGACCACTTCCAGGACAAAGCGGCTGCCAACATAAGCGAGCAGTAAAACGAAAAAGCCAAGCAAGGTCGCACGGGCAGCCGCAGCACCCCGCCAGCCGCGACGTCGATGTCCCCACAACAAAAGACCGTAAACAAGCCATGACAGCAGCGTGAGCACCGACTTATGGTCAAGCCTCAAAGCGCGCCCAAAAACCTCCTCAGAAAACAGCACACCGCTAATAAGCGTAATGGTGAGCAGGAAAAAACCAATGCTCAGGTATCGAAAAAGCATACGTTCCATGGCCAGCAAGGGCGGCAACTGATCAAACAAACCATCGTCGAGAAATCGTGCGCTGTGCGACTGCAACACGCGCGCCTGGACCAGAATGAATACCGCCAGGGTTGCAGCGAGCAAAAACACGCCATAGGCCAGGGTGCCAATCAGCAGATGCGGTACAAAAAGGACTGACACCGGGCCCTGGAACAGATGCCCCACAAAGAACCAGGGCAGAACCAGGGCAAAAGCCGCAAGCGGCGCCACAAAACTGGCCGCACCCTCCAGACGACTTCTTCGCGCCTCCCACACCAGCACGACAAGGGCAAGCCAAAGCGTTGCCGAAAGCGCCGAGGCAAAGCCGTAGCGCAATCCCTCAAGCACAACGATTTGGGTGGCAAGTACCGGTCCATGCAAGCCAAGCGCGAGGGCCAGGATCAGCAAGCCGTGTTTGTGCCGACGCCGGATCAAAAGCGCTGCAAGCAGATAGCTAGCCGCTGCAGCCACAGTGAGCCAGCCCTGCCAGTGAGCCATGAAGGAAATTTGAGATGCCATAAACTTGCAAAGAAGCTTGCGAATCGGCAGTTGAGCCGGCCTGCGTTAAAGTGTAGAGCACTTCACTGGCATCAACACACATCCTTGGCGCTGACAGGCGGCGATGCGCAAGCAACATCGGCTCGCATGGCATTGGCTTTGCCGGTCGTGTCCTTATGATTTTTTCACTGCTTGCTCAAAATCCATTGAAAGCTCGTTCACACCATGCTTGAAAACCTATCTCAGCGACTTGCCAAGGTTGTGAAAACCATCCGAGGTGAGGCAAGGCTTACCGAGTCCAATACCCAAGAGATGCTGCGCGAAATCCGGCTCGCCTTACTGGAGGCCGATGTGGCTTTGAGTGTCGTACGCGACTTTGTTGCTACGGTAAAAGAACGCGCCATGGGTCAGGAAGTGATGGCAAGCCTCACCCCAGGGCAGGCGCTCGTCGGTGTGGTGCACGACGCTTTGGTTGACTTGATGGGCGGCAAGGGCGATGCAGCCAAGCTCAATCTGGCAACCCAACCACCGGCTGTTATTTTGCTCGCAGGACTGCAAGGCGCAGGAAAAACAACCACCGCCGGAAAACTTGCCAAGTGGTTGGCGGAGCAACAAAAGAAAAAAGTCCTCACTGTGTCTTGTGACGTTTACCGACCTGCCGCCATTGAACAATTACGAGTGGTCAGTGAGCAGGTGGGCGCTGACTATTTCCCCTCGCTGCCGACGCAAAAACCCGAGGACATCGCACAAAACGCACTGCATTGGGCTCGCACGCATTTCCATGACGTTCTCATTGTTGACACAGCAGGCCGTCTTGGCATCGATGAAGCGATGATGGCTGAAATCAGCAAGCTTCATCAGCAACTCAAACCCATCGAAACGCTTTTTGTGGTCGATGCCATGCAAGGCCAGGACGCGGTCAATACCGCCAAGGCATTTGGTCAGGCACTTGATCTTACCGGGGTCATTCTCACCAAGCTTGATGGGGACTCGCGCGGCGGTGCAGCGCTTTCGGTCAAGGCTGTGACTGGACGTCCGATCAAATTCGTCGGTGTCAGCGAAAAACCAGATGGTCTGCAGGCCTTTGATGCCGAGCGCATGTCTAATCGGGTGCTTGGGATGGGTGACATTGTTGCCCTGGTTGAGCAAGCCCGTGCAGCAATCGACGAAGATAGCGCCAAGGCCCTGGCCAATAAACTCAAATCAGGCGCACGCTTTGATCTGGAGGATTACCTGGGTCAGTTGATACAAATGCGCAAAATGGGCGGACTTTCAACCATGCTCGATAAGCTGCCTGCCGCTATGCAGGCGGCTGCCGGTAAGACCGACATGAACAAGGCCGAGCGTGAGCTTAAGCGCACCCAGGGCATTATCCACGCCATGACGGCTGCCGAACGCGCTAAACCAGATCTGATAAAAGCCTCGCGAAAGCGCAGGATTGCGGCCGGGGCCGGGGTTCAAGTGCAAGAGGTCAACCGCATGCTCGCTCAGTTTGAGCAAATGCAGGGCATGATGAAGAAAATGCAAAAAGGAGGCATGGCCAAATTGATGCGCAGCTTTGGGGGCATGGGCGGGATGGGTAAGGCGGGCATGCCCGGTGGCATGGGAGGCGGAATGCCCATGCCACCATCCGGCGGCTTCGGAAAACGAGGACGTTAACGCGCGCTTAAAGCCTCAATCAAGGTCTCAAGCAAGGCTTGCGGCGATAGGCTTTCGGTTTGCAATCCGCGCCTTGCGGTGAGTTCAAGCTTACCCTGGGCGAGGCCGCGATCGCCGATCGTCACGCGCCAGGGCACGCCGACCAGTTCCCAGTCAGCAAACATGACCCCAGGACGAAGATCTCGATCATCAAAGATCACATCAATGCCTGCCTCGCGCAATGACTGGTAGAGATTTTCGCTCGCTGATCGTACGGCCTGGGATTTGGCCAAACCAAGCGCAACGATGACCACGCTAAAGGGCGCAATACTGCTTGGCCAAATCATGCCGCGTTCATCATGATTTTGTTCGACCGCCGCGCCAAGTAAACGAGTGACACCAATGCCATAACAGCCCATTTCCATCAGCTTCTTGCTGCCATCTTCATCCACGAAGTAAGCCTGCATCGGCTCGGCGTAGCGAGTGCCTAGATAAAACACATGACCCACTTCGATCCCGCGGCATAGGGATATAAGACCTTTGCCATCCGGAGAGGGATCGCCCTCGCGCACATTACGCAAATCAGCAACATTCGGTTCGGGAAGATCTCTGCCCCAATTGACGCCCCGAAGATGGAATCCGGCCTTATTCGCACCACAGACAAAATCACTCATCCTCGCCACAGTTTCATCAACAATCACGTTGACAGGCTTGCGGGTATTCAACGGTCCGAGGTAGCCCGGTTCACAACCAAAATAATCAAGGATTTCTGCTTCGCTCGCAAAGCGGAACCCCGACAGGCCAGCCAGCTTTGCAGCTTTCACTTCATTCAAGTCGTGATCCCCGCGCACAAGCAACAAGTAGATTGCCGCTGTACCACCACCTGAGGCATCGTCAATGTCCACGGCCAGCACCAGCGATTTCACGGTTTTCTCAAGCGCTATCTTGAGATACGTAGCGACGTCTTCACAGCGGGACCGATCGGGCGTTGCCACGGCTTGCATCGGCTCGGTTGCCGCCGCGCGCGCTGCGATCAAAGGCTGTGCCTGGGCAAGTTCAATATTGGCGGCGTAATCTGAATCGGGGCAATAGGCAATGAGATCCTCACCAGTTTCAGCAATAACCTGAAACTCATGGCTCGCTGATCCGCCAATTGCACCTGTGTCAGCAGCAACAGCGCGAAAGCTTAGACCGATACGTTCAAAGGT
>Ga0129333_10004094_pt1 | contig 13633 bp, 14 predicted proteins | sample CPB6_08_DNA_FD_94474 | JGI IMG/M metagenome (GOLD analysis project Ga0129333, IMG submission 94474) | Freshwater to marine salinity gradient microbial communities from Chesapeake Bay, USA - CPBay_Sum_0.6_0.8_DNA | ecosystem: Environmental > Aquatic > Marine > Coastal | place: USA: Chesapeake... | reverse complement strand
GTAAAATACAAATACTTCTTTTCCATTGGGTATTATCCCACGATATTTAGGAGACATTTCACTAACAATCATTTTACTAATAACATCACTACAATTATTTTGAAAATCTTCTTCCAATGATAAATCAACTTCATTAACTATTTCACTATTTCCATCAAAGACAGGTTTATAATTAAATGATGGAAATATTACAGCATTATTTCTCTCCTCTATTTTCACTATATATTTAACATAAGGATATCGTGTATGATTATTGACTGAATGAAAAATACAAAGATAGATCTGTAATTCAGGAATATCTTCAAAATTATTTGTGTGTTCAGATAAATTTTCTTTAAGACCGTGTTCCTCACTAATGTACGTTAGATTCTGCGTATTTATGGATTCATCGTCATCATCCGATAATCCATATTCTGTATCTGAACCATATTCGTATTCTTCGGTATCCGAATCATTATCAGAAAATCCATATTCTGTATCTGAACCATATTCGTATTCTTCGGTATCTGAATCATTATCGGAAAATCCATCATCTGTATCCGAACCATATTCATGTTCTTCGGTTGCTGTATCGGAATCGTCTTCGGGAATTTTAGGATCTTCACTTGTCTTAGAATTGGACATTTTATTATAATAGTAATATATATTAGTATTATAAATGGATTCAAATGAATTTGATAATATTGTAAGACGCGCAAAAGCTTTAGTTTTTAATCCCCAAGTTGCTACTTATGCGGGTATTGGTATTACAACATCAATCCTTGCTTATTACACTTTATTTGATTCGACCGGATCAATTATACAATCATCGCCATCTGCAAATGAAGAGGAAGAAAAAGAAGAGGAACCACCGGCTGAGGAAGAGGAAGAGGAGCAGGCAGAAGAAGAGCCGGCCGAGGAAGAAGAACCGGTAGAGGAAGATACATCAAAAGAATCTTCAGTTGTTGGCGGCAAACGTAGAAAAACCAAACATAATAAGAAGAATAAAAGTAAGAAAGGCAAAAATAATAAATCAAGACGATCTCGATCTAAAAAATAATTTGTACCAAAAAATTAATTTGTACCAAAAAAAATTTTACACCAATAACGCCGCAATACTTAATTTTTGTTCAGGAGAGAGATTTGTTGGAAATTCCACTTCAAACTCAATAACCAGATTTCCAGCAGGATGGCCTTCTTTAATCATACCCATTGAATTAATAACCTTCTTTGATCCCGGTGGAATAATAGTAGTATTATTATTAATTCCTAAAATCTTTCCATTCAAATGTTCAATTTGGAAACTAAAACCGCATAATGATTCGCGCAAATTGAGCTTCTTCTTATAAATCAAATCAAGTCCATTTCGGATAAAACAAGTATCATTATTAATTTTAATAATTATTCTCACATCGCCTTTAATATTACCATTAATCGTGTTTCCACATTCACTAAGAATAATCGTTTCACCATCAGAAATACCTTTGGGTATAGTTAAATAAATAGTCTCATTTTCATTGGTTTGTATATCTCCACGTTGCGACCATTTTTGTATCTCAGTCGGCACCGTAATTCCATTATATGCATCTTTTAAACTAATCTCTATTGTTTTATTTATAACAGGTGGTTTACTTATGTGTCTCTGGAAAAAAATATTCGGTCCTCCATCACCGTGTATTATTTCAATATTTGGTCCTCCACCATTAAAAAACATTTCAAATATACTTCCTATATTTGGATTAAACCCAGGCGGAAATCCCGGTGGAAACCCAGGCGGAAATCCCGGCGGAAATCCATGTGGAAATCCATGTGGAAACCCATTTGGAATACCATTTAATTCGTTATCATATTCACGCCGCGATGCGTCGTCTTTTAATACTTCATACGCCTCATTTATTTCTTGCATCTTTTCATGTGCAGATTCACTTGTATCTCGATCAGGATGATGTTTAAATGATAAAGCTCGATAAGCTTTTTTTATTTCAGTTTCATTCGCATCTTTTGATATACCAAGAGTATCGTAATGAGTTTTCGACATTATATAATAAAATTGGCTATTATTTTACATACCTTTACGAACAAATATGTTTTGTGTAAAACATATAAACAATATATCGCATTACATCTAATAAAATATGAACACAGACCGTAAATTAGACGAAACAACATTTATAGCAAAATATAAACCATATAAGATCGACGATTTTTTTCTCGAACCCGCACACAATCGGGTTTTGAAAATGTTGATTGAAATTGATGAACTCAATATTTTGCTTGTTGGAAATTCGTGTTCCGGGAAAACATCATTGGTCGATGCATTTATTCGCGATTATTACAATTTGCCCATAACCGCCTCTTTCCCCGATGATAATATTTTAATCATCAATAATCTGAAAGAGCAAGGTATTCATTATTTTCGCAGCGAAATGAAGACATTCTGTCAGTCGCGATCCAATATACGCGGTAAAAAGAAGATGATTATTGTCGATGATATTGATCTCATAAATGAGCAGAGTCAGCAAGTTTTCCGTAATTATATAGATAAACATAGTCACAATGTTTTATTCATTTCGGTTTGCACCAATATTCAGAAGGTAAATGAAAGTCTTCAGTCCCGTCTCCATATAATCAAAATCACACCGTGCAAGCGCGAAAATTTAGTCTCCACCATGGAGAAAATAATTGAGAAGGAAGGCCTCAATATCGATGCCGATGCACGCGAATTTATTTTAGATATCAGCGACAATTCGGTACGCGTATTAATTAATTACTTGGAAAAGATCTACATTTTGGGGGAGCACGTTACGCTTGATATTGCACACCGTATTTGCGCCAACATTTCATATGTTCATTTCGAGAGATTTATTGATAGCTTGGACAAGAATGATTTGAAAACCGCGGTTTTAATCTTGTATGAGGTTCATGAATACGGATATTCGGTCATTGATATCTTGGATTACTTCTTTTCCTTTGTAAAAATGACGAACAAAATAGATGAAGAATTGAAATACGAAATATTACCATTTTTGTGCAAATATATTACCATATTTCACAAAGTACATGAAGATGTTATAGAATTAGCGTTTTTCTCCAATAACTTGTTGTTTTTATATAACCAGTACAAAGAGCAAAATAAAGACCAAATCGTGTATACTAGTTCAGACGACGAGCAATAAGATGACGAGCAATAAGATGACGAACAATAAGACGACGACGATAAACAATAAAAGGTATACAAAAAAATAATATGTAAATATATATAATACATATTATTCAGAGAATGTTAAAAAAGACGTTTAAGCAGGCCATTCCACACAATCTCCTGTTTGATCTTCTAGAACAAGTATGTTTGAAAACGGATAAATACTATTTTTTCGATCTGAACGCATACAAGAAAATGATTTTCCTGGAATTACAAGATCCTTTTATCTTGGCGATTCGCGAATATTATCACACATCAAAATTGTTTTATTTAGATCGTAAAATCACATACAATTCATTCACTAATATTTTGCGACAAATATGTAAATATTCGGAAATAGAGGTTCAGTCAGAAATGAAATATAACTATTCCCAATACTATATTAATTTCTATATTTACCATACAAATGTTGCGCAATAAGTCACATTACGTTCTACAGTCACATTATGTTCTGTCGGTCACATTATGTTCTACAGTCACATTACGTTCTACGGCTTACAACGCGTGAATTTGCTACTCCGCTACCGCCTCCACTCGTGGACAAACTACCCTTCTTGTAAAATACAAGAGCATTGTTTGAATATAAACTACATTTACACGATCGGCGCTGTGGTTCAACATATGGATACACAAAATATGTGCCCGTAGCAATTAAAGTGTCTCCAGTATTGTAGGGACCGCCATTTGACGATGGATCTGTACCATAGATATTACTATAAATCATCCACGATGAAATATCATTTACAGTTTCAATCGTGTAATTATAGCTAGAGGTTATTGCATCCATTCCATTGCTTGCATCTGTTATATTGTTAAAATATACAATGTATGATGGCCCTCCTACTCGAAATCCGGTTTCACTCATAGGACCAAGTAGCAAACGCTCAGTGCTTCCTGTATTGATTGTATAATGTTCAATACCTTCGTTAAAAACATACGCATCACCCGCATTAATTTCATAAGTCTGTCCATCAATAAATAAATTTCCAATACTATCTGTTAAATAGAGCAAATGCGTGTTGTGAAACTCTTGTTCTCCTCTATCAGTATGTGCAGGAGTATCGCCTTTAATCCATCGCAATGGTATTGTTGTCTGCTGCGATAAATTAATGTTAAATCCGGTTTCCAATTTATTTTTGAGTTCGTCGGTTAAGATTATAGAGAAATCCACTTTGTCTAACATTGAAAGTTTTTCCTTGTTTTCTTGAACAATGGGATCATTTACTATATCAACAATTTCGTTAGCAGATAAGATATTACTAATCATATATTATATATTTTACACATATAATATATTTTTCAATGGTATTGCTCTAAATCGCAGCAACACTCTTCACCTCTTTATTTGTAAAATACTCATTTGTCGTGTCTACAATAGAGGCTTTCAAATATTTAACAATGACTATATTGGTGTTTAACACATCTTCCGAAGACATATACGCCAACCATTGATATTTGTTTCGCTTCAATACCTCATCAGCCGGTATATAAATACCGTGTGCATCTTTATCCAAGTCCAAATAATCTTCGCTCATCAAATCCTCTAATAATATTGGTTTTCCACGCGATGAGCGAACCCCCAATTTTTTACCACTTATCAATTCTACTGAGCCCGATTTAATCTTATTGCTCAACCACTGCTGCGTCAGTCCAAGGAATTCCGCTTCCGATGTTAAAAATGTCTTTTCGGTGCGCGAGTCCAAATACTCCATAAACTCGCGAATCACGGGGCAACCTTTACGCGCGCAAACGATTTTCATACCGGGTGCAAAATCGGATGTTGTGCTTGTGGTGCGGTTGATTTCCTCGCCCACGCAAGGATTTCCTTCCGAGCATTCTTCATATAGAGGCTTCAACGATTTTGTGCAAATAAATGAATTAGGAATCGTAATACCACCATATAAATGTAGGAGCCGCATCATCCCAAATTCACGATAAACAGATCGCAATGGGGTGGGAATATTGAGTAAATTGACTTTCCAATCGGGCAAAAGGCGCGCGAAAGACTCGTCGTCAATCAAACAAATATTGAATTCGCCGCCACAATGATTAATAATGGATTTGATCGCAAGATGAATATATGGTTGGTTTAAATCAGTACTGTTGCGACTATAGAAGTCTTTCCATTGACGGGCATTTTTCTCATAGGAAGTGTGGATCCAGAGCTTGGGTCTGTTCATTCCATAAAGCGGCGATTCGTTCAATAAATATTGGCGAATCATCTCATTTTCGGCATCATTGCTAGTGAGACCTTGCTTTATTTTGTCGCCGAAATAACTCGCAATTCCAATAATACAAACTGCGGCTAAATATTGGTATACATATTTTCTATCAAACATTTATAATAGGTTCTTATAATATCACAAGATATACTTTTCTTAGCAATAATACAGACGGACATTAGCCCGTATTATTTAGACTTGGCCTTTATCTGAGGATTTCTTTAATTCTTCAGACTTTACTTCTTCCGGCTTTTCTTCTTCAGATCCAAAAATACTTTCAATAAAGCTACGTGTCTTCATTTTTTCCTTCTTTACTTCGGATAAAGTAGGCTCAGTTTCAACAACTACTGTTGATGGAGTACTTGATTCCGCTACAGGCTTTTCTTCAGATGTAGACTTTTCGACGGGCTCTTCAACCGGATTCTTCGGTTTAACTTCCTCTCCAAAAATACTTCCTAAGAATGTAGATTGGGGTTTAACTGTCATTTGTCCAATTGGTCTAGTCCCGCGCATTTTTTTATTACGACTCTTATTTTTCTTGGTTTTAGAGACAGATAAAATTTGCGATAGCGGCTTATTTAAATCGCCTTTTTTAATACAAACTTTTTGTGTTCCGACAGGACAGGGTTTCCCACCGTTCAACTTTTTGTTACCACCTTTCAATACCTTCTTCTTATGCTTTTTTGTTAACGGCATGTATATATTATAAACATTTAATATTTACATACTGCTAAATATTTTAACGCAACTGTAAAAATGCCGCCCGTACTGAATTTTGTTTTGCCTCATATTCTTTTTGCAGCATATAATCGCGATGTTGTTTATTCATAATAGTTTGTTCGTATTCTTTTTGTTGGCGTGCTAAAATGGCGCTTGCTTGGTCTTTTGCTAGAGGTGTTGCTCCGCCGCCTGCATCCCGTTCTTTCACAAATTGATCCACAGTCTTGTATTGGGGTCGTTTTTCGAAATCGGTTTCGGACACAGCAAAAACCGTCTGGTCTTTATGAACTTTACGTAAATCATCGAATTTTAATTTGCCGAATACATCACATGCAACATAATCGCCGTCATCATCGACATCGTAGCAGCTGGTTGCCCCACCACTATTCATTCGCATTTCTTGGACGCCTTTATATACTTGGAGCGCTGCTTGACGTTGCTTGACGTTTTCCAATTCGGAGCCCATATTTTTAGGATTAACATGTTTATTACTAAAATCGTCCAATACAGGTTCGGTTTGTCTAAACCAATCATATTTAGATGTATCCACTTTTTTAGCCATATTTTTGTCGTAAAGATCGTTGAATTTAGCATTAAATGCGCCGCCATCTAATTTTTTGGCGACAGAGGCCATTTGCTGGGCGACACCGTCATCGTTTCCGGCATTTCCAATGGATGATGCAGATGCGATATTTGGATTATAAGCAGGTTGTGTTTGCATTTGTGATTGTTCATTGTATTTGGATTTTTGTTTGTAAATATTTAAGACAATTTCGTAAGCCTGTTTATAGAAAAGGAAATAATTGGCTGGAAGGCGAGATTTGTCGGGATGGGTCATTAATACTTTCTTTTTAGCGGCACGCATAGAATCATCGGTAAGATTATAGTCAAGGTCAAATAGTCCGAAGATTTCTTCGAGCGAATAATTGTTGATATCCAAATTATGTGAAGACATTAGTTAATATTGAGATGGATTTTGTTTAGGGAGGTTTTACGTGTTGTACTTTAATTATAAAAATAAAATACTATGGCGCAACCAGGTGCACCAAATTCACCATTCCATCCATAAGTACTTGTGTTATCACCCTTGCCTCCGTTTCCTCCTTCACCATATTGTAAATATCGAGTTGGATTAACATTATTTGAGTTTTTCTGTGTTTGGGCTGATACTAAATTAATTAAATTAATATTTATAGTATCACCATATTTTGGCTTTCCACCAGCGCCTCCAGGATTTGGTGTTGATCCATAACTACCTGCACTACCGGCAACGCCTGTATAAGAATATATTGCATTTGTTGAATTTGCATTTGCTGCTGGTCCTGTGGTTCCACCGCCACCACCAGCACCACCTCCACCGCCGAACCCACCGTTTGCTGTGTAAGTAATACCACTATAATTAAATGATGTATCAACACCAGCTCCACCGCCGTACCCAGCAAAATTCGGACCTGTACCATCTTCGTCACCTGGACCATTAGCTTGATTACCGGATGTATAACCATATATTCCACCATAACCAACATTTACAGTATAAGTACCACTCGTATAATTGATAGAAAATATAGATATACCACCACTTCCGCCACCACCGCCACCGCCAGCGCCACCGCCACTTTTAGAACCACCGCCACCGCCACCACCACCGCCACCGACTAATAATACTAACATCCGGGTAACACCGGATGGAGGCGTTACAGTACTTGATGCAGTTGTTCCTGCTGTAAAATTTGTACTGTTGTTAGCGTTTCCGCCATAAAATGCATAAGGAGGACAAAACCTTGTATTTGCCGAGTTAGTTAAAAAATTAGCAGTTGCATACATTCTTGAATCTCCATTAAAAGTTGTCTCATTTGCTGTAGTTGAAATACCAGCATAAAATGGTTTAAAAAATTTTAATATTGAGTTATTGTTTGTATAATTAGTTAAAGTATTATTAGATGTATCGGCACTTCCAGCTGCAGAAAATATTGTATTAATATCTCTTCCATTAACTTTAAAATTTGTAGTCATTATATAAATATACCAATAATTATATAAAGCAAACATATAATTATTTCCATATTATGTTCTTCACACCGCATTCTTCAAAAGTCCACATTTCCGATGAATTTACTCGTGCCGATTTTGAAAAACTTCTTACTGAAAATCCCGGTAAAGTTGTCCTAAAGTTTGGCGCTACTTGGTGTGGTCCTTGCAAACGCATTGAATCTCACGTTAATCAATGGATTGATGTGCTGCCTGAAACTGTTGTTTCTGTAATTATTGATATTGATGAATCTTTTGATATTTATGGGTATTTTAAAGCTAAGCGTCAAGTTGCTGGTATTCCTGCAATTTTATGTTTTAAAAAGGGGAATCTGTCGTATATTCCAGATTTCTCAGTAAATACGTCGGATTTAGGGGAAGTCAATGCTTTTTTTAAGCGGGTACGCGACGAATAAAAGCGGGTACGCGACGAATAAAAGCGGGTACGCGACGAATAAAAGCGGGTACGCGACGAATAAAAGCGGGTACGCGACGAATAAACAAAATATTGTTAAGTACGCGACGAATAAACAAAATATTGTTAAGTACGCGACGAATAAAACAACATTGTTGTTAAGTACGCGACGAATAAAAACTCTTATTACTAAAAAATAGTATAAATATTATACTATTATTTTCCTATAAATATGGATTTACACTCTGTTTCTGAAAATCGCATATTAGTATTCGGATCGAATGGATGGATCGGTCAAAAAGTAGTCAATTTATTGCAAGCCATCCCATCAGTCACCGTCATTTTCGCCAAGTCTCGCGCCGAAAACGCTATCGCCGTAAGAGAAGAGATTTTTGCAAATCGCGTAAGTCACGTAATGTGTTTTATCGGGCGCACTCACGGTGAAGGAATTACCACTATCGATTATTTGGAAAAACCCGGAAAATTGGTTGATAATATTCGCGATAATTTGTTCGCTCCGCTCACGCTTGCCGATTTATGCGGTCAACTTAATGTTCATTACACATATTTGGGAACCGGCTGCATTTTTGATTATGACGAAGCACATCCTTTCGGCGATGAAACCACCGGATTCAAAGAATCCGACGATCCCAATTTCTTCGGATCATCATATTCGATCGTTAAAGGATATACCGACCGTTTGATGCGATCGCGTCACGTATTGAATGTCCGTATCCGAATGCCTATTACCGACGAAATTTGTTCACGCAATTTCATAACAAAAATCACTAATTATCCTCGCATATGTTCTATACCAAACTCGATGACTGTGCTTAGTGATATGTTACCGATAATGGTCGATATGGCTCTGAAAAAACATATTGGTACTGTGAATTTGGTGAATCCCGGATTAATATCTCACAATGAAATCCTTGAAATGTACCGGGAAATTGTAGACCCCAATTTTACTTGGACTAATTTTACTATTGAAGAGCAAAACCAAATATTAGCATCAAAACGGTCAAATAACTGTTTAGATACAAGTTCTCTCAAAGATGTTCCTCATATTAAAGATGGTGTGCGAAGAGTGCTTATGCAAATTCGTGATAATGCGTTAAGCGTATAGCTTACAAATACAAGCTCTGGCTGGTCGCAACATATTTTAAAATCATATTATCAATAGATGCAAGCTTATGCATAAATTCAGTTTTATTCATAATCTCACAAAACCCCTGCATTTCTCTCGAAATAGTGGATATTTTCATTACTGCTTTCGTGAAATCACCAATCGAAACGCCCTTCTCCTCATGTATGCGCACTATAAGTTGTCTACAGTGCATCTCATCATTGCACTCACACCATTCAACTATTTCATCCATTATATCATAGCAAAATCCGTCCAATCCCGATGATCCATAAACCTTCTTATATTCCTCTTTTGAAATAATCGATTCGCGGATTTGATCAAACTCGCGTACCTTATTAACCAAAAAATTATCATATGAGCAGTTTGCTATGGCCACCCGCGAATCTTCGATTACGCGAACATCAGTAAAAAGACTCAAAAATCCGACGATTTGTGATACTGTAAATTCCTCAAAATACTTCCATTGCACACAAACCAAGGATATTAGCACCGGATTTATCTCAGCCATTCGCGAAGCAATCGTTCCCAATTCCTGCGTAAGCGCATAACAACCTGGTTCCACATTAGTGATTATCGATGTTTCCTCCATAATATGTAGTAATGATTCCACACAAGACTGAATGTAATATTGAGTTCCGATTAATTGCGATTCCTTTTGTTTCTTTTCGTCCAACACCTTCTTGTATTCCAAATAGTATTTTTGGTCTTTCTCGAGTCCTTCGTATGCAGCCTTCATCTTCTTAATAGTCGCATCAATTTCCTTGCGCTTCTTATTAGCAGCATAAGGCAATAAATCCAATATTTTGGTGTATTCAACCAATGTTTCACGTGGGGTTTTCACATTATTCATAAAATCATCTTTTATTTTTATACGTGCATCGATTGCTTCCAACTCGCCAATAATACCTCTTTCGGCATCATCAAGTTCGTATTTCAACATTGATTTGTCGGCAAATCCGACAAGATCTTCGATAGTTGCTTGCCCAGTAGTTTTAAATACATTCAATAACATTGGATAATATACTTGGAATTTACTAACCAATTTCTGCGGTTTTCCACACAAGATTTCCTTGTATGTTTCGAGCTGTGGTGGTTCAAACAAATTTGCACAATGGACAACATGCCCGACAGTGTCTAATCCACGACGTCCAGCACGTCCCGCCATTTGAGTGTATTCGTGCGGCAATAAATATCTTTCTTGTGATCCATCGAACTTTTTCAAACTAATAAATACGGCGGTTTTTATGGGGCAATCAAGACCAATGGCGAAACTCTCAGTTGCGAAAAGCACCTTGATATATTTCTTGGATATCATTAATTCGACAATTTCTCTCAAAATTGGTATCATACCCGAATGATGAATTCCAATACCTTTTTCCAAGAGCGATACCAACGTTTGGTATTCGGGCAATGCGTGATATTCGCGCCAATTAGGAAGTCTTCGCAAAACGGCATCGCATTCTTTGCGCACCAAAAAAGGGTTATAATCCTCCAAATCGCTATCAAACAATGGTACAGTGATTTCTTCGGCACATTGTTCAACGAGTCGTCGAGAGAAGATAAATACGATTGCGGGTAACATATTATTGTTCTTTAAATGAGTGAAGAGCTCATTCAATACAAATTTGCGGCGACTGACTGTATTATTTTCGTGCATCAAATTCATAATTGCACTGGTTTCGAAATAGGTGTCTTCAATAAAATTGCCTTCTGCTGTCTTAATGGGAAGACATTGATTCAATGATGAACGCACTCTTTCTTCGAGCTCCTTGTTTTTTACCTTCTTAAAAAGTCCCTCGGATGAACAAACAAAAGAATAATGAGTTAGTGGGACAACACGAGTATTTGTTGAACAAATGACGACTTGTTTTAAAGGCAACGCAGTTGTCGCTTCGCTTGTTGCCTGACTGGTTGCTTCGCTTGACGCTTGACTGATGCTTTCAGCATCTTTTTGGTCGGTATTTTCAGCACCTTCACACCAACGCGCAAACTTAACAGGATCATCTAATGTAGCTGATAACATTACCATTTGAATATGAGTTGGAAGCATTAAAATGGATTGTTCCCAAACGTGGCCTCGGTGTCGATCATTAATATAGTGCAATTCATCAAATATAACTGCTCCCAGTTCATTTTCAATGTCCATATCAAAACTAAGTGATGATGTTGGTGTGTCCTTGGATAAATCCTTAGACAAGGTGAATAAGCGATTCATCAAAATCTCAGTCGTCATAATCAGAACTTGAGCAGTGGGATTAGTTTTAATATCGCCGGTTAAGAGTCCAAATGAAATATCCGGGTATTTACGAGTGAAATCAAATAATTTTTGATTGGATAGTGCCTTGATGGGCGAGCAATAAATTACCCGCTTTCCGAGTCCTGTGAAATGTTTTATGGCGAATTCGGCGGGAAGAGTTTTGCCGGATCCGGTTGGCGCACAAACAAGAGCGTGATCACCATCCACAATAGCAGCAATAGCGTGTTTTTGGAAATTACTGAGGGGGTATGAAAAAGATTCAAAATATGAATTATACTTTGAATCAGCTGGGAATTCGTTTTTATCGTCTGCGATTTTTACCATTTTATTTGTATGTTTTTAGTGTTAATATATTATTATGTGCCGTTGTATTTATATTCTTTTAAAATGTATTATTTTTACTGGGTACTGCACATAAAACGCACATAGTCTCTACTTTTTCCAAATCCAACATTCATTTTCAACGATGTTTGGAATTAATATTTCATCTTTGATATCTTCATTATAAAACATATCTGAGCCGCCCTCTTTTTTGCACAATTCACTATTGCATTCACAATGCATATTATTCATCTCCGCCAATAAAGTATAAAACGATTTACCATCAAAAACAAGATCGCATTTGTAATTTGTTTGTTTCCATTTATTTCCCTTGTTATCGATTAAAAACAATGTTTTTCCGATGAATGATTCATCGATTACACAATTTGTGTCTTTTGTTTTCAACATATTATTGTGTATCCTTATGAATCCTCTATATTATTTACAAAAACATATAGAGGATTTGTTCTAATAACTAAAAATGGAAAATATTATTTACATTATTGACTTTAACGACGGAAGAGTAAAAGAGCGATCTGGAAAAGATTTGTTGGATATGATAGATAATTTTATAGATGAAGTTTCGCGCATTCGCAAGCGATACAAATATAACAAAACCACATTTTTTATGACCCTCTACACTTCGGAACAAAATTTCGAAGCAAATGACTACATTGAACATTATCAAAGTCTTTCTACCGATAAATATGGACCCCATTTTTTTAGTCAAGTCGATGCTGAAATTATCCGCAAAATAAATTTCTAGGAACGGCATAAAATTGAACTAAACAAAGAAACACAAACCAAAAACACAAAACTAATTTTAACAATCAATTAATCAAATTAATTTTAACAATCTAACTAACAAAATGAACATTTTATCAGCAGTTGTAGCATCAGTCGCAGTCGCAGGTGTTTGCGGATCTTTGGATGAACGTGGTCTTATGAATAGCCTTGATAGAAAAGGATTTACTTACCCTCGATGTGGCGCCGAATTATTTGCTAACATTAACGATGCCCGTGCAACTCGGGCAAGAACTATTGTGGATAAAGATTCAATTCGTCTTATAGACAATGGAATTGGAATGGATGAAGATGGAATTAAGAACATGCTTTCGTTATTTAGAGAAAATCATATAAATGATAGTTCAATGGGTGTTTCAGGATTTGGCGCAAAGCCGTCGCTTTATATTTTGTCCAAAAAAAATGAAAAACCAACAACAGTATATATGTATACGCATATGGAAGGATGCGGATACATAAAGGTTACAATTCCCTTTGATAGAATGAAGGAAGAAGGGCGATATACAAATATGATTACTTATGATATTATGAATGAATC
>Ga0129333_10004093_pt1 | contig 13636 bp, 2 predicted proteins | sample CPB6_08_DNA_FD_94474 | JGI IMG/M metagenome (GOLD analysis project Ga0129333, IMG submission 94474) | Freshwater to marine salinity gradient microbial communities from Chesapeake Bay, USA - CPBay_Sum_0.6_0.8_DNA | ecosystem: Environmental > Aquatic > Marine > Coastal | place: USA: Chesapeake Bay... | reverse complement strand
GTCGATAGAGATAGTAATTACATGAGAGAAATGTGGGGAACCACAAAACTCATTACGGATTATGAAAATACACCACCAAAAAGAGTGATACAAGAGGTCATGCATGATCATGCACCAAAACACAATTTAAAAAAGCAAGAAGAGTTGCATGAAAAAATTCGTAATGATGAAGATTACGATGATTGGACTTATGGAACTGAACCAACATATGGAATTCCTTGGAAATAACTATAAATAATGGAAGAAAACTTTTTGTCCTGAATGGCAATCACAAGAATATCACGATCCTTCAAAGATATTAGTTTATCTTTTGATCCCCATCCGATAACAAAAGATTTGCCAGTTCTTCGTAATGAAAATGCAATTCGTAGATCTGTAAGAAATCTAGTTGAAACGATTCCAACTGAAAGATTTTTTAATTCTCTTCTTGGATCTGATGTGCGTTCGAGTCTTTTTGAATTTGTAGATTATGGAACAGCATCTATTATTCAAGATCAAATCTTGACAACTTTAAGAAATTTTGAACCAAGAATTGAAAATATTCAAGTTGAAGTTAATCCTCAACCAGATTTAAACAGTTTTAATGTAATTGTAGTATTTGATATTATTGGACAAGAATTTCCAACTCAAGAATATTCATTTATATTAGAGGCAACAAGATAAAATGCCTTTCACTAAGTTTACTAATTTAGATTTTGATCAAATAAAGACCTCGATCAAAGATTACATTCGTGCAAATTCCGATTTTACGGATTTTGACTTTGAGGGGTCTAATTTTTCTGTATTAATTGATATATTAGCATATAACACTTATATTACAGCATTTAACTCAAACATGATTGTGAATGAATCCTTTTTGGATTCGGCAACACTAAGAGAGAATGTTGTTTCGTTAGCAAGAAGTATAGGATATACACCACGTTCTAGAGTAGCAGCAAAAGCAGCAATATACTTTACTGTTCCTACAACTACAACAAGTCAAACATTAACATTAAAATCGGGATTAGTTTGTAACGCATTGAGTGAAAACACAACATATACATTTTCGATTCCCGAAAATATTTCAACAACCGTTGTAAATGGAATTGCAACATTTGGATCTGCTGACTATCCAATTAATGTTTATGAGGGAAATTTTTTAACTAAAACTTTTACAGTTGATGGATCTTTGGATCAAAGATTTAAACTTGAAAATACTGGAATTGATACATCAACAATTGTTGTTTATGTTAAAGGAGTGAATGAAAGTGGTTTAGGTAGAGAATATTCAAAAGCAGATAATATTTTAAATGTTAAATCTTCTTCTGAAGTTTATTTACTTCAAGAAATTAAAGATGAACAATATGAGTTACTTTTTGGTGATGGATATTTTGGAAAAAAGCTTGAAAATGGAACAGTCATTACTGTATCGTATATTATAACATCAGGAAAAGAAGGGAATGGAGCTTCAAGTTTTTCTTTTGCTGGAACTTTTGTTGATTCACAAGATAAACTAGTATTATCTGATGGAATTACAATTAATGTAAAAAATCCAGCGTCAAATGGTGACGATATTGAATCTATAAGTTCAATTAAATATTATGCTCCTCGCCTATATTCTTCACAATATAGAGCAGTAACAACAAGAGATTATGAGGCAATTATACAAAATATATACCCAAATGCCGAATCTGTAATGGTTGTTGGTGGTGAAGAATTAACTCCACCTCGTTTTGGAACGGTAAGAATTAGTATTAAACCAAAAAATGGAGACTATGTTTCTGATTTCGATAAACAAAATATTCTATCAAAATTAAAACAATATTCATTAACCGGTATTAATCAAGAAATTACTGATCTTCAAATTCTTTATATTGAAATTGATAGTTCGGTTTATTATAACACTACTCAAGTTTCAAATGTAAATGATTTAAAAACTTCGGTTATTTCTGCATTAAATCAATATTCACAATCAATAGATTTAAATAAATTTGGTGGTCGATTTAAATATAGTAAAATTTTACAAGTAATTGATAATGTTGATACTGCGATCACTTCAAATATCACAAAAGTAAAAATTAGAAGAAATTTAAATGCTTTAATTAATCAATTTGCTCAATATGAACTTTGTTTTGGTAATAAATTTCATATTAATTTAAAAGGATATAATATTAAAAGCACAGGATTTACAATCTCTGGTATTAATGGTACTGTGTATTTGACAGATGTTCCAAATAAAAATTCTGAAGGAAATTTAGATGGAAGTGGAAAAGGTAATCTTTCAATAGTACAAAAAAATGTCAATGATACTAATATTAGAGTAGTTTCTGCATCTGCTGGAACGGTTAATTATATAACTGGAGAAATCGTGTTAACTACTATTAATATTACTTCAACAGTAAAGGAAAATAATATTATTGAAATTCAAGCTTTTCCAGAATCAAATGATGTTGTTGGATTAAGTGATCTTTATTTGAGTTTTAATCTCACTAATAGTAAGATAAATATGCTTAAAGATGTTATAGCATCCGGTGAAAATATTTCTGGAGTTACATTTACGAAAGATTATTATACATCAAGTTATTCAAATGGAGATTTAGAGAGGAAATAAAGAATGAATGAATCTGGATTTGACACAAGAGTAAAAATTAATCAAATAATTGAGAATCAAATTCCCGAATTTTTAATATCAGAATCTCCTAAATTCACTGAATTTTTAAAGCAATATTATATTTCACAGGAATATCAAGGTGGATCTACGGATATTGTAGAAAATCTTGATCAATATTTAAATTTAAATAATTTTACACAAGAAATTATTAACGGAAAAACTTTATTACTAAATGATATTTCCGCTGATGCTGGAATTGCAATTACAGTTACTTCCACCAAAGGATTTCCATCTTCTTATGGATTATTGAAAATTGATGATGAAATTATTACATATACTGGAATTACTACAAATACTTTTACTGGATGTATTCGTGGATTTAGTGGTATTACTTCATATAACAAAATAAATGATCCAGAAGAATTAGAGTTTTCAACATCTAAATCTTCATCACACTTAAAAGATTCAACTGTTATTAATTTAAGTGCATTATTTCTAAAAGAATTTTATAAAAAAATAAAATATAAATTAACACCAGGTTTAGAAAACACAGAATTTGTAAATGATCTTGATATTAATAATTTTATAAAAGAAGCGAAAAGTCTATATCAGGCAAAGGGAACAAAAGAATCTTTTAGGATTTTATTTAATATTTTGTATGGAGAAACTCCTACGGTTTTTGATTTAGAAAATTTAATTATTAAACCATCAGATGGTAATTTTATTAGAAGAGAAGTTATTATTGCCGAACTTCTTAATCCTCCAGCTAACCCTATAAATTTGCAAGGGCAAACCATTACAAAATCTACAGATTCAACAATGCAAGGTGCTGTATCTGAGGTTGAAATATTATCTAGAAAAAATAAAACTTATTATAAACTTTCTTTATTTGTTGGTTATAATGATATAAATGAATCTCAAGCACAATTTACTATTCACCCAAAGACAAAAGTATTAGAAAGTGTTTCAATAGGATCTTCTATCATTTCCGTCGATAGTACTATTGGATTTGATCAAATCGGAAAGTTAATTTCTGGTTCAAATATTATTACCTATACCGACAAAAGTGTTAATCAATTTTTTGGATGTTCGGGAGTTAATTTTGAAATTTCAACTGCTGCAGACATAAGATCTGATGAAGTTGTATATGGATATGAGAATGGAGATACTACTAAAAAAGTTGAATTGAGAATTACTGGTGTTTTATCTAAATTTATCCCAACTTCAGAAATTTATTATGCAGAAGAAAGTGATATTATTTCTGTAAAAAATTTAGGTAAGATAATTAAAAATCCAACGACTAATCCAAATTATACAGAAATTTTTGCAAATTCTTGGATTTACAATACCAGTTCTAGATATCAAATTCAAAATATTTCAGGATCTACATTTACATTATCGAGTACACCAGATAAATCAAGTCTGAAAGTCAATGACAATGTTGATATTGTTGTGAGAGGAACCCAAAATGTTGTTGCCTATGATGCTATTATAACAAATATAAACGTATTAAACAACCAAATTATTTTAACAAATCTTGGATCTTTTTCACCATCAATTTCTTTAGACTATGATTTAAGAAGAAAACTTAAAAAGTCTTCAAGTAGTGGTGTTCAATTAGAGTTTGGAAATAATAACATAATTTCGGATGTTCAAAATTTATATGTGGATGGTGATGAATACGCATATGTATCTTCAAATTCACTTCCTAGTTATACAATAACCAAATCTTTATTAGAATCAGTTCTTCCAGAAGCAACGGGAAGTCCATCTGAAAGTAATTTGGGATTAGGTTATTTGCAGGGATATGATTTAAACACATTGAAATATTCTCAAATTTGTTTCGAAACAGATGTTAATTTTATTAGCGGTGACGCAATAGTTTATGAATCAAATAATCCAATTCCAGGTTTAACATCTGGTAAGACTTATTATGTTGAAGTTTTATCAACGAGAAATAAAATTCGCCTATATGACTCGAAATCATTTGTTGGTGGAGGTGCCTATCTTGAATTTGACCCTCTTCCATCTGGTAGTGGATCTCATCGATTTATTTTATTTGAACAGAAGACAAAATTTATATCTCCACAAAAATTATTAAGAAAATTTCCATTACAAAATAATTTAAAAAAATCTTCCACAGACATTACAAAACCTGGTTCTATTGGAATGCTTATTAATGGTGTTGAAATTATAAGTCCCAAATCAAATGATAAACTTTATTATGGTCCAATAGAATCTATTAAAATTTTAAATTCTGGAAAAAATTATGATGTAATAAATCCTCCAAATTTAGTAATTTCATCTACTTCTACTAGTATTGGAACAACAGCATTAGCAAAAGTTGTTGTTAAAGGGTCAGTAAAAAATGTTACGGTAGACCCTCAAGACTTTGATTTAAATACTGTTTTTTCAGCATCTATAGTTGGTGGCAATGGTTCTGGTGCCATACTTGAACCAATTGTTTCACGTAGATATAGAGAACTTGAATTTGACGCTAGACCAATTTTAAATGGTGGTGGGATAGATTCAACGAATGAAACAATTACATTTAAAACATCTCATAATTTTTTAGATGGTGAATCTATTGTATATAATTCTAATGGAAATTTACCAATAGGAATTGGAACTTTTGGTACAAATATAACAACAGAAAATTTAGGAAATGGAGCAATATATTATGCCAAATATGTTAATTCATCCACAATTAGATTATATAAAAGTTTTGATAATTATCTTGCTGGAATAAACACTGTTGGAATAACTACTATAAACAATTCTGGAGTTCATAAATTTAGAACTTTAGAAAAAAATACTTTAAGGTCGATTAAAATTTTAAATTCTGGTGAAAATTATGAAAATCGTCAACTATATGTAAAACCAACTGGTATTTCAACTTTTAACAATACAATAACTTTTAATAACCATAATTTCAATGATGGCGAAATCATTAATTATAGATGTACTGGAAACTTAGTTTCTGGATTGTCAACGGCAAATAATTATTATATTTCAAAAATTGATAACAATACATTTAGATTGTGTGATGCTGGAATAGGAACTATTTCTCAAGATAATTTTATTAAGAAGAAATTTGTTAGATTTTCATCTATTGGTTCTGGATATCATATTTTCAAATATCCAGATATTTCGGTAATAGTAAATGTATCTTACGGTGGTACAATTATTCAACAAATAAGTGCCACACCTAGAGTATTGGGATCTATTTCAGATGTTTATGTGTATGAAAATGGAACTGGATATGGATCTAATAGTATTATTAATTTAAAACAATCGCCAAAACTCACTCTAAAAACAGGTCAAGGCGCGGAATTAACTCCGTTTATTAGAGATGGAAAGATAGTAAAGGTTGATGTGTTATCTAAAGGATCTGAATATTTTTCAATACCAGATTTAGTTGTTGAAGGGTCTGGAATCGGAGCGGTTATACGTCCAGTTATTCAAGATCAAAAAATAGTAGATACTGTCATTATTAATTCTGGTATAGGATATACACAAACAGACGTAAGAATACGAGTTGTTCCTGCAGGAAGTGGAGCTTTATTAGATTGCAATATAAGACCATTAACTATTAATAAGCAGTATAGATTTGGTAAAGAATTTTTAAATGAAACTGATAATAATTTACAGTATTCTTGGATTGGATATGATTATGATATTGCTCAAACAATATTTGGTGAAGAATTAGGATCACACTCACCTTTAATTGGATGGGCATATGATGGGAATCCAATTTATGGTCCTTATGGATATTCAAATCCAGAAGATAATAATTCTCCAATTAAATTATTAACAACAGGATATGTATTAAATACCTCAAATGTTTTTGACAGACCAAATGATTTTAATCCTGGATTTTTTATTGAAGATTATTCTTTTAATTCATCTGGAGATTTAGATTATTATAATGGGAGATATTGTAAGACCCCAGAATTTCCATTTGGTACATATGCTTACTTCGTTGGAGTATCTACCGATTTATTAACAAATAATTTATACCCATCATATCCATATTTTATTGGAAATTCATATAGATCTTCTTTGGTTCAAGATAATTTAACTTTAAATCAAAGTTTTGATTTTAATAATTCAAATTTAGTAAGAAATACTTTTCCATATAAAGTAAATGATCCATATGCCGACAATGATTTTATTATCGAATCAAATGAAATTATTAATCAAACTTCCAATATAGAATCAGTTTCAAATGGTTCCATTGATTCATTAGTAATATTGGAATCGGGAAGTGATTATAAAATTGGAGATCTAATTAATTTTGATGATGAGGGAACTGAAGGTAGTGGATTAAGCGCCTCAGTTTCATCATTAACTGGAAAATCAATTCAATCAATTATTACTCAAACGGAAACATATAATAATGTAGTTTTTGAATGGAATGGCAGCGAAACTGTTGTGGCATACTTTTCACCATATCATTCATTGTTGAATAATGATAATATTACAATTTCTGGTTTAAGCACTTCAGTATTAAACTTAGCAAAACATCATCAAATTGGGGTTACTACTGAAAGAACTGTTTTATTTGATAATATACCATCAAATTCAACCCCTAGAGCTGTAGTTGATTTATATGTTTCTCGCATACCAACATCAGTTGCTATAGGTAGTTCAATTGTAATTGAAAATGAAACTTTAGAAGTATTAAATCTTTTTTATAATAATTCAATTATTAGAGCTCGTCGCTCTGATGTAGGGTCTGCTCACAGTATTTCGGCAAATATTGATATTTTACCAAATAAATTTACGATTCCAGTAAAAACAAATTATTTTGATTCTACAAAAAATGATAAAGTTTACTTTAATCCCAAACAATCTGTTGGAATTGGAACAACTGTAGGTGGATCAATAAGTGTAAATTATACTGTTGGAGTGGTTACTAGTCAAATTTCAATACCAACACAGAGTTTATATTTACCAAATCACCCATTTAAAACAGGTCAAAAAGTTACATTAAATAAATTTTCATCTACATCAGCATTTAGCGTTTCAAATACTTCTAGTGGTACAAACTTTACAATTCCATTTTCTGGAAATTCTCAAACGTTATATGTAATTAATAAAACAAAAGATTATATTGGTTTAACGACATCAGTTGGGTTAACAACAAATACAAATGGATTATTCTTTATAACTAATGGTTCCGATAATTATGAATATTTTTTACAGAGTAATAATTCTCAAGTTATTGGGAATGTATTTAAAATAAGATCAACTGTTTCAGTTTCCGAACCTCATGGTTTATTAAATGGAGATTTAGTAAATATGCAGGTAAATCCAATTTTATCTGTAGGCGTCGGTCAGTCTTCCAAAGTCATATTAAAGTATGATGATACAATTCAAAATGTTTTAGTAAATCCAATAGGATTTAATTCATCTGCAATTAATATTGATTCAAATATAATTACGATTAGTTCTCACCAATTAAAAACTGGTGATAAAGTGTTCTATAAATCAACAGGTCAAATTGCATCTGGTTTATCTACTGGAAGTTATTTTGTTTATAAGATTGACAATGATAAATTTCAGTTGACAGAAACATTATTAGATTCAAATACAATTCCACCAAATATAGTTAATATTGTAGGAGTTGGTGGAAGTAGACATGAAATAAGTTTAATTAATCCTCAGTTATTATCTGTAAAGAATAACAATTTGGTTTTTGATGTATCTCATTCATCCCTATTGGGTAGAAAGTTAAAATTTTATTATGATAAAGAATTTACAAGTGAATTTATTAGTATTGGCAATTCCACATCTTTTAATATTAGTGGTTTTGGAACAATAGGGGTAAGTACAACTTCTACGATTACATTAAATTATTCTTCAGATTTTCCATCTACTCTTTACTATTCTTTGGAAAAATCAGGATCCATTGCAAATTCAGATATTGATGTTGAAAATTACTCGCAAATATCATTTGTTGATAGTGCTTATGTTGGAACTTATAATGTTTCGGGAATTGCAACAACATCCTTTACTATATCTTTAAGTAAAATACCAGAAAAATCATCATATATTTCTTCAGAATGTAGCAATTTTAATTACACAACAAATTCAATAAATTCAAAGGGTGGTATTGATAAAGCAAAAATTATTTTTGGTGGATATGGATATAAAAAATTACCTAAATTTTTAAATATATCATCATCTGAAGGAAAAAATGCCAATATAGTTGGATTTTCCACTAGTATAGGTAAGATTAATAAAATTAGAATACTGAATTCTGGATTTGAGTATTCTTCAGATAAAACTTTAAAACCAGAAGCATATATATCACCATTTGTATCAATTATAAATTCTAATACAGTAAAAGATGTACATATTTTGAGTGGTGGAAAAAATTACTCAATAGCACCATCTTTAGTTATTAAAAATCCAGTAAAAAATACAATAGTTAATGATAATTCATTGAAATGTAATATCTATTCTGGATCAATTTCGTCCGTTGAAATTATATCTCCAATTTATGGATTAGAATCTATTCAACATGAAATTGTCCCTATAGACAATAGCAATGGAGTTGGTATTAGTTCTGTTATTTCATCAAATTCTGGAATCGTTACTTGCATTCTTTCAACTCCAATTTTGGGATTTAGCACATCTGCAAATCCATTTTCTACTGGGGATAAAATTTTAGTAGAAAATATTCAATCATATGGATCATCTGGAGATGGATTTAACTCAAAAGACTATAATTATTCATATTTTACTGTTGTATCGTATCTTAATACAAATCCTGCGATTTTGGTTTATGACATGTCCGATTTTTCAACAAATCCAGGATTTGCTAGCACGGTTCAATCCACTTTTCCTTCAGTTTCTAATAAAAAAAATCTTCCAGAATTTGAAGTTGTTCAAGATTTTTCAACTTTTAATATTGGTGAGCAATTATTGGTAAATACTGAATCTGGTTTTCAGTTAAGAGATGTTTATATACAAAAGTCTACAGAAAGTTATATTAAAGTTAAAGGATTATATGAATTATCAATAGGAGAAATAATTAAAGGCAAAAATACTGGTGTTATTGCTACTATCAGTGACATTAAAGAAAATAAAGGTCAATTTAACATTGATTATTCATTATATCAAAATTATGGATGGTTAACTAATAGTGGAAAATTAAATGACTCTAACCAAGTTAGTTCAGATAATGATTATTATCAAAATTTATCATATACTATAAAAAGTAGTATTGAATTTGAAAATATTGTCAATCCTGTTAATAGACTTCTACATACTGCTGGATTGAAAAATTTTGCGGATCTCCAGGTTAAATCAAAACCTTCTGTTGCTTATGGAATTACATCTTACACTAATGACTTAATAACTTTAGATTTAACTGAAGAAAAAAGAGTTGATTCTATTAATAACTTTGATATGACTTTAGATCTCAATACATTTGAAGGAAAGTCTAAATTTTTAAAATTAAAAAACAAGAAATTATCGAGTTATATAAATTGCATTAGCAATAGAGTTTTACTTATAGATGATATAAGTAATTTATTTTCAAATGGAGAAAATTTATCTAATTTATTTGCAAATGTTTCTTCAATAGAAGATAGTTATTATAAGTATTTGGTTCAAGTTACTAGTGCTCAAAATTCCAATATTCAGGTTTCGGATTTAATCGTATTGTCTAATGATAATGATGCTTTTACGCTTGAAAAAAGCACTTTAACAAATACTGAAAAAGTATTAGGAACATTTATAGCAAATAATGAAACAAAATCATTACAATTTTACCCTACGGATCCATATGATAGTGATTATAATATAAAAATTCTCCAACATAGTTTTAATTCAACTGTAAGTGGAATTAACACTCAAAATGTTGGATTTATTAATTTGATTGGTATTAATACATCTGTAGGAATAGGGACCACTGTAAATGTACTATCTTTTAACAAAAACAAAGTTACTTCATTGTTTGCTAATATTCAAATTATAAACAATTCAAATAATACTATGAATTATGTGGAATTATTTGCAAGTCATGATGGGACTAATACTTACTTGACAGAATATTATTTTGATACTAATGGTGGAATTTCTACAAATTTCATTGGATTATTTAATTCATCAATAGTTGGAAATAATTTTTATCTAAGTTTTTATAATGATGAGAAAAGTAGTGTTTTATTAAGAAATAAAATAGTTGGATTTGGAACAACTTCTGTTGGAATAGGAACATATAGATTTATTTTACCAGGACAAATTGATGATCTAGAAAGAACTTCTTATTATGAATCAAAATATTCAAAATCCTCATCAATAGTAAATATTATTGGTGTTTCTACAGAAACAGTTTCCACTATTAAATCTTTGGTTAGAGTATCTTATGGTAATACAAGTGCTCTTCATCAAATATTAACGATTCAAGATAAAAACGATATATACACTTTACAATATCCGTTTTTATCCATTGGAAGTACAAGCGGAATTGGAACGTTTGGCGGAGAATTTTTAGGAAATCAAGCAATTCTTAAATTTTATCCAGATAATAATTTAAATATTTTAGATGTTCAAAGTTTTAATGAAATTTTATATACTGAAAATGATAACAGTAATATCCCACCAGATTTAGTATATGGACCAATAACTGAAAAATTATCACTTTCTTATTATTATGGTATTAATGGTTCAAATGCTGATAAACTTGATTTTGATTTGAAATATAAAGGAAACTCAATTTATGCTAAACAGTTTAATCCAAGTAATACAACCGAATTAAATAAATCTACTGGAACTTTTACAATTAGAAATCACTTTTTTAGTACAGGTGAAAAATTAATTTATACTCCAAATTCAACATTTTTGGGTATTACTGCTGCAGCAGTTGGAATTGGATCTACTTTAAATTCATCGGGTATTGTTACAAATATCTTGCCATCAGAAGTTTATGCTATTTCTATAAATGCAGATCAATTTAAATTATCAACCAGAAAAGATTATGCACTTGCCGGAATTTATGTAACATTTACATCATCTGGACTAGGAAATGCTCATCAATTGGAAATGAGTAAAAAACTTGAAAAAACCGTTATTTCTATTAATGGTGTAGTTCAATCTCCAATAACTTATGCTAATATAATTCATACGTTAAAAAATAACTCTACATATGGAATTGGTGTTGGTGATACTATTTTTTCAATTAGTGGAATTTCTTCTATAAGAATGAATGATATCCTTAAAATTGATGACGAATATGTTAAAGTTTTGTCAGTTGGTATTGGAACTACCAGTTCATCTGAAATCACAGGAATTGGCACATTTAACCTGGTTAAATGTGAAAGAGGATTTGTTGGATCAATAGCAACTACTCATATCGACAATTCCAATGTTTCTGTTTATAGAGGATCATATAATATAGTTAATAATAAAATTTATTTTACTGAAGCTCCTAGAGGGAAAGGTGGATCAGTTGCTAAAAATGCTAGTAATTTGCTAGAACCATTTGCTAAATTTGGTGGAAGAGTATATTTAAGAAATGATTACACAACGAACGTAATTTATGATGATATTTCTAATCAATTTAATGGAATTGGACAAACATATACTTTAAAAGTTCAAGGAATAAATACTTCTCTTGTTGAAAGTGGTAATGGTTTATTGTTTATAAATAATGTGTTCCAAACCCCAACCACTAGCAATAACATAGGAAATAATTATGAACTAATTAAGTCTGCTGGCATTTCTAGTGTAGTATTTACTGGAATTACTTCATCTAATGGTCAAATAATTACTTCCGACTTTGATATTAATCAAAATCAATTACCAAGAGGGGGAATTATTATTTCCTTAGGATCAACTCCAGGATTAGGGTTTGCTCCTCTTGTTGGGGCAAAAGTAAAAGCAAAAATAGGTGTTGGAGGATCAATTACTAGTATTACTGGAATTTCATATACAGGTGCTGGAAAGAATGTAAGTACTGCTTTTTATAATAATCAAACAGGAATAGTTGAGATAACAACTACGCAACCACATGAATTGGTAGGTGGAGACTTAATTAAATTGGTTGGGTTAGCATTTACTTGCGAATCTAGTTCTGGAGTTACTTCGTATTTTCCATTATCTGGTCTTTCTGGTTCGTATGGAGTTGTTGGAATTTCATCCGCAACATCATTTAATGCTTTTGTTGGATATAGTAGTCTTCCGCACACTTATGTTGGATTAGGAACAATATTTGCTTGGTATAATTTAAATCACGGTTCTGGATATAGAAATCCAGTCTCTATTGCTATCACAGATTCTAATCATACAGGAACGCCTGCATCAATTTCAGCAATTGTTGGTGCTGGTGGAACTTTAAACTTCATTGTAACTAATGGAGGATCGGGATATTCTACTTCTACAACAATTGTTTCGGTTTCAGAACCATCATATGAAAATCTACCAATTATTGGAGTATCTCGTGTTGGTGTTGGTTCTACGACAGAAAGTGGTAAAAACCTTCTTGTCACTTTAAATGTTGGTGCAAGTTCAACAGTTGGAATTGGATCTACATTATTTGAAGTTACGTCGTTTAAAATTTCTAGACCTGGATATGCATTTAAAATTGGTGATGTTTTTAGACCTGTTGGATTAGTAACAGATAAAAATCTCAGTAGTCCTATTAGTCAATTTGAATTGACTGTTCTTGATACGTTTACAGATTCATTCTCTTCCTGGCAATTTGGAGAATTAGATTACATTGATAGTATAAAAAATTTACAAGATGGTCAAAGAGTTAGATTTCCTTTATATTATAATTCAAGATTACTTGGTTTTCAAAAAGAACCGGATAATATAATAGATCTAAATGCTGTCTTATTAATTTTTATCAATGGAATAATTCAAGAACCTGGTTATGCATATCAGTTTGAAGGGGGAACTTCATTTACATTTACAACTGCTCCTAATCCAGAAGATGATATTTCTATATTTTTCTATAGAGGAACTAGAGGAGATGATAGTGTTCAAGTTTCTATTAGTGAAACTATTAAAATTGGAGATTTTGTTCAGGTT